>JAAUYH010034402.1_pt1 | contig 15737 bp, 11 predicted proteins | sample 7278061 | NCBI WGS metagenome assembly JAAUYH01 (sample SAMN14350203, study PRJNA611818) | marine sediment metagenome | isolation source: surface marine sediment (0.6m) | place: French Polynesia: Moorea | collected 2018-08
CCAACACGCGGCCGTCGAGTAAACGTCTGGGTACAAGTAACACGACGATTGTGCCGATAAATCGCAACGACAACCGTGGTGAAACTCGGATTGACCATGTTCCTGTAATGTCCTGACGAGTTCTTCCACAGTTTCAAGACACAATACATAGCCGCGTTCTTAATGCGAGAGTTGATGAAGTATGCGACGTTTTCACCCGATAGGGTATCCGCACAGACGCCTTTGCCAACACGGATGCGATTCCTTAGAGGCTGATGGAAGAGGCTACGCTGTTCGTCCTGCTTGATGCTATGTTTCATCGCATTGTCGAACATGGCCTTTGATCCGCTAACCAGTGGCTTGCTCCGCAACTGGTTCGTGTATTTAATGGCGTACAGGTTCATGCAGTAGCCTGTAGTGTCACTCAGACATGGGTCGGTTTCCAAATCGTCTGCAACTCCGAGGGCAGCCATTGTGGCAAGGATAAAGACAATCAACTTCATCTTCTGAGTTGCGTTACGTAGACGAGCGCGGTGCGCAGACATTGTTAAACATGGGAGTGTATCATTCCTAGGCTAGCTATTGACTTCAGTTTTGGGAAACAAAAAATTAGGCCATTCCCCTTTGACTCAAGGCAGACTGAATGCTAGAGGGAAGATTGATTATTGCCAATCACTACTCAGAAAATGATCGTTCGCTAACGAACTAAGGATTGTGTCGTTTCAAGCAACACCAGCTGAAACAAGTACGGTACAGTACCCCAAACAGATTTAGGGAAGGTGCAGACACGTGCATTGAGGCATCGGTTAAGTTCACGACCAGATGCAAATATGAGTTGGGTCCCGGTAAAGATCTGGAGCTACCTTCTCTAACTGTGTTTTAAAGTGCACAAAAGTTAAATTGACAAGAGCCCGAGTACACTCGTGAGACTAACGGCAGTTGAACAATTAGTGAATATGTAGTAATGGCTGAACCCGTGTACGATTTGTACTACAACTAGATACTGGGCTTCGGGAAGCGTTGCACACATCTATGGGTGGAAGAGAATTCTTCAAAAGATGAATCTTTGGAAAAATAAATGGAAACGAATTAACGCAAAAGATGAGCAATCAAAGCATTAAACTACTCATAACTGTTTCCAATCATTCCGCGCACAATCAGCTTGACAATTGCAAGAAAACAGCACTAAAAACAGACCACGATAGTTTTGGGTAGAAGTCTCGGTAATTCCGTCGCTGGTTAGAAACTGCGCTTTCTCTACTGCACTAATTGTGTGGGAGATCTGGTAATTGGTACGTGCAGTACTATGAGTTGGTGATTCGATAAGCCAAATGGTAAACGAATTGTTGATCAGAAAACGGCGTCTAACATTTTCAGTGATTTTACGTGTAAAAGCTCAAATCAATGGGACGGTTGAAACCTTACTACTGATTTTGATTTCTTAGGTTGGAATCACGTAAATTCCATTACATAGGTTACAGATTTTGGCCACATGCAAATAGGCGCGGCTTGACGCATCTAGCTCTCAACTACTAATCCAGTTCCTAGTCTCGTATATGCTTCGCATTAGAACCAGCCACCTGTTTACGATTGTTTGTCGTTCACCGACGTTGACCAGACCCGAAGTTCAGCAAATTTGGTAGATACAGAAATGAAGGATATGATAAGTATTTGCGGTTAGCACGTGTGTGTATAATCTGATTCAATTTCTATACAAATAAATATCATACAGTATACACTTGATTTTCGGGCACCGACGGCAGACGGATATAACGAATCGCGCCGGCGCATGGCGAACCAACAAAAACAACCTCGTCGGCGTGGTCGGCGAAATATGGCCGAGCCGCACGTGGGGGGACTTATCTCGCCTGCGCCACCGTGCTATCTTTCGGGTAGCCGTCGCGTTGTCGTCGGGTTCGGGAAGTCGTTGCGTGGATATGTGTTCGACCCAAATCCTCGCGCCTCAGGTGCATTCATCGGGCATGAGGCGCCTGTGATTGCCGTGGTCGTGGTGGGCAATATGCGCGTCGCATCCGCCTCGCAAGACGGTACTGTGCGCGTGTGGGGCGTGGATGATGGTGAACTTCTCCGAACAATCGATTGCGCTTGCCCGCTTCATGATATGAAAGCCGTGAATGATGATCGTGTCGTGGTTGCGACTGAGTCTGAAGTGTCTGTTCTCTCGCTTGAGCGAAAGAACGATGGGCCGGAACGAGTAAACGTTCTGACACAACTGGAAAAGGTACCTTACCGTCGTGTAGCTGCTTCCGCAGACGCCTCGACCATCGCGACGATTGGCAAAAACCACCTGACTGTGGCATTTCTGAACGGCTCCCGCGCCTCGGTCTTAGTAATCGAAATGATAAACCTCACAGCCGTGGCGATTTCGCCAGATGGAAGAAAACTCGCGGTCGGTGATAAAAAGGGATATGTTTTTGTCTTCGACAAATTTTATAACATGCGGGTCGAAGACGGTGGTGTGCATCGGACAAAGAAGGACATTCTGCCAAAGAATTCGTTTGCTACATTCCACTGGCACGCCCACGCCGTGACCTCACTGTGTTTCTCCGCTACTGCGGAGACACTGTACTCTGGGGGTCTCGAAGGTGTTTTAACTGCCTGGAAATTGTCGAAGACTGACTTTGGAAAGAAGAACCATGTTCCGCGCTTGGGTGGCGCAATCTGGGGGATTTCGCTTTCTGAAAATGAAGACAAGATTGCTCTCACTCTTGCAAACAACTCAGTCCGATTTATTGACCGCGTAGGTCTCAGCGTGACAGCTACCATTCGCGGTCTTTCGACTGCGCACCTTGCCACACTTCCCCCATGGGACGTCGCTATCCGAACGCCAGCCGCGCACCGATTTATTCGCATGGTGTCGGAACCGGGAAACACTGGCTGCGCTCTTGTGTCAGGCATTGGTAATTCTGTTCAGTTATACGACGTCTTGCGCGGCATGAACGTAGCGGATTTTCAAGTCGTACCCCGGAATATCGCAATGAGCGGCCAGGACACACAAAAAGTGAAATCTCAGATGAACATCGAAGAACCCAGTATTCGATTAATCGCCATCAGTCCTGACAGAAAATACATGGCGTCGGTGTCAAGCGATATTCATCCGAGGTCCGAGTCGCTTCTCTGCAAGGAACCGGTGTTTGTGGAAACTCTCAAGTTTTGGGAGTATCAGGGCAGTATCGGGCAGAATAACTTGATTGCTGTGCTCGAAAATCCTCATGGTACAAAAGGCAAAGTCACAGATATTGCCTTCCATCCAACCCTCCCTCTACTAGCCTCTTCTTCTTCCTGTGGCACTTTCAAGATTTGGCGTGGGGTTTGTACAGATGAAGAGGGCGATGACCAGAGAATGGTTTGGCGTTGTGAGGCTATGGAGGAATACCGTGGGATTCCTTGCGGAAAACTTGCGTTCTCTACTGATGGTACGGTTCTAACCGCATCGTTCGGGAATGTGATTACAGTTTGGGTTGTTGATGACTCTGCCGATGCGTATGGTATTCCTTACGTTAAGGACAAGTTGATAGGTCTGTCATCACCCGTCTCTCTTGAACTAACGTTCATGCACACCCTCGTGCATCCTCCGAAAAACGAGCCTGTGGAACATCTCTCGTTCGTTTTGCAACATTCTGCTTTTCTCTTGGCTACTACATGCCATGGCCTGTATATTTGGGATGTGTTGAACCAGAGCATCCAATGGTCGTTACGACTCGTAAATAGACCAGAATGCACTGTCTCAGATCCATTGTCAGGCAGGTTCGCGCTTGTCGTCAAGTTTGAGAGCGACTCGTTGCCTATGCCAATTGCCAATGACGTGGTGGCGACAGCTGTAATGGACGAGGCGTTTATGAGCGATGTAGAAGAGAAACCCAAGACGAAAAAGAAAAGGTCGAAAGAAACGCCGAAGAGAAAACGACCGAAATCAAGTGATGTGCAGGTTCCAAGCATCCCTGTCGACACTGCTGTAGCGGTATTCGACGTGAATTCTGCGGTCCCGAAATCGGTGACAATGCTTCCGGTCGGTACAGATGTCGCTGGAATTGGGTTTGTTGGTGACGATCGAGTGGGAAAATCACTCTTCTGTTTCGATACGAACATGGAGATTGTTTCAGTTCCACACGGTGACATGGGTGAGAACATTTCAGAAATTACGGACATCCCTGAGTCGCCAGCGGAGCTGAACGTGATTGGAGACTTGGTCGGCTCGCATGTCGTCAAAGACGATGGCGAATATGCGGTGCCAAACGATCTACCACTCTCTTTCGTGGAGAAGGCGCCATTACGGAATTTGCTCCGAAAATATATGGATGGCTCCGGTGTCACTCAGCCAATCGTCACGAACATCGCCACGCCAATGCTGAAGGATCTTTCCCGTATCGTACACGACGCTGTCACTGACGGGAAAGAACGAGATATGGGCGAGGGTGATGGAAATGTATCGGAAGAAGACGAGGACGCCATGGAAGTTGACACGTCGACGAGTGTCGAGCGCACTGTCGTTAAAGGTAGTAGTCGAGTAGACGATAGTTTGTCGACGTTCGACCTCAAAGAGATGTCGGCGCTGTTCAAAACAATGACAAAATCTGACTAAAATAGGAGAGGGCGAATGCCCCTTTAATTACTGAATTACTTTACTTTGTACATGACCGTCCTGCCTGGTGAACGCGCGCTGGTGTCACTGTGACCCGTTTGCTGTTGTAGTTGATGTTGCGTTGCTCATCACTGTCGGAGTTGGAGAAACGGGTGAGTAGCCATGAACAACGAGTTGTTCATATAGCTCGTCATCTAATTCGGCAGATAGAGGAATAGCGCGAGCTAGCACAGTTTCGGCATCTACTCCGAGGCCTTGCTCGAGTTCGCGAGTGCTCAGAGGTGCGGCTGCAGTCTTTGAGGAAGCAGCGAGAATGGACTTGCTCGCAAGAAGCAGTCGGGTCAACGTAAAAAGTATATGCATATGAACACCGTACGCGAGTTGAATGTCCCACAACCGCACGGTGTCGGACATGGGTGGAACGCAAGCGCCAAGGGAAGATATTGACGGAAATGCGTAAACCTCAGACATTAGGCCGTGTCGGGTGAAGAGCGCGTGTAGAGCTGGGTCAACAGCTTCGAGGCATTGGTCAAGAAGCGCGCACCCGCGACGCGCCCCAGCGTACCGTTGTACATAAAGTGGCACCTTGCGTTGTAGTAGAATGCGGAAGCAGTGGAATGCGTCAGGCTCCGGCATGACGTAGAGGAAGGGAGCGGCTAACAAGGACATGCTCTGCGCGTACACGCCCCGCTCGTTGCCGCACGACCGCACGTACGCGTTGAGCAGGCGGATCATTTTGTCGTTGGGCACGCGCGCCACGAAGTCGTCGTTCTTGGAGAAGGTGCGGCGCGCGTCCTCGCGCACGCGCCAGTCGTCGGCGGAGGGGCCCTGCGAGACGAGGTCGGGGTACTCGTTCTCGTCGACCTTGCCGATGCCCAGCAGCGCCTTCCACACGAGCCCGCGCAGCGAGCACCGGCCCAGCACCCCGCCCAGCTCGTTCGCGTCACGCGGCAGCCCCTCCAGCAGGATCAGGCGCCGCATCTCCTTCAGCCCCGCCGGCCCCCCCTGCAGCAGCCCCCGGTACCGCTCCGCGAGCGACTCCGTCTTCGCGCACATCGCAGCTACACCCCCGGCTTACCCGCACATCGGGGTCGCCCCACCTCTTGTACCTGCAAACACCCCGCGTGCGCTTTTCGACGCGGTCCGCACTTCGGCCTGTCGCGTCACCACAAAGCCGCTGCAGTGTATGATCACCACTTGGCTGAATCATTCAGAGCCGTTTCGTGGGAATGGCGAATCGTTTTCGGTGGATGGCTGTTCAGCACCCAATCATATTCGCAGTCTGCACCTAAATCTTCTTCAATCCTCCCAGCGTTTCGAAATTTCACGTACCCATCCGTCCTCGCCCCACCTTCCACTTGTAGTTGGACCAATTTGATGAATCTGCATCGATCTTCGAATCATGGCAGAACCTTCCTCGTGTTCTTCCCTTCCACTAATTTCCGATGAGTTGAGTAATGACTTAAGCGTCATGGTGAACCCAATGGCCTACCTACAATACCAGTAGTCTGCGCAGATTAACTAAAGTACTGTACGGTACATCGTTTAATCAACAGCCAGCAATCAGTTCGCTTACAAAACCGCAACGCTCTTACGTACTGGTAATACTTCCGTAGTTCCTTCGGAAGACGAACTAGTCGGGAGAGACAACGCCCCCTCGCCTTATTTGCATATCGATTGGTATATTTATCTCATGAGCTGATCGAACAATTAAAGACGTAGCTTCTGGTGCTTACCCATTGCGTGAGCAATACGGCAGATGACAACACGTAAGGAGTCGAGTCCAGCCTGTCTGCGACTATATTCTACCGTAGTTCAGTTGCGACACACCCAAGTTTATTACGCTTTTCGCGACGCCTTCTCCTTGATTCCAGAAGTGCCCTCTCGATTCTTCAATTCTGCGAACACATCGCCAGGTTTGATGCCCATGTCAGCCCACAGCACGTTGAGGTGGTACATGAGGTCCGCGCTTTCCTTCACAACATCCTCCTTCTTATCCGCGACCGCGTCAATGACGACTTCCACGGCTTCCTCACCCACTTTCTGAGCAATCTTCTGTCTTCCCTTGGAAAACAGCTTCGCCGTCCAAGAACTCGCGGGGTCTGCGCCACGGCGAGAAACAACCGACTCGTACAGACGCTCCACCGGACACTCCACCTCATCATCGTTATCGTGCGAGGAATCAACCCCGTTTTCTTTCGCGCTCGCAGTAATCCCCGTGACAGTCGACACGCGCGCCGCCACCGACTTCAGCAGTTGCTCGGTTGCTTCACGTCCTAATTGCACGGGGCCCTCCTCCACTTCAGCAACTGGCGACTCCGGGAAAAGCGGGGGGAACCCAGGAGTGTCGCGCAGCAATACGGCCACGGCGTGCACCTCCACGGCACGGTTCTCACCCACGGCATCGACCTTCTCGTGGGTCTTCGCCTTGAGGTTGACCGCGTCCAGCGGGGCATTGAGCAGGCGCGCGATGTTCTCGCGCATACTCTCCTTGTGCGGGGATACCTTCGGCTTCTCGAGAATCACGGTGACGTCGATGTTGCCCAGCCGGAACCCGGCGAGATGCATGCGCGCGTAGCACGCCGTCATGAACACGTCGCTGCGGCAGTTCTTGAAGCGCGGATCCGAGTCGGGGAACAGCTGCCCGATGTCGGGCAGCGACAGCGCGCCGAGAATCGCATCGACGACGCAGTGGTACACCGCGTCGCCGTCCGAGTGCCCCGCACACCCCACCGTGTGCGGCAGCTCCACACCCCCCAGAATCAGCGGGCGGCCCTCCTCGAGTCGATGCAAATCGTAGCCATGTCCGATTCGAAGCAGTCCCAGGCCCTGGCTGGGTTGCACCGCGCCGGCTTCAGCTTCTGGGGCGAGGTCACTCGCCGTGGCGCAGACGATAAATCGGGATGATTGGGCTCGTGTGCAGGCTCGTCTCAATGTGCTTTTTCGCAAGCACAAGGAATGTGAGTGGGTATGTTTGAGTGGTAGCGCAAGGGCCGGCACGAATCCGAGTGCCATTCGCAAGAATAGTTGAGGGTGACAGTGCACTGGGGTTGAGATCAAGAATGGAGCGTTGTTGAATTTCGATAATTATTTCGATGCGATTGCACCCCATCGAGTCCGAAGGTGCGACCCAGGGGTGACGATGAGCTCGGGGGAAGAGGAGCTCATCCGCGATGGGTGGTTTACTGAGCGATGCGTTCTATGGCCGGGTCAGGCGATGCGATTAGAAGTGAAGACGGTGCTGCATCGGGAGCGAAGCGCGTTTCAGGACATCCTGATCTTCGAGAGTACGACGTACGGCCGTGTCTTGGCACTGGACGGCGTGATACAGGTGACGGAGCGGGACGAGCACGCGTACCACGAAATGCTCACCCACCTGCCGATGTGCTCGCACCCGGACCCGCGCAGCGTGTGCATCGTGGGCGGGGGCGACGGTGGGATAGTACGCGAGGTTCTGCGCCATCCCAACGTCGAGCGCGTGGTGCTGTGCGAGCTCGACAAGCGCGTCGTCGAGCTGTCGCGCGAATATCTCCCGAAACTGTCGCACGCGCTCGACGACGCCCGCGTTCACTTCGAGTACCGCGACGGCGCCCAATACCTGGTCGAGTCGCCGAACAAATTCGACGTGATCATCACTGACTCCTCCGACCCCGTGGGCCCCGCGGAGACGCTTTTCGAGCCCGATTATCATCGCAAAATCGCGTACGCACTGAAGCCCGGCGGCATAATGGCATCGCAGGGTGAATGTTTGTGGCTGCATCTCGACTTGATTGGTACTTATCTACAAGGTTGCCGAAAGGTGTTTGCCGTCGCCGAATACGCCTACACAACCATCCCGACTTATCCATCCGGGCAGATTGGAACCATCATTGCGTCTAAATCTGATTCGTCAAATCTTACCAAACCGTTGCGCCAACTACCTGCAACCGAAGTCAAACGTCTCCGTTACTACAACCGTAACATTCACAGCGCCTCCTTCGTTCTTCCGGAATTCGCGAGACGTGCGCTTGCCAACATCTCGCCTTCGTCTCCGTAAGATTCGTTATAAGTGTACAGAAAAAACGGTCATTTATTATGAACTTGTTCGCTTGGATGTTATCCCTACTCACCTGAAACTTGCTCCACATACCGAAGTCTATAAAAAAGCCGAGGCGTCACAAGTTGTACAAAAAGTTGATGTCTCCCAAGTTTATGTAACCCACTAGCGATTCGGCTTGTATCACGGTTCGTCAATTCTCACTTGCATTCAGTATTGCGGTCTAGAGAAAAGAATAAGGCGCGACACTGCTCAAATTGGTCGATAGCAAGTGTAGCACTTTATGGTTACAGGCCTTGCGGCAAAGTTAGTCCATTTAATACAGTACATCGAAACGGTGTTTGCAACAGTATTTCATTTGCCCATATTCACGTCTCCGTCCATGTCGACGTCAATCACCTCCGGCGCCACAGTCCTTCTCTTGTTCTGAGGCTCTTCCATTTCCACGTCTTCGTCGCCTTTGTCCACATCCATCTCGACCACCTGCGCATTGTCCGCCGCCTGCAGACGCTGCGGCATTTCCTTATATCTTCTAGCTCCCATGCGCATGATTGGATGCCCATCGGATCTGTTCCTTGCCTTGTAATTTTGCATCACTGCTTTTACTGGAGGACTGGTGCCCGAGCCATACGCCATGTCTGGCGGAATGGTTGATGCAAATGATAGCGGCAAGCTGTGTCGTTTTCGTTCGCCGACTACCTCTATACAATCGTCATCAGCCTGAGTCGATAGTTCTTCTCTTGTGCGTGGCGGGTCAGTCGCGGCCACTATGGCCGCGGCTTCATCCACCGCTTCTTTTTCTTGCGACACGACGACTTTCGGTTCATCATCATTGTCATTTCGCGTTTCATCACGAGAACTAATAGCAGTGTCTGCAGGCGGACTTTCATGCTCGGACAGCGCTTCTTCAGTATAAGGAAGAACACACAGCGGCATCTGCGGTGCTTTTCCGCCATCAGATTTGTTTCCTTCCTCCAATTGTTGCATGAGATCGAGAATCTGAGCACGCAGCAAGTCCACTTCCACATGTGTGTACAGCGTTTTCATCCACCGTTGCTTGATTTTCACGTCTTTTTCAGGGCCTTGCAAGCACGTCATCTTCATTCCAGTCGACTCATCCAAGAAGCAATTAATGTTATGCAGTAGGTAAAGTCCGCAGTCCACCTCGTTGATTTGCATAGGGACGTACGGCCAGTTGATATCGATAATTTTCCGCATTCTCACAAAGTTATCCTTCCTCTCACCCGCAGAGGGGTCGTTAGATTTTCGTTCTGTGTACTCGGCAGATAAATAATGCAGGGCGATTTTTCCGAATGATTGACCTCGTTTCGGCTCCAACGAGTCCAAGTATAGAATCCTTGGCTTCTTCACTTCGGGTAATGATATAAAGTGCTCCTCTTCTTCCATGCATTGGACCAGCTCATTCATATTGGCAAGAATGATTAAACTCCAGTGCGACGATTCACAAACTGGCATGAACGACAGTTCCTTTTTGAAAAGGTCCACATTCCTGGTCCACCGCTTGACGCCGTTGTACTGAATTTCGGAAGGCGCGGCCTCTTTGTTTTGCCGAAGCCGACCAAAGAAAAACGACGTAAAAAAGTACAGTCGAGTTTCTGTGCCTTTCGATGCCGCAACCATCGCGGCTTGTTTCTGCTCGATAATTTTCAGATAGAAGTCGATGAGTGTGTCGTTCATATACTCATTGTTCTGAAGCCGCAGATAGTCTTCGTACTGCACAGTTATGTTACCTTTCCCATGAGGCGGGAAACGAAATAGTGTCGAATTCGACGGGACTTCAAGCATAGAGTAATCGGGCTGCTCTTCTTCAAGAGCCAATAGGTCAACATTGGCTGTTTCTGGTGGCTTTCCCGGATCTTTCTTTTTGTCACCTTCATCTGCAGGCACATCATCCAGCACATCTGTTCGTATTCTCGGTTGTGCGTCCAGTTCTTCTGATAAATTTTCGCCTAGACTGGAAGGTTGCACCGTACCCTGTCTTCTTTCTTCAAGTGGTTGGCTCGGATGTTCAGCACCTAATTCTGGGACGTCCTGGGAATGATCATTATCACATTCATACACCTGAACATGGTCATTAATGACCGAATTCGACCCGGGGCGTTTTTCGATACATCGCGAGCCTCGCCGTTGAAATGAACCCGTTCTTTGCGAGGAAATGGAGGGGCGAGATTCGAGACGCTCGCTTGGAGGACTTATCCAATGCTTCTTCAAGTCAAGAGGAACCTCGCCATCAAGAGGCTCTTGGCTTTCCGAGAAGTCGACGAATCCGTCAACGTCCTGGATATCATTACAAGCCCCAGGATCTGGATGACCTTGTTTCGCCGACATTTCGATCTCTACTGCTTCTTCATTTCCACCTCCACACCGTGGGGAATCACGGTCGTCTTCCGATTCTATTAAAATCACATCAGAGTTAGTAGTCTCAACTGACTTTGCCGTCGCACTCGGGATCGTGGTTGCACGAGTATCTTTGGTCGTCGCATAGTGAGATGTCCCATCTTTAACCGATCCCTGCTTAGAAAACTGAATGTAGGCAACCGCAGCTCCACGATCGAATACTCTGTCTTTATGCACTGGTTCTGTCTCAACTAGTTCCGAACCCGTATCAGTAGGAACTTGATTCTTCCCCGATTGCGGCTGCGAACCGTTGGAATCAGACGACAAGACAACATGTTGCGGTCCATCAGATTCAGTGGGCTGCAAATTGTTCGTTACTCGCATTCTTCCTGGACTACTGCCGCTACTCCTTCGCACCTCCTGGAGATTGTGCATGCGCTCGGCTTCAATGCGGTTCAGCTTGGGGCGAATGGAATCGAAATCTTCTTGTCCAAAGTCGTAACTGAGATTACGGTCCCCTTCTTCCACCGGCGCGAGCTTCGACTGTGTCCGAAGGCGGCTGAAGCTTTCGGGGACACGTTGCCTCTTTCTCGCACTCTCACCCGTCGATGCCACACGCGGGATTATCCTATCGGCGAAGGATGTGGTGCGCACCTCGGTGTCATTCGGCAGTTTCGTGGTGCTGCTGGTGTTTTCAGTGCCGTTCATGTTCGCAAGCTCGCATTCCGTGTACGATTCGGTGCTTGGTCACCCAACGCTTGTTGCCCGGCTTCCGTACGCGAGAGCGTGAGACGACAGATGTAACAGGGCGACCCTGAGCACCACTGGCTCGATCAAAACACGGAATTATAAAAACACACAAATTTAATCAAAAATTAGTGGACTTCCAACCAAGGACTGCTTGACCCCACTTGTTGTCGTGTTCGGACACCCACGCGGAAGCCAACACGAAAGTTGCTCATTCCTGTTCTTTGTAAGTACTCCTACACCTCTTTTCCATGTTGGCCGTACTGAACGCCCGCCGCGCAGCGCTGAGGAAGCCTGCCCCTCCACGCGTGGAGGAAAAATCAGAAGAACGGACTGAGGACCAGGAAGACCCATTCGCGTTCGAATCTCGTGGTTTCTACGCGCCGTACGTAAATGATGTACCCAGGCCAAAAAATGTTAGGAAACGAGTGAAACCCCCGATTTTACCTCGTGCTATCATCAAGAAACCGGAAAAGACCAAGACGCGCTTCCTTCCGAACTGGACCCCGCAACTAGACAAAATGCTGCGCAAATGTCTGCGAAAATTCGGGTGGGGAAGCTGGACTCGAATGGAACAGTCTGGCAAATTTCCGAAAAATTACTCGCGAAAAATTCTCTCTCGACGTGCGATAAGCCTCGGGTATACGAAAGAAATGTTCGCGGCGGGCGAGTCGGCGAAGAACGCGAAGAAGTAAGGCTAACATGTCCTGGTTGTATGGCAGCAAATAGTGAATGCAAGGTGAATTCATTGAAAAGCCTTACCTTTGGGGCTTGGACCCATTGTTCCATGCGCATGTGAAGATAGTGGCGAAAATGTTGCAACACATGATTCCAGGTCGAGGTACCGGTTTGGCCGACCCGCCGGTATGGTTCTACTCCTTTGTCAACAAGGCACCTCCGCGCCCTATTCGGCTGGTGGCGATTGGTGGTGTGGTAGTACAAAAGCACGAATATAAGAAAACAACGCGCTTCCTACTCGATGACGGAAGTGGATGCGCTAATTGTATGTACTGGAACGACTCCTACCGCGACGTAGTTGGCGAAGACATTCACATAGAGCTTGGGCAGTTCGTTCATGTTCTCGGCAGGCTTGAATGGCGTCATGGCCATTCGACGATTGTTGCGTCCCGAGTGCAAATCGCTAGGTCGGCGAACGCCGAAACGAACTGGTGGAATGATTTAACCTCCGTGCACGAAAAAATATATTCGAAACCGTTCAAGTTACCACTCCCAAGCTGTCAGAATGCCGAAAGTACGAACTAGACTTAGGAGTTTGTGGCGACTTATCATCCTGAGAATATACTGTGCTGCACTTAATATGTTTATGAACAAATCCTTGCCTCTCAGCGAACTTCATCCTCGCAGTACCCTTCAGCATGGCTATCCCTTCGAGAAATAAGGTGCAAGGTTTATATGTTCCGATTTTTCCGCAACAGATTGGACATGAAAGCGAAATAATTGAGAGACCAATCCAGTATTTTGGTTGGGATCAAACATTAATCCTCCAATCGGTCGCGCCCTTCGCTGCCTCGATGTGGGTCGGAGTTGCGCCATGCGTGCCACCGCCGCACCTTCACTCACATTCCTTGTTCTTGGTCTTTCGTTGTTCTTCAGGACTGCCTTTTTCTCTCCAAACCCCGAAACGCCCAAGGCGCGCGTGGTCTTGGCACCGAGCGACCGAGTTCCACTTGCTCGTTTCATCATCGAGCAGCTACGAACAAATGGGGGCGAGGAGTCGGAAACCACTCCCTTGCCGTCACCGAAAATCGCGATAGATTGGCCACGCGAAGATTCCGCTCGTGAGCAAACGCTGTCTGTGCCTCGCAACGCGCTCCAGGCGCCAGTGCTGTCACGAATCAAAGTATTTCCACGCCTGGGCCTTGTGTTTTGTCCTGTGCCTGGTGTGGCATCACGCTCGCTGCTTTCCTCGTTATCCGCCGTGGAGGGGATCACACATATCCCTACGCTTGGTTCTTATGCGCCACGTGACGCGGAACGTCTTCTTGCTCGCTCCGAAGTGATCCGCGCGCTATTTGTACGTCATCCATACACTCGGGCACTAAGCACGTTTTATCGTGGTCGAGCTTATGCGGATCGTTATGGGCTAGAACACCCGAAGTATCGTGAGTTCATGAGTATGGTGCGTGGTCACCCGCTCGCAGCCGAGGACCATGAGCTTGAACCCGTAAACTTGCTTTTCTTTCTAACCTTCATTAGTGGTCAATCCAAGGAACACCTATGGGAGCCACTACGTCCGGTGAAGGATTTGTGTGGGTTGGGTACTATCGAATACGGATTTGTAGGTCGGCTTGAACGTGTCGACAAACATTTGGAAGAATTATCGAGAAGGTTAGGTGTGAGGATTTCACTACCATCCCCACCATTTCCACCGAGCAATGCTTCGGAGACTGTTCGCCAAATGTTTGAATCTAGGTCTAGAAGAGACAAAGCTGCCAAGGTGTACAAGGAGGACTTGGACTTGCTGGACTACAACCCTCAATTCACTCACTAGTTTGAGCAGTACAGTACAGATAGAATGTTGCTTCCGATTCGATTAACTGTGATGCACAAAACATTGAGTACGCGTCACTAAACTTTGATTCACGGTCGACTGCAGTATTTCGTTCAGGATAGTGCTAGGATACTGTAGGTCTACTAGCGCCACCGCATTGGAGCCACAGTTCTAACGCGTAGCCCGAATGGAACACGATTCTCATAGATTGCACATCGTCGGTTCCATGAATAGATGAGGTTGGTGTAAACGGAATTTGGTTGATGAGTTTATTCGAGAATTTGGCAATGAGTGTTGTCATTGTAACAAATTCCCCGTAGTTAAGCCGAAACTTCCACGTCACACATTATCTTTTTCTACTGTGATGCATTGATGCGAAGTGAAACGAAAATGCATGGTTTTTGAGAACTTGTGGTAAAATAGCCACCGAAGTGAAGTCGAAACTTCCACGTAGCATGTGAAATCGTCTAAATAAACGAAATCCACTTTAGTCAAGTCAAAACTTTCGCGTTACGTCTAGAATCATCTAAATCCACCATTGCAATTATTATGACGCGTAAAATCGTAGTTAATGATTTGCGGGTAATAATAGGTTTCCAGTTGCCGGCATGATGGCAGGGCTTGTAAGTAAGGCTGTACTGACCATCATTTCCATCATAGGTGGACTTGTTTTGATAGATGAATTCCTCTCCCATTCGAAGGAGCTTATTCCACTCGCCACTCATGCACCACATTCTCCTGACCTGAGCTGATGCAACATAGCCAGCATGGCTTGCCCATTCTCTAGCACTATAAAACGAATTCGGTAGCCAAGACTGTGGCGCAGATAGTAGTGGAAAGATCGATGAACCATACAATTCCCATCGCCATTGCGACTTCGCTTTTGCTCATCTTTGGTTTCGTTACCTGTTCCGGGTATATAAAAAAGTCGAGGTGCGATGATAGCACTGAGGACCCCCCTGAACTATCGAACGAGAGTGTGGCCATCTCGCTGTTCCATTCACTTCCACCGCCACCAACAGTCACACCTGCCTACGAATTCGATCTTCCCACTTTCAAGATGCCGACGGAGAAGGCACAGCAAACATGTAACATTTGCTTTGAACCGTTTGGTGAATTAGACGTTTCCAGTGGTGAAAATTGCACGCATTTCTTTCACACTGCGTGTATCCGAACTTGGCTCGCCAAGGGTTGCAATCTTAATTGCCCTGTTTGTAGAGAACCCTTGTCATGTTAACACACGCCAATACAATGTCTTCAGGTGCGGTCTACATCTGAGCAAAGGCCTGGTGCACTGAACCATTGATGTGTAGCGTACAGCGATTATTTTGGAATGGCTGGGTTGATTATCGTGTACAGTATCAATCTAGGGTTGGGGCAAATGGAACGGAAATCTGCAGGGTTTTACTGACTAATGCTTCAGTACAGACCAAGACAGCTGGACTAGCTGATGGCAAATTCAGACTTTATCAATTGGGGATGGGGTTGGGGCAGTCTTCTCG
>JAAUYH010154763.1_pt1 | contig 15737 bp, 13 predicted proteins | sample 7278061 | NCBI WGS metagenome assembly JAAUYH01 (sample SAMN14350203, study PRJNA611818) | marine sediment metagenome | isolation source: surface marine sediment (0.6m) | place: French Polynesia: Moorea | collected 2018-08
GCAAGTGATCCTATCACTAATATTTCGCCTTGATGTGACAAAAATTAAACTTCAAAAGTTTGCGAAGAAAAAAAGCTTCGATCTGGCTGGATACATTAGCAAATAGAAATTTGCCAAGCAAGAGGATAGAAATTAAATAACTGAATACAATTTGCAACCTATCCACTATTTAGGGCTTGCTGAAAAACTAGACTTTTGCGACTCTAGAAGCCACACAGCTTGCAAAATATTAGTTTCATCCCGCTTGTTTGTAATTTACCCAGAGATATCAGGGGACTAAAGTGCAAGGTTTTTGAAACCCTAAACGTTATTTCCTTGCATCTGTTTGGGATAAAAAAGCTTCAAATCTTTGCCTGTTATAGTTTTTAATTTAATTCAGCAAGCCCTATTTATCAAAATGGATAGGTTTTTGCTTGGGGAAATGTCAGCAAACACAAAGAAGTTATAGCCCAATACGGTTATCCGCACCACGTGTATGACTAACGTCACGCTACCGCTAACACCGTAGGTGCGTGCTAACAGATAAGCCTAAATTTATTCGTAGAGAAGCGACAGAGGCTAAGCTGTTGTGCATTAAAAATGCACAACAGCAAGTCAAAAGTAATTAGCGTCTAGCAGAGCGTAACGGATCCGCAGGTAGCGCAGCTATAGTTATTGCGTGTCCGTAGGACATAAGTAAGAAGTCAAAAGTTTATTAATTATAGTTTGCAGTTTTAATCAATGTCCGAACCTAATTACTTAGTGCGATAAATCTACAAAATATTTTGACTCTTAAATCCTGAATTCTTAAATCTTGAATTCTTAAATCCTGAATGTCGAACCAAGGGGAGAACACCAACATGACCGTTGCACAATCACAATCTTCAAATTCACCATCTTTAAACTTTGAATGCGAAACTGGTAACTATCATACTTTTTGTCCCATTAGTTGCGTTGCGTGGTTATACCAAAAAATTGAAGATAGCTTTTTCTTGGTAATTGGAACCAAAACCTGCGGTTACTTTCTCCAAAATGCGATGGGGGTAATGATATTTGCTGAACCCCGCTATGCAATGGCAGAATTGGAAGAAGGGGATATTTCCGCCAAATTAAATGATTACGAAGAATTAAAGCGGTTATGTTTGCAAATTAAACGCGATCGCAATCCTAGTGTAATTGTTTGGATCGGTACCTGCACCACTGAAATCATTAAGATGGATTTGGAAGGTTTAGCGCCCAATTTGGAAGAAGAAATTGGGATTCCCATTGTGGTTGCACGAGCGAATGGTTTAGATTATGCTTTCACCCAAGGGGAAGATACAGTTCTCGCTGCAATGGCTGCACGTTGTCCTAAAGAAGCTCCCGTAGCACAAAGTGACAAGGACGAACGCACTGGGATCAAAAAACTCCTCAACTTCGGTAAGAAGAAAGAAGAAATCGCCCAAGAAGAATCGGAATATGTAGATCACCCACCATTAGTTTTATTTGGTTCTTTACCCGATCCTGTAGTTACCCAGTTAAGCTTAGAACTGAAAAAGCAAGGAATTAAGGTTTCTGGTTGGTTACCGGCTAAACGCTTCACTGAATTACCGGTAATTGAAGAAGGATATTATGTTTCTGGGATTAACCCCTTCCTGAGTAGAACCGCGACGACCTTAATGCGACGTCGTAAGTGTAAGTTAATTGGTGCACCGTTCCCCATTGGTCCCGATGGTAGTAGAGCTTGGATCGAAAAGATTTGCTCGGTATTTGGAATTACTCCCAAAGGTTTAGACGAACGGGAAGCGCAGATTTGGGAAAACTTAGAAGATTACGTGAAACTAATTCGCGGTAAATCTGTGTTCTTTATGGGAGACAACTTACTAGAAATTTCCTTAGCAAGATTTTTGATTCGCTGTGGAATGACGGTTCCCGAAATTGGTATTCCCTACATGGATAAACGTTACCAAGCTGCAGAGTTAGCATTTCTGGAAAAAACCTGTAAAGAAATGGGTGTACCGTTACCCACAATTGTGGAGAAACCAGATAATTACAATCAATTACAACGGATTAAAGAAATTAAACCGGATCTTGTGATTACAGGTATGGCTCATGCTAACCCCTTAGAAGCACGGGGAATTAACACCAAGTGGTCTGTAGAGTTTACCTTTGCACAAATTCACGGGTTTACTAATGCTCGGGATATTTTGGAGTTGGTGACTCGTCCCCTACGTCGGAATAATAGTTTGAAAGATTTGGGTTGGGATAAGTTGGTCAAGGAAGAAGCTCAGGTTTAGGAATTTGGATTTAAATTAGTTTAAATTAAACCAACTGACAATTTAAGGTTGTTTCAAATGTAGAAACACACCATATTTCAAATGTAGAGACGCGCCATGGCGCGTCTCTACAAGGTTTTTCGGGTTTAGTGAGGGTAATCTAAACAAACAAAAAATATCGGTTGTATACTGAAGAATAAAAATCTCCAAAATATGCAAGTTACCTTCGACCTACCCGATGAAGTTGTTGCTCAACTTAACATGTATATAGAAAAACTCATAAAAAACCATACCATTCGATAGGGCGCACGTCGGTGCGCCCCTACAGCTTCAAATTATGATGTTAATTATTTTTGGAAATCCCTAATAGACCGGAACTCAGGCGGTAAATCTTGTAGATGCTTTTAGTATTATAGTATTGGTAAAATTTTCAGTAGATTTAAGTCTTGCTGAGAGTTGTGACTATAGTGGTTGTTTTCTGCATCAAAAATTGTCTGCGCTTCTACTTCGCTATTAGATTTTGTATATTGACTATATGCTACAAGTAATTCTTTTATATGCTGTCTATATTCCTCTATTTTAGCCATTTAACAATCACCTCACTATCGTTTAATTTGTGACAATTTTAAAATCGTCTACTGATATTCCAAAAAATATGTTTATCAGTAGCATTTTACTATGTGACAAATATTATTCTGACACTTATCCTAGCTAAAAATACGTAATATTTACTGTTCGATTTGGATAAATATACAGGAAATGCAACATATCGAAAACACACAAACATCCAGTTAAAGGAATTCAAAAATTATGTCTTACGCAACTCAAACCACAATCGTTCGTCCTACTCTCACCCTTGGTAGTACTGGTGATGACGTTAAGGATTTACAAAAAGTTTTGAATGGTACTGTTGCTGATAACACTTTAGTCGTTGATGGTATATTTGGTCGAGCAACACAAGAAGCTGTGACTGTTTTTCAAAAGCAATATGGTTTGACTGTAGATGGAATTGTAGGTTCTCAAACTTGGGCAGTATTAGATACGATTGATATTGATGAAAATGACCTAATATTTCCTCCTACTATACGTCTTGGTAGCACAGGTGAAGATGTTGAATATCTCCAACGACGTTTAAATGGTATTGGTTTGGGTCCCGTAGTTGTTGATGGAATATTTGGTGTTGCGACAGAGAAAGAAGTGAAGAAATTTCAAAAACACTATGATTTAACTATAGATGGAGTTGTTGGACCGAAAACTTGGGTTCGACTGGAAGTTATTGATGTGTGAGTTAGATAAGTTTTAAATTATATTTTGATTCATTAACTCATTGGTCTGAATATCGACAACTGTTTATGGTAATTGGTAATGGGTAATTGGTAGAATAAGCAACAAATAAGAATATAAAAAATTATTACTTCTTACTTCTTACTTTTTACTTTTTACTTTTTACTTTTTACTTTTTACCTATGCTTCTACCTGAATTTCCTCCAGTTTATTAATCACTACATCTGCACCTTTGACATTATCATTTCTCCCGATCCAAGTAATACCGACACAACCGTTAGCTTTACCATTCTTCGCCATTTGCATATCGCCTACCGAATCCCCTACCATTAGAGTCTTACTCGGTTCTACTCCCAAAGATTCACAAGCTTGCAAAAATAATCTGGGGTCTGGTTTGGAAATATTTCCATCTACTCCCATTCCCAATTGCATATAATCATTCAACTGATGATAATTAATAAACCCTTGTACTTCTTCGGTTGTAGCAGCAGAAAGAATACCAAGTTTTAGTTCTGTGATTGATAGATTTTTCAGTAGTTCTAAAGCACCAGGAAACAAAGGTGCATGGGTATTACCAAAAGATTTTTCCGCTTCATCCAAGCTTTGACGTGAAATTTGCAAAGACTCAAACCATCCTCTTCCAGTTTCAGCGATGTATGCAGCTGCAGCAACTTCAGTTTCTTGACGACTTGCAACTGCGATTAAACCAGCTAGATCGAGTTTACCTCCATCTACCCCAAATGCCATTAATAATGGTTCTCCAATCCCAGGGATTTTGGCGTCGATAATTCGGGCTGACTTTTGAGCAATGTGACGCAAAAATGTTTCAGAATCTTCTAAAGTACCATTTTTATCGAATAAAATAGCCTCGATGTTAGTAAAGGTGATATTTCCACATTTAATGTCTACCATATATAAATTAGTCCCCAATAAGTTAAAAAAATCTAAGAAAAAGTCGGTATATATCGATTTATGTCAATTTTAATGGTAATTGGTAATGGGTAATTGGTGATTGGTGATGGCTAATGGGTAATTGGTAATGGGTAATCCTGAATTCTGACTTCTGACTTCTGACTCCTGACTCCTTACTTCTGACTTCTGAATTCTGAATTCTGTACAGACGCGACATGTCGCGTCTCTACGACTCATTACTCAACTTATGATATCTTTTCCAGTGACAGCGAATTTTTGCATGTATGGGTAACAGTGATTCTCAAACTTGGGGCTATAGGTTTGCTGGGGAACGAGCAATTAATAATTTAATTCGCGAACTTGATGGTCGGGATGCCTTCGACAGATACGTTTCAAGGGATATAATCGGTCGGGCTGAGACTTTTTTATCTGATGTTACGGGAAATTCTGGTGCACTTTTCTATGTCCGTCGTCAAGAAATTAATCAAAGATATCCAGATGAAGAAATCTGGGAGTTGACGGTTGCAAGCGATACTAATTCTGCTTTACCTTCACCATTAGAAGATTTTAAAAAAACTTTGTGGCTAAAGGCTACTATCAATTCAAATAATGGTAGTGGTGGTTTAAAGTTATTAGATGCACGGTTGGTAGACTTACCTAGGGGAAAGGTTGATGGATTCTGTTTACCGTTTTGTTTGCAGTTAGCTTCTAATAACCGTTTGGGGGTACCCCGCGCGACGGTTGCAAAAATTAAGTCTTTACCTTTATGGAGTGAAAGACACGTCCCGACTTCTGAACAGTTAAAAGTTTGGCGCGTTTTTCTCGATATGGAAGAACGAATTGCGAAAGCACGTCAATTTTGCGTCCCTTTTGACAATCATAATTACAGTTATAAATCTAGACGAGTCACTTTTATTATTCATCCTGCATCTGCAACTTTAGACGGTTCCCCCAAAACTTCTTTGGGTGAAGATGAATTTTGGTTGCGGATCAAAAAGTCCAAGCAGGAAGATTTAATGATATGCAGATCTGCGAGTGACATTGCAACCAGGAAAGGTACGAAAAAGTTAGGTAGCATCGACGCAATTGATGCGAAAAACCATAAAATTAAAGTTTTGCTGGATGATGATTTAGTTGATCGCCTCCGAGAAGGATTATATAAGTTACCGGCGCGGGGTTTTTTATATTTTGAAGCTGCGGGTGATATTCACCAAATTAATCAGAAGAAGAAAGCTTTAGAACATTTACGTTTGGGTAGAACCCAAAATCCTAATTTAAGTAAATTTTTATTTGATGCAACTCAAGCTAGGAATCCCGATTCAATTGTCAAGCTTTCACCGCAAAACTTATTAAAAAGTAATTCTAATTTTGACCAAATAGCTGCAGTAGAAACGGTTCTTTCTGCACCAGATATGGTTTTAATTCAAGGACCACCGGGAACCGGTAAAACGACGGTAATTGTGGAAATTTGCTATCAGATAGCATTACGGGGAGGTAAAACCCTGATTGCTTCCCAAGCGAATTTAGCGGTTGATAATGCTTTGAGTCGGTTAGTTCATAACCCAGTAATTCGGGGTTTGCGTCGAGGTAAAGCTGAAAAAGTCCAAGCTGAAGGACAAGCTTTCCTGGAAGAAAACGTTATCAATCAATGGGTGGGGAATACCGCGAGCGATTGTGAAGAAAGGTTATCAACTAATCAGGATAGGGTCAAAGTTTTACAGGAATTATTAGCTCCCCAGGAGCGCTTCGGAAAATATTTGCAATCGGAATCGGAATGGATTCATCAACAACAAGAATTTCAAGAACGTAAATTACAGTTAGAGCAAGCTTGTAAGCAACAAGAAGAAATTTATCAAACTGCGATCGCAAAAACAGATAAACTAGAATCTTTGCTGGTGGGTTTAAAAAAGATTATTAAACCTGCATCAAAAATGAACTGGTTAACTGAAGAAGTTGTAAGTTTTCTTCCTCAGCTTCAACCTTACGCTAAAGGTGATAGCGTAGTAGACCAATTTATTGCAAATATCAAAACAGCAATTCACGATGCAGGAGAACTTAGTTTTACACCACCTAAATGTGGTGCTTTTGGATTAGCTGCGTGGTTGAAAAATACTGTCGCAAAGGAAATTGAAAGCTTTCCCCCAGCATTTAGCGGTGCAAATGATGCGATCACCGTGATGTCAGAAGTGGGGGTATCAGTACAAAATTTCCGCTCTGCTTCTGAATCTGCAAACACATTGCATCAGGGATATCATAAACTTTTAGGTGAGCAACAGGAATTAGCGGAAAAAATTCGCCGAACCGAAAGACGCAGAAGTGAAATTGGTTTTATTATTGGTGCTGTCAGGGATTGGAAAGCTAATGCTAGCCAGAGATTACACAAAATTTTAAATCGATGTCGTCAGACTGGTAAACCCATAACGGAAAAAGTCTTAGAACTACCATCAGGATTAATAACGATCGCTAGTTCGTCTCGATTATCTTTAGTACCAATTGATTATCAAGTCCGCAAGGTTGACCATTTACCGAACTGGCAGCAATTATATAACGCTTTTACCTATGAATTAGAAAAAGGTTGCATTAACGCTAAAGGTAAAACCAGTAAATTTAGTGAATTTATGAATCGTACTTTAGGGGAAATTCCTTTAGTACTTATAGGGGAACATCGCCAACAATGGCAAGATTTAGCTGAGAAGTTTGCAGATTACTATCGTCTCAAACCTCCAGAACGTCAACCTTTGGTTAGGGAAGCTGGTAGTTTATTAATTCAACTTCAAGCTATTTATGGTGAATCTTGGAACGAAAGCAATGTAAATGCAACTTTAAAACAAATTGTTGAAGAGTTAAAAGAAAGCATCTTAGCAAATGCGCGGGAATGTGTTTTTCCCCTCAAAGCAGAAACCGAACAATATCTAGAAAATTTCCAAAAACAAGCCCAAGAAGTTGAAATCAAGCTCAATAATGCAAAATCTCAAATAGATCAACTAGAAAATGACATTGAAACAATTAGGGAAGATTCTAATATCAAACTTACTCAAGCGGTAACTTTTTTGCAAGAGTTAAGTCAAAAACCGGAGCTACCAAAAAGATTAGGTCTTTTAGTCGAAGAATATATTAATAATCAATCTTACATTTGGGAAAATCCCCATCATTTTAGCGCCGAAGTTGCTGCTTGGGAAAATAATCTCAATCGTTTAATTAAATTAATTCCCGATATCGACCCCTTAAAAACATTAAAGTATATCAAAAACAACTTAGATACAGAAGTTTCAAACTTAAAGTTAGAGAGCGATCGCGCCAAAGAGGAATTACAAATATCCCAAAATAAAATTACTGAACTCGAAGAACAAATTCAAGCACAGTTACCAAAAGATTTAGCGAAAGAACGTAAATGGTGGCAGAATTTATGGAAAAAGATATCTAATGACTTTCATTTTCAAATTAACTTTCAACCTAATACAGTCATTACGACACAAGAAAGCAATCCCAAGCAACCTAATAATATAGAATTGTATAACCTTGATTTCTTAACCAAAATCAAGCGACAACTTGAATTTTGGCAAAAAGAATTACAAGAAAAAGAAAATTACCTCAATCGCTATCAAAACTTTGTTCAAGACTGGATTAAAAAACTTCGTCAACCCTCACAACAAGATATTGAGGATCTCAAACAAATTTATTTAGATAACGCTAACGTTGTCGGTATTACCTGCGTCCAAGCTGCGAGGGGCGATTTTTCCCGAGAATTTCCCAGTTTTGATGTGGTAATTATTGATGAAGTAAGTAAATGTACTCCCCCAGAATTATTAATTCCAGCTTTAAAAGGTAAGAAAATTGTTTTAGTCGGGGACCATCGACAATTACCGCCCATGTTACGCGATGATACCATCGAAGATATCGCCGAAGAAATTGGTACAACTAAAGACGAACTAAAGTTTATTAAAGAATCTCTCTTCAAAACCCAATTTGAATCTGCGGATGAAAACATCAAGCGCATGCTGACAATTCAATATCGCATGCATCCGCAAATCATGGGAGCAATTAATCAGTTTTATCAGGATAAACTTAGTTGCGGTCTTCCAGAACCAGATAGTTTACGCGCTCATAATTTGTCCGGTGAATTACTTCAAGCAAATCAACATATTTTGTGGTTGAAAACTCCGATAGATAACGATTTTAACGAAAAAAGAGAAGGGACGTCTCGAATTAATATTAAGGAAGTTGACGCCATTGAAAAGCTATGCGAACAATTAGAAACTGCTTGGTCAAGTAAAGTACAAAAAAGTAATGAAAAAAAAGAAATTGGAATTATTACTTTTTACGGCGCTCAGTTAAGGTTAATAAAAGATAGAATTGCAGCGAAAAAATTCCCTTCCTTAGATATTCGTACCGGAACAGTTGATATTTTTCAAGGAATGGAACGTCCAGTAATTATTGTGAGTACCGTATGTAATAACTTTCGGGGAGATATCGGTTTTGCAAAAGCTCCGGAACGGGTAAATGTCGCTTTTTCTCGCGCTCAGGAATTACTCGTGGTGGTAGGTTGTTATGACCTGTTTACTCAACAATCTGGTAAAGTTGGGTCTATGTATCAAGAAGTTGCTCGTACTGTTGATAAATATGGGGGTTTAATAGATGTTAGTTATGTTTTGTAGATTAGACATTTCCCCAAAAGATGTAGGACGTAAAATTTCCCCAAAAGATGTAGAGACGCGCCATGGCGCGTCTCTACAAGGATTTCGGGTTATGTGCAGATAATATTTGAAGATAGATATCTATTGATCTAATGAGCAGCAAAGACACAGAAAGTACCGAAGGTAAGAGAAAAACCAAGAGAAAATCTACGAAAAAAGAATCTCAAGATTTATCTCAAGAATCATCTCAAACTTCTCCTCAAACTTCCCAGGAAAAAAAACCCCAGCCAAAATTTATTGATTCTAGTCTCAGTTCCTTAGTAAAACAAATTGAAAAGGAAAATTCTGGAAAGCAAAATTCAAAGCAGACATCTAAATTATCTGTTGTATTTGCTCGTAACTATTACTATGAAGTACAGCAAATACCAGTTAAGATAACTATCAGCGAAACCCGTAAATTAAATATCCTAGAAGAATTTATCCTTCGGGCTGCTATTGAGTTTACACCACCCCCAACAACTGAAGAATTAGCAAAAGTATTAGGTTTAGATATTATATTTGTCAGAAGTGCGATCGAGCGACTCGTTAAATTGAATTGCTTGGAAGCTTTACCGTTAAAAATTAATATTACACCTCAAGGAGAGAAGTGCTATCAACAAGGACATGTATTCAGTTCTCCAACAACTAAATTAATTTATGCGATCGCAGACCCGCTACAAGCAGAAATAGAACTGAAAGCAGATATTTTAAATTCAGAAACTAAAGTAAATTCAGAAACTAAAGATTTACCTAGCCCGGGAGAATTAGTTAATTTAGAAAGTAGAATACCTGATATTAATCAATTGCAGATTGAACAAATCCAGGAAGCTGTTCGGGATTTAGGATTAGAAGTAGAGCTACTGGAAGATGAACATATTATTACTGATTTTAAGGTTGTAGGTAAACCGCAAACTTGTTTGCAATCTGTTTCTGTGTTTGTGTTATTTGATGAGTCAGAAGGTAATTATATTACTCAGGTGAGAAGTGAGCGACAAATTTTAGAATCAGCATCAAGTTGGTTGACAGAGTTAGAAGCATTCCAAAAGCTGTATTTAGATTTATGCGATAAAAATGCTTCCCCTGTAAAGAATACTTAGTATTTATTTGTTTCTGGTAGGGGCGCACCGACGTGCGCCCGGACGAGTGATATACTTTTTCAATTGGAAATCCCTTATTTAACCAACCAAAGCCTTAATATTTTCTTGGAGATTTGGCTCAACTTTTTGCCAACTATTAGCGAGATTAATATTCATATTGATTTTAGCGACCTCTATTAACGCATCATTGATCGCATACTTTTTGACTTCTCTCAACCATATTAATATTTCTGCCAAATGCCAAATAGAAGGTGTACCTTCATAAACAGGAAATGGAGCTTTTGGTTCATTTGTTATAATCAGTTTTCTGATATTTTGTCGAGTACATCCAAGGATTTTGGCTGCATCTGTTAAACCAACAAAATCGGGTGTAGCTTCAATTAAAGTGGCGTATGGGATAACTCTTTTGACGTCAATAATAGCGCTAGAAACAGCCTCATAAGCAGATGATGCTTCACGAATAAAATTCAGTGAAATATATCCTTGCTTCCCAATTCCAATTAAAGCATCGTCACAACCACCTTGATATAACTTCTCAACATGACTATCGGGGTCAGCTTGAGAATTGTGGAGATTAAACTTTAAAGTAAAATCATACTCTTTCATTGTTTATCCCTCTTCTTCGCAAGAATCATCTGTAATGTTATGTCTTGTACAGTTATCGACTATCCGGCGAATCTGCTTCGCATGATTTCCTGCATTTTTTGGGGTACTCCAAACACTAGATATACAAAAAATTCCACACCTGCATTCTTTATCGTTGTAAGGACAATAAATCTTACCCCAAGCATGTGAACCACCAACATCAACGTACCAGCCATTTTGTTCAGCATACTTCAGTGCAGCCTCAATCTCTGGTTTTGGAGCATCCGGAATTACCATTGCATAACAATCCTGCAGAGTTAGCTGCTAGGACTATGGTGCAGCGACGTAATATCAGTTATGCAACCCAAACTCAACAAGGTATAAAAGCTTGGGATATTTTTATGTCTCTTGTAGCCACTACTCGCAAGTTGGGAATCAGCTTTTTTGAATATATCCGTGACCGCATTTCCAAAATTGGAAATACTCCATCTTTGGGGACTCTTATTCGCGAGAAATCTGTTTCTAATCCATTCGGTTGGTCGTGGATAGCTCAATGACTTCCTACCCCGAATTATTGAGGGGATACAGAAAAACGACAGGAGGGACTATAGCTGAGATCTCCACCTTTTGAAAGAGGATTGATTTTATACATTGTTACACAGAATTATAATTATCAACCTACTATTTACTAGTTCCTTAGGACTCTATCCCAGGAGCTTTTCTTCTATTATTCTTGATTAAGTCTTTACCAACAACATAAAACCAGTACCAATCATGACAGTACCAGCAATAATATTTATAATTTTCTTGGCTCTAGAACTTTGAAAAATTAATCTAGCTTTATCAGCCATATATGCATAACCAAGCTTTACTCCACCCACAGCAATAGTAGCGATCGCCATAATTATGCAAGTATCCAAAATAGATATATTCTTCAACTCAATAAAAGCAGGGAAAAAACCCAAGTAAAATAAAAGTGCTTTTTGATCGCCTAAAGTAATAAATAGACCGCTCAAGAAATTAGATAACCAAGATGATTCTCTAATTCCTTCAACTTCTATAGCTTTCGATTTTGCTCTCCATAACTGTATTCCCAACCAGATCAGATAAGCACTACCAAGATACTTTACTACAACGAACAGACTATCCAGAGTCTGAGCGATCGCTGATAAACCGTAAATAGCTAAGATGATGAATACAAAATCACCAACCAGTATCCCCACGACTGTAACGAAACCATGGGTAAATCCGGATGCAATTGTGCGCGCTACCACAGCAAACACACTGGGACTAGGGATAGCAGCCAGAATAATCATTGTTCCCAATAGTGCAGCGATACTGCTAAATGTCATGGTAGTCTGCATAGGCTGAAGTATCTTTATATGAAAATTTATCGCACATGATGATGGGCTATTTAGTTATGGGGGAATTTCAAGTAAATTAAATAAAAACTAATTAAACTTCCATGTCCATCGAACTATATTAGTAAATTAAAAGTAGTAGAAATAGATTTACAAAACAGTTTTCATGCAATCGATAATAAGACTATCTTGACATACAGATATATATAATTCTCTCTATGTTTGCATATCAAATATGCCAATGTATTCCTCTATTGGTCAACTTCATGAATACTTTAAAATAGCTTAAGATTGATGAAGAAGTAGATATGAATTGTGACCAAATCACTGTAAATCAAGGGTATTTGCAACTAGCGACATAAACTCTCGTCAGATAAAAATTATTTTTGTGAGTACTTTTACTTCAATGACGTAGTTAAATATTAGAGCTATGTTGTTGAAAAAAATATTGACTATAGTGAACATTAATTTTTTTTTCGACATGGAGAGAATTTGTCCCGTTTTTGTCACTTTTTCCATATATGCTATTGAGTAAGTTAAGGAAATAAGAATTTCCTCTAACTTTTAGAGTGATTCAAAAGCAATTTAGAGGTTATCAGAAATGAATAATGGCGTTCAGTTCGAAGAGCTGATCTTAGAAGATCTGAATGTAGAAGAGCAAGCAGCTATTGCTGGTGGTGATGGTTCTTCTCTCGATGATTTCTTCAAAAAATATCTCCAATTATCCCAAATTAATCCAGCTCTTGGTCAACAGTACTTTCAACAAGAATTGTTTAAAAGTGTGACTGCTCCTGAGGATGACTAATAATTTAGTCATTGGTCACTAATTCGTTGATTAATATTTATAGAGCCATCGATATATAGGTCTTATAAATGTAAGACCTATGAAAACCTCGTATCTATTCATAGTAAATTCAAACAAATTATTATCCTGAGATTTTGGGTGATATCTGTTTGATACATTTACTTGTCACATGCAAGTGTTTTTATTCTGAGAAAAGTCTAAAATAACTTGCTTATGACTGGATATTAGTCAATGCTTGTGTAGAATTTGTGCACCCATAGAAGATACAGAAGTATATAACTACAAACTTAGTATTTGGAACTAGTTCTTATTACACAATTAGTAAAACAATAGGTTATGCAGATATTTTGCCTATAGTCACTAATTTCGTAATGTTGCGGTAAGTCTCGTGTATTTACAGTGCACTGATTATTCAGTTCTGGGATTTACACCACTTCGACTTATCTTTCATGGGTTCTAATCTTCCAATGCTTAGAGAATTTTATACTTTGTGACACATTTTAAGATATTCTATGGTGCGCATATTCGACCCAATCCAAATCATCGCTAGTTAGTTAATTAATTGGAGAATATTGGGAAATGAATAATAACAGCAAGTGGGAAGATTTGATTGCTGAAGACTTGAATGTGGAAGAACAAGTAACCATCGCAGGTGGTGCTGGTATTCAAGATTTCTTAGTACTTCAGAGTTTATTGGGTAGCTCCAATGGTGGAGGTGGACTTAACCTAGGTAATCTTTTAGTACTCGAAGCATTACAAGATCCAAACGCTGGTGGTAGTGGTGGTCTTCTCAGTGGTCTGTTTGGTTCTGCTACCCCTGCTGACTAGCTTATAAAAAGACTGATGCATTAGTCTTTTCGCCTTCTAATCTCAACAACTACACTTCATCATTAACAGGAAACTTTGGAACATGAATAACAACTCTCAATGGGAAAACTTAATTGCTGAAGATTTGAATCCACAAGAGCAAGCAAATATTGCTGGTGGTGCAGGAATCGCTGATTTCTTACTACTGCAAAACTTATTCGGTAGTAATGGTGGTACTGGTGGTGGTACTGGTGGACTTGACTTGAATACTCTTTTCCTAATTCAAGCGCTACAAGATCCAAATGCTGCTGGTGGTGGTATTCTCAGTGGTCTATTTGGTCCTGCTACCCCTGCTGACTAATCTATAAAATCGGGAGATTTGGATGGAGGAGTTAAAATGCAATTTACCTCTAATTTTTAAGAGATTTATCTTTATTAGATCGCTGTTGAACTATATTAAAGATAATTTGTGATTTGCATTTTTATTCAGCCCAAACAAAGTGTGTAGCAATAAGTCGAATAAGTTTTGATGAGTATCTGTACGGTTAATATACTCAAAAATCCATACTTACCAAAGATAAGTTTTATTAGCTTATTCTTATCTTGGTGGTATATATATTGCCCTTAAGGTACAATTATCATTATTCGACTTATTGTTCTCCTCTAGAATAAATGTTCGCTCTCTAAAACATTTATTTTAAAATATATTCCTTATTGCTGCTAATCCTGTAACACATACCAAATCTCTATGAATTTCTTGCATCCTAGAATATTCAATCTACATATCTATCCTTTCTTAGGATAATCAAAAAAATCTAACGAATGCTTGTGAAAATAAAATATATTGAGAAGCAAATAATTATTGTTAAATAAATTATTTTTTCGTTTTAAAAAATTGAATATATTAAAATTCAAAATCAACCGATATATAAAATAAAGTATATGTACTTAACTTGAATGACAAAACTGAATAACAATCAGGCACTATGAGAAAGCGAGATACAATGTCTCAAAAGCCTTTAATTACAAAAAATTAGATGGGAAAATAAGAAATAATATCAAAAACAAGTCGTAAAGAAATAGACTAAAAACGACTTGCTTTTGATTGTTGATTCATGAAGCAATTTAGAGTTTATAACATTCAAATTACATCGAAAAAAAAGTTATGTCAATCATAAGTTGACACCAATGACTTCTTTGTGATTATCAATCTGTCTTTCTGCTTGATTTTTTACCATTTCTTTCATAGATATCTGCAAAAATAACATAGCTGCCACCAATCAGATAAGGTGAGGTGTAGTATATTGGGGATAACTTTAGAGTATATTTGCTTAATAGAAGGTATCATCAATATATTCAGATAATTGGGGTACATTAACCCAACTTAATGTGTTATTAGATTGATGAGATAAATCCATTAGTAATTGAGAATAAACACCCTCACGCAGACTAGAAATTAGCGGTTCTCTGCGATCTATAGCATTCACCCATTGTTCCACAACTCTTATGAAAGCACTGATGCGTCCATCAGCGTGATTTTTTTTGAAAGTTAAATGATTGGGGATTTCAATTTCAGCCAAAGGTTTTCCTTGTTTGGCTCCCCAAACGTGAAATCCATGAATATAATCTTTTTGGTTTTCGCTACCCAAAACTAATGTACCCTCATCTCCATATACTTCTATCCAATGGGTACGAGATGCGCGAACAACTGCACTGATAGAAATTTGACAAGGTGTACCATCAGTCAATTCCAACATTAGCATGCAAGTATCATCGCTATTAACAACTTTAAGTTTGCCAGTAGAAGCTTCAGGACGTTGAGGAATTGCAGTAGTAAATCTAGCATTTAATCTGCTCACTTCACCAAATAACCAGTGAATATAATCAAAGGTGTGGGAACCTAAAGAACCTAAAGCACCTCCACCCAAATCTTTTCGTGAATACCAATTCCAAGCACGTTCTGGATTTGCACGAGAAGA
>JAAUYH010076259.1_pt1 | contig 15733 bp, 16 predicted proteins | sample 7278061 | NCBI WGS metagenome assembly JAAUYH01 (sample SAMN14350203, study PRJNA611818) | marine sediment metagenome | isolation source: surface marine sediment (0.6m) | place: French Polynesia: Moorea | collected 2018-08
CTCTTGATCTAGAAATAAGCCAAGGAGCCTATGGAGTAATCTCCTCTCAGGCAAGAATTGTAAGAGCATCTCAATATCCAGCTTTGGATTTGCCTTGTGGATTACGCTTTAAGGAAGAAGGAAGTAGTGTTGAAGTTAAGGATCTTTCTATTGGTCAAGATGGAACTCAACTTAAAGGTTTAACCGTTGAAGCGTGGATTAAACATGAGTATGGTAACTGCTTTATCGTCAAGCATACCGATGAGCAGGGAAAAAATTGTTATTCTCTGTCGTGGTATGAAGGTAAAATTCGAGTTGAGTTACAGAGTAAAGAAGAACCAAAGACAGAAGAATTAGTAGTTTATACAGAAGATGATTTTCCTGATGATCATCTATGGCATCATCTAGCCTTTAGCCTTGGTGGATATTCAAGTAAGGATTCAAGCGATGGTGAAGTCTCGATTTACATTGACGGAAGACTTCAACGCTGTGTTGTGAATGGGCGGTGCTCAACAATTCTTGCTGCAATGCAAGCAAAGACCATTGGGCTGTTCAAAGGATTCCCTACTGGATTTCAAGGGAATCTTGAAATCGGTAGTAAGGAAGAAGGCACAGATTATTACAGTATTGCGATCTGTGACATTCGGCTTTGGAAAGTGGCCCGGTCACCAGATCAAATTCAAAAGTATATGACCTGTCGCTTAAGTGCACAAGATGCAGCACGGGAGTTGTTTGTTGAGTACCAACATAAGGCGAGGGAAGCGGAACGCGACGTGCTCGAGGACCAACCTAACGATGACGTTGTTAACCCTCCTGCTCGTGCTCCAGAACCAAATCCAGATGATTCAGTCTTGGGTTATTGGAAAAACTTAGTCGGTTACTGGCGACTAGATGATTGCAGCGGAGAAGAAGCCTTTAACCAGAAGGGAAAAAAACATGGTGTTATCTCTAATGCATTGAGATTCCCCGAATTGAAACCCGAACATAAGGAATTGGTGCTCTAACAAGATCAAGCTACTGAGTGCTAAAGGGAAGATTTGTCTAACCAGACTTCTGCTCCAAGATCGGAGTTAAATGCTCTGGAATCCTGGCCAACTGTATAGCCGTGCAGCCCAACTGATAAGCAAACTCCACTGATCGCCCTGCCAAAACTGCATCATAAAAGCCGATCGCAAACTCAATTGCCGCCTTGTCGCCAATCGCTCGTTTCATCCCCACTACATAGGGAATATGTTGAGCAATGGCCTTCGCTTGGACTGCTGAGTAACAAGCATTCAGCACCACACACTCAACTTGGTTGCCAAATAAGGCAAATAAACTGGCAAGTGCATTAGCTGAAACAAGCTGGGATTGTCCTGTTTCATCTTCAAATAACAAGCCTTCTGGTGCTGACGCAGAGCCTGAAACAACGGCTTTACGGGTGGATGATCGATCCCGCCCTGAAGCTTCGGTGCCAACACCATGCCCAGAAAAATGCACAATCTGGGGGTGGCAATCAAGCAAAGCTCGTCGGAGATCAGTCACAGTTACGGCCCACCGTTGTTCAATGCGGAAGCGATTGCGCTGTTGTGATCGTTCTAACCCCATTTGGAGTTTCCGCACCTCTTCCCCCAAGCGAAGCTGTGAAGTTCCTTTGGGGTTTGCAGCCAAAACCAGAATTGTTTTGACTGAGCGAGTCTCATCAGGTCTCCTGGTCTCTTCGATCGGGCTGGATGGCTGGTTAGAGGCTTCTTGATAGTGGATGTCCCCAGATCCGGTCAGATTCGTAATCGTGCTGTCTGTAATATTGAAGACTGGTCCTTGCCTATTCCCTTTCAAAGATTTAGAAGACTGCTCTTTTTCAGGTAATTCATTCATCATTTCAGTACACCCTTCACTGCCTATATTTTAGGGTTTCGATCAGCAATCGGAATTTTGGTCAAAGAGCCGGATACAGAAGAAACCCCGGAAGTAAGTACCTGTGCAATGACGTTTACAAACTGGATCCAGGTATACAGTGGGTTTCAGCGACTTTTCTTTGTAATTAATTCTGCCTACCCACTTATCTGTTCTCCTGATAGCTCAGTGGGTAAGGAGCGAACATCGACGGACTGATGCGACCGGTAAATCTCGACCTGTTGATCCTCGGGGTTGACTAGCCAGCCCAGGCGAACCCCATTGTCGATATATTCCTGCAACTTGAATTGCAGCGGTTCCAGGATGTCAGTTGCAGAGCGAAGTTAAATCACAAAGTCAGGCGAGATCGGGAGTTTTCTGCACCACCAAGCCTCTCCTTCTGTAATTCGCATCTGAATTGAAAGATTACCTGCCCAACCATCGACCAATCTGCTCTTAACAGTTCTTGATGAGGTTGCAAAGGAGCTAGAACAAAGGGTTGTCGTGACAGTTGAGCGGAGGCGAGTTCGTATGTGCCGCCTCCTGTTGGTGAAAGAAGGCTAACCAATCGCTGAACCGAAACAGAGCATAGGTTATCTGTTGAGTTGCAAAGGCGATCGTCGTCCGGTTAGCTCAACCGTTAGACCTCGCAAAGAGTAAGTTCAGGTTTCTTGCAGTAAAGCGATATGGCAGTTGAAATGTTGGTTGGTCTGAATGTTGTAGATGATAGTTCATATCAGACCTATCGCAATGAGATGACACCAATCCTCAAGGCTTATGGCGGTGGTTTTGGCTATGACTTCAAGGTTTCTGAGGTGCTCAAGTCTGATACGGATGCACCAATCAATCGAGTATTCACGATTTACTTTTCGAACGAAGACTCGATGAATTCATTCTTCTCAGATGATGCGTATCTTAAGGTCAAGCAAACACACTTTGAGAAGTCAGTTACTCATACAACGGTTATTGCAACTTATGAGCGTTGAATCGAAGTATGACAGGACTTGGGCGAGGTATCTTACTATGAAGTCCAACGAATATCCTAAAGTCCTTGACCCTGAACTTGTAGGCTCCTACGACGCTAGTGCGTGTGCAGGAGGTGGTTTTGTTTGGGACGCGGTTCTCGAATACCGCGTTTGGCTTCACCCTGAACGTGGAGCCCTCGACGAATTTGATGGCAACGACCATTTCTATGCCTTCGAGAACTATGAGGATGCTTTGGAATTTTACAGCTCTACGAAGGGTGCCGAGGAACTGCTTGCGCTAATCCTGCAAAAAGAGTACATCAACGAACCAGAACCTGGAGTCTATGAGCACAAGACAGAAAAACGGATCACAGAATGGCCCGTTGAATTCCTGTCGCGCCCGAGACGGACGGCAAATACAATCCCGAATTTCTTATCGCCAGATGCGCCATCCAACAAACTAGATATACTCCGTGGATTGGTTGACGAGTAAGCTATGATAGCAACTGCAGAGCGGTAGATAACAAACCAATGCGGTGAAGCGGTGAGTATCTTGAATCGAGGATCTGTCACTGCTCGATGAAGCCTATTAAATCTGGCGCTGAGCTTGAATTGGTTAGCAAATCTCGATCCCACTCAAGGTTCTGAACAAGTAGGCATTCGCCCTGCTATTATTTTCCAGAACTGTAGTGATGAAATGCATGCGATACATTGAGCCGGTTCTCCAGAACTCAACTGCTTGTAGCTGGAAGATGCACTGAAGCTTCCCATATATCCACCCAATATGAACGTACTATGCAGTCTATTAAACTCCCTTAGGTTTGTATATTGCGGCGTGAACATTATGCAAAGTTACTTCAACCTGGACTGGAAAATCCATCTGCTCAACAAAATATTAAGTGCTTCGAAACCTCTGGACCAAATGGATCTGGATGAACTTCGCGAAGCCTCTGAAAGACCGATTCCTTCTGTTTTGGAGCGAGTTTTAGCAGGGAAGCGAATTGCGCTCATGGAAGTAATACAACAGACCATTCGCGGTCGTCATGGTGATATTCCAATTCGACTGTACTATCCTTCAACTCAGACAACCCTACCCCTAGTTCTATTTTTTCACGGAGGGGGTTGGGTATATGGAAATTTTCAGACACACGATCGCATGTGTCGTCGCATTGCAAGAGATACAGGTGCTATTGTCCTCGCTGTGCGCTATCGACTTGCTCCATTCTTCAAGTATCCCACTGCGTTAGAAGATTGCTACGACACTTTACTGTGGGCAGTCGAAAATGCCCACAGCTTGAAGGCTGATCCAAAACAAGTGATCGTAATGGGAGACAGTGCAGGCGGTAATATAGCAACGGCAGTCTGCTTGATGGAGAAAGATCAGGGGCATCAGTTGATTGCTAAACAAGTTTTGCTTTACCCAGTGACGAGTGGACAGTTGGATCAACCCTCCATCGAAAAAAATGCGAATGCCCCGATCTTGACGAAATCTAGGATGCAATTTTTTGTGGAGCAGTATGCTCGTGATCAGGTTGACGTGCTACAACCTTATTTTTCACCCTTGTTTTCACAGGACTTAAGCAATCTTCCTTCAGCCTTGATTATCACAGCTGAATACGACCCGCTGCATGACCAGGCTCAGGCTTACGCGCAAGGCTTACAAGAAGCCGGAACTTCAGTAAAGTTGATTGACTATGCAAGGATGATACACGGATTCTTGAGCTTCCCTACATTTTGTAAGGCAGCATTGCCAGCTTTTGAGGAAGTTGCTGAGCACATTAAATCACTAACCATCTAAAAATTGGAGTGTGTCAGCAACCTAACAAGTCGATGGAGTGGCGAATATAGCTTCTGCGATTTGTTTTATTCCTCATTATCGAGAACATCCGTCTCACTAATATCAGCTTCATCACTAGCGGCATTTTCAGCCTCTAAGCTAGATTCATCGACCGCATCGCCTGTTTCAGCCGCGGTAGCTATGTCGCCAGCATCAGACGCTGCACTATTGGCGATGTCTTCACTAGTACTGTCTTCCGCTGCATCGCTTGCTTCAGGAGTTTCAGATGCTTCCGCCGCATCATCATCGGCGTCAGCATCATCGGCGTCAGCCGCGCTTTCCTCCTCAGCCGCAGGGGGAACCAAAGCCACCGCCGCGATCGCATCTTCTGTATCCAATCTCTGAACCCGAACCCCCGTCGCCATCCGGGATTGGATGGAAATAGCGCCAACCACTTGACGGATAATGATGCCCCGGTTAGTGACTAACATCAACTCATCCTCTTCGGAGACGACTCGCAAAGCAACCAGTTCGTCGTCCTTTTTACGGAACTTGATGGCGACCAGTCCCATCCCCGCCCGATTTTGTAGACGGAAATTAGACACGGGCACCCGCTTACCTAAACCGCCGGCAGTGATCACTAAAACCCAAGGCCCTGGAGCGACAGAGCTTTCCAAATCCAGGTCTAATGCATCGTCAGTGTCTGTCTCCGTTGCCTCCGTTGTCTCCGTTGCCTCCGTTGCCTCCGTTATATCCGTTGCCTCCGCTGCTTCGGCGACATTTTCCAACACCTGGCCGGGAAGAATATCCATGCTGATTAAGCTATCCCCCTCTTTCCGAGCCATGGCCCGCACTCCTCGGGTAGGACGGCCTAGGGGACGGAGCTGATCATGATCCGCCTTGAAGTGGATGGTCATTCCCTTGCGGGAGCCAATCAAAATGCTGTCTGTCGCCCGGGCTAACCGAACCCACCGCAGTTGATCCCCCTCCTCCAATGAAATGGCGATCAAGCCATTGGTGCGAATATTGCTAAAGGCTGAAAGCGCCGTTTTCTTGATGTAGCCATTCTGAGTCAGCATCACCAGATATTCTTCATCGGTGAATTCAGTGACTGCAATGACTGAGGTGATTTTTTCATCCCGAGGAATGGGCAGCATTTGGACAATCGGAGTGCCCCGGGCGGTGCGGGAACCGACTGGAATTTGATAGGCCCGTAGACAGTAGGCGACGCCGCGATCGCTAAAGAACAGCATACTGTTATGAGCACAGCAAGTAATGAAGTGCTCAATCCCGTCATCTTCTTTGATCCGAGCCCCGGCCTTCCCTCGGGTAGCGCGACTCTGCGCTTCAAACGCATCCACCGGCATCCGCTTGATATACCCTTGTTCTGTCAGCAGAATTAGGGTTTGTTCATTGGCGATTAGGGAAATGTCCGTCAATTCCCCTTCCGCCTTTTCAATCACAGTCCGCCGAGGATTGGCGTGGATGCCCCGAAGCTCCGTCAATTCAGTTTCGATGATCTCCAGGATTCTTTCTCGACGGGCCAAAATGTCCCGCAGGTCGGCAATTTTTTCCTGTAGCGCTTGGTGCTCCCGCTCAATTTTCTCGGCTTCCAGCGCCGTCAACCGCCGCAGTTGCATTTGCAAAATGGCGTCCGCCTGTGCTTCTGACAGCTCATACGACTCCATCAATTCTTGCTTGGCGGTGGGCGTATCCGCAGCATGGCGGATCAGGGCGATGATTTCGTCCAGATTCGCCAGGGCGATCAGATAGCCCTGTAAGACATGATCGCGCTCCTCCGCCTTCCGCAACTCGTATTGGGTGCGGCGAGTAATGGTCTCAATCCGAAAATCCAGGAAAACTTCCAGGAATTGCCGGAGACTTAACAATTGGGGCTCGCTATTGACAAGCGCCAGCATGTTAACGCCAAAGTTGCTCTGGAGCGGCGTTTGCTTGTAGAGATTATTGAGCACCACCCGGGGATACGCGTCGCGCCTCAGCTCGACCACAATGCGCATGCCGTCGCGATCGCTCTCATCCCGAATATCTGAAATGCCCTCTAACCGTCGGTCGTTGACCATTTCGGCGATTTTTTCAATCATCCCCGCCTTATTGGTCTGGTAAGGCAACTCGGTAATGATGATGGCTTCCCGGTCGGGGCGACCCCGTTGCTCAATGGTTTCAATCGTCGCTACCCCGCGCATAGTCACCGACCCGCGCCCGCTAATGTACGCTTCCCGAATGCCGCTAGACCCCAAGATTTGCCCGCCCGTGGGGAAATCTGGACCCGGAATATATTCCATCAGCTGGGTGCTAGTCAACTCAGGGTTGTGAATCAGCGCAATGACGCCGTCAATCAGTTCACCCAAGTTATGGGGCGGAATATTGGTGGCCATGCCGACGGCGATCCCCGATGACCCATTCAGTAGAAGTTGGGGGATGCGCGAGGGCAGAACAATGGGTTCTTGCTGCGAACCGTCGAAGTTGTCAATAAAATCGACAGTATCTGACTCGATGTCCTGCAGCAGAGCGTTGCTGGTCAACGCCTGCAGGCGACATTCGGTGTATCGCATGGCGGCGGGCGGGTCATTGTCCACCGAGCCGAAGTTACCGTGACCGTCAATTAGCGGCGATCTCATCGAGAAGTCCTGGGCCATCCGCACCAGGGCGTCGTAAACGGCGGTGTCGCCATGGGGATGATATTTACCTAAAACTTCCCCGACCACACGAGCACATTTACGAAACGGTCGATCCGCCGCCAGACCTAATTCATGCATTGCGAAGAGAATGCGGCGATGCACCGGTTTGAGACCGTCCCGAGCATCTGGCAAAGCCCGACCTACGATTACGCTCATGGCGTACTCTAGGTAGGATCGAGACATCTCACTCCGCAGATCTGTGGGAACGACCCGCTCTTGTGGGGTGCTCATATGGTAAAAAACTCCAAAATCGCTAGTATTCAGACGCTAGGCGTTCAATTCATGCGGAAAACGCAATTTAGCGCTTGAATATTTCCATTTTTTCTTCATATGCGTATAATATTCTATCACATTTTTCCTATCCTGAGTTCTAGCGGTATCGTGGGGATACCGTTTATTTGACGCTTTGGATAGGGATTCGCCTATGTCTCGTCTATTCCCAGTGATCTATTCGGATGAATTTCTCCAGCATGATACGGGAGCCTATCATCCAGAGAATTCCGGCCGATTAACCGCCATCGCTTCAGCGCTGAAGTCCACCCCTTGGGCGGAGCGATTGGCTTGGCGATCGCCCACCCCCTCCCAACATCGAGACGTATTGCCTTGGGTAAAACAGGTTCACAATTCCAACTATGTCGAGGCCGTCGACCAAGTGGCTAAGGCCGGGGGAGGATCTATTGATTTTGATACGATTATTTCGGCCCGCAGCTATGATGTGGCGCTGTTAGCGGTCAGTGCTTGGCTGGACGGGGTGGATGATGTGCTGAAAACCCATCAGCCTGCGTTTGTTCTCTGCCGACCGCCTGGACACCATGCGGTGCGACAGAGGGGTATGGGATTCTGCTTATTTTCTAATGCCGCGATCGCAGCTCACTATGCTTTGGCGCAACCGGATGTCAACCGGGTCGCTATCCTCGATTGGGATGTTCACCACGGCAATGGCACCCAAGCGATTGTGGAATCCAACCCTCAAATTATCTATTGTTCACTCCACCAATATCCTTGTTATCCTGGCACTGGCGACCCATCGGAAAAAGGACTGCACAATAATGTGCTGAATCTGCCAATGCCCCCCAACAGCACCCTGGCCGAATATCAACCCGCATTCGAGCAAAAGGTGGTCCCGTTTTTAACTCAGTTTCAACCTGATTTGTTACTGGTCAGTGCAGGGTATGACGCCAATCGAGCCGATCCCTTAGCCAGTATGTCGCTAGAGCCTGAAGATTTTGGGGTGTTTACGGAATATTGCCTGACGATTACCCGTCGGATTGTCTTAGGGCTGGAAGGGGGATATGACTACGACACACTTAGTCGCTCTGTTCTGGCGACGATTGAAAGGTGTTTGACCTAGGGTTCTGTCAATCAAGAATTGACGGGTTAAGGGGAAAAGGTAGATTCCCCCTTACCCTTTACCCCTTAACCAATCTCAACCTGTTAGCTTAAGCTTTACAAAGCACTACGCGTAACGATCCAAAAGGACAGCCGCCACCGCTGCAAAAACAGTAATCCCAATCCCAATTAACGGATTTTGACCTTGACTAACAGCGAAGGAGGTGATGATTCCCGCTCCCAAACCCGCTGTAACCAGGGCGCCTAGCCAATCTTTCTTAGATTCTTCCATGCTCTTATTAGGATGATATTTATGCAGCTTTTCAAGCGAGTCTTCAAAATATCATCCTGATGAAGGGAGACTCTCTCCGTCCCCAGTATTCTGTAATCAAGGTTTAACTAGAGTTACATTAGTTAATTTTTTGGGTGTTCCCCGCTTTCACCCAACCCCGCTGTCCACTCACCGGTAAGCGAATTCTCAACCACTGCCTGTTTTCACTCTCACCCAAGACAATAATCTGCTCGTTATACTCCACGCCGCCCAGTTGAGGAAAGTCTCTACCAGGTCCCTCCCGTAAGACGAGACCAATGGGTTGGATGACAACGGCTTTATAGGCGCCGGGCTCTAGCTGTGGGGTTGCAACGGGCGGCTTTGACGGGGCCTGAGTTGTCGTTGACGCGGTGTTTGTGGATGGGGCCGGGGCGGGTTCTTCCACAGGGGAGGTCCCATTGGCGAATATGGGTTTTTCTGGCGATACGGCCAGTTTAGCCATGAAATAGCGAGCCGTCGCCACCCCGACCAGGGACATCAGAATGAAGGCGAAAAACACCCCCAAAATAAGTTTTGCGAGAGCCAACAAAAAATTATTCATTGTCCAGCACTCTCCCAATGCAGACTTAATAACTTAATCCTTAATCTGCATCAGCTTATCCGAATTGTGTTAAATTCGGTGATTTCTGAACAGATTAGTCTGGTCCCTTTGGGCATTCACTTTAGCCGGGACATTCTGATGGGGCAAGAATACAGGAATCAGGAGACAGAATCCAGTTCCTGACTGACTTCTGACTTCTGCATTCCTTCTCTACTGGATTGTCCCGCTTTAAGTTGGAGCCCTTCCCTTTAGTCTGGGCCGCTTAGTTGACGCTGGATACGACTACTTAGACTGCCCTGCCGAGAGGCTAGGCGAGCCTTACCGGAAGCCGCCCAGTCTTGCAAGGCTTGAATTTGCTCTTGGGCGGTGCGGGCGAGGGGAACGATTTGACTGGCAGCCTCTAGAATATCGTCGGTGGTAAAGTCTCGATCTTGGCTAAATCCGATGTGCATGGCTTCGATAATCGCCTGCTCAATTTCAGCGCCGGAAAAGTCTGGGGTTTCATAGGCCAGACGGGACAGATCATAACTGGCGATGTTGTGGGGACGAAGCCGAGAAAGGTGAACAGAGAATATGGCTTGACGCTCTGCTTGGCTCGGTAAACCCACAAAGAAAATTTCATCAAAGCGGCCTCGCCGCAGCAATTCCGGCGGCAATGTCTGGATATTATTGGCCGTAGCCACCACAAATACGGGGGAGTTCTTTTCCGCCAGCCAGGTAATAAAGGTGCCGAAAACGCGGCTGGTGGTGCCTGCATCGCCTCGCCCATCCACCCCAGCGAAGGCTTTGTCAATTTCGTCGATCCACAGGACACAGGGTGCCAGGGCCTCCGCCAACTGAATCATTTGCCGTGTTCGGGACTCGGATTCCCCCACTAAGCCGGCAAACAATCGGCCCACGTCCAAACGCAGGAGAGGTAAGTGCCAATGGTGCGCAATAGCTTTTGCGGTCAATGATTTGCCAGTTCCCTGAATACCCGCCAGCAATAATCCCCGCGGGTGAGGCAAACCATATTGCCTAGCCCCTTGGGAAAAGGCCCCGCCCCGTTTCAGCAGCCAGTCCTTTAAACTATCCAAGCCGCCAATATCCGAGATTTTTTCAGTAGCGGGATAAAAATCCAAAATCTGAGTTTGGCGAATGGTTTGCCGCTTTTCTTCCAGAATCAGATCAATATCACTGGGTTGAAACTCACCATGGGCGGCGATTCCCCGGGCCAATACGCGACGGATGCGCTCCATAGACAATCCCTGGCAAGACCGAACCAGTTCATCCAGAATGCGCCCCGAAAATGAACTGCCTGTAGCCAGCAGCAACCGCTCCACTTCCACCTTGATTTCAGGCACAGAGGGTAGCGGAAACTCCAGCACCGTCAAGACTTCCCCTAAGTCTTCTGGAATTGAAAGTTGAGGCGAGAGCAGAACAACATTCTTCGGTTGTGATTTGAGTAGTCGAGCTAGATTCCGCAGCTTGCGAGAGATGGCGATATCATCCAAAAAGCGATGAAAGTCCCGCAGGATAAAAATCGCCGCCGCCGAAGCCGATAACTTTTCCACCAGCTCCAGGGCTTGGAGGGGATTCCTGCGGCCATATCCCGCATCGTTCAGGTTCCCCTGATAGCCATCCACAAAGTCCCAGACATAAACCCCTCGGTTTCCCTGCTGTTTAGCGCAGGCGGCGATCGCCGCCTCTGCTCGTTCCTCCTCCCGAGTTGGAATATAGAGGAGGGGATAACGAGCCCTCAACAGTAGGTCTAGCTCATCACTAAAGCTCATAAGTTACGAGTCCGGTAACTGGGTCTTAAGCGCCGCCAAAGTAGCCCAACGATGATCGACAGGAGCATCGTCGATATTTGGCTCATCGGCCGCCTGGATTCCAGGACAGTCAGCCTGACAAATCTGACGATGGGGAATGGCCAGACACACTTGCTCGTAGAGCCAATCACTCGGATGAAAATAACCTTGAGGGGAAAGAGACTCCACCAAATCATCTAGGGCCACTTCCCGTTCCAAAGGAGTATGTCCTAATTTGTCAGTGACCTCAAGCCAAATCAATTCAGAGGTGTCAATCGAGAGACGGTGATTGAAGTTCTGAAGACAGCGATTGCACGTTAAGGTCATAATGGCTTCAGCCTGCGCCTTAACTTCCAAATAGTTGACCTGGTGCTTGACGGTCAGTTCGCCTTTGATTGGTGTCAACGTATCTAACCCTGGCAGACGCTCTTGAAAAGAGACCACACGGGTTTTATCAACCGCATTAAGTAATTGAGGGATATAGAGCGCTTCCATCGAACCATCCCTTCATTCATTCTTCAGATTGTTCTAACCGCACCACCAGGCGTCGATCAGGCTCTTTGCCGCGACTAAAGGTTTCTAACCCTTCATAGGATTTCAGGAAGTTATGCACTTGCCGCCGCTCAGCAGAAGACAGAGAAGGAATTTCAAACTCTTTGCCAGTCGCCTGAGCTTCCTCAGCCGCATGGTCGGCGATGTTCTGTAACTCTGCGGTGCGGCGGGCGCGATAGCCAGCCAATTCAACCGTATAAGCTTGTTGCTCTTCCTTCGGCTTGCCTAGATTCAACGTCGTATTGGCAAGATACTGGATTGAGTCTAAAACCTCCCCTTTCTCTCCCAATATCTGATTGACTTGAGCCTCTGTCAGGGTGCTTTCATCGATGGTCAGCCAATAACTATCCCCCAATTCACTATCGGGAAATTGACCGCTTACTTTAGCGTCAAGCCCCTGGAATTTCAGGAGCGCTTCTAACCATCGAGAGCCAGTTTCGTTTAGACTTTCACTCATTGCTTAGCTTGGGCTTTCTTCTTAGACCGTTTGGGTTCAAAAGGAAGGGATTCGCGGCCATCCCCTTCACTAACCGCCTGAGCGTCCACGATCTGTTGCAAGTTCTCAGGCAAAGGCTCCCTGGATAATAGGAAGGTTTGAAATGTCTGGAAGACATTTGCAATCACCATATACATTAGAACGCCTGCAGGCAAGGGGAAAAACAGGAACATGCCAGAGAACAGAAATGGAGTCAGCTTATTTACTGTATTCTGCTGAGGGTTGTCTACTTGCCCCTGTTGGCCTGAAAGGATTTGGTTGATGTAAAGACTAGCTCCAAAGAACAGAATCATTCCCAAAATATCCCAGTGGATCGTACCATCCGCTTCGCTGACGCCAATCCGACCCAATGCTTTGATGAAGAGAAATCCTTTGTTGGCGGCTAAACCAGGAACCTTAACCTGAACGGTCACATCCCCTGGTTGAAGCGCTTTTATGCTTCCATCGGGGTTAATTGAAATTAACTCTTGACCCTTTGTCGCCTCAACATTAGGAGTCAAGTCAAAATCAACTTCCTCCGGATAATCAGCAACCAGGCTTTGAAGCGACTGACCGTCGGCAGTCTGAAGCTGAATCGAAGTAGTTTCGCCCTCAACTAAACGGTTGCCGCCAGGCATAACGGCAGAAACCGGAAAATGAATTCCATCCGCAATATATATTGTCTGAGGCTTGGAAGAAAAAATCTGAGGCTGAATCTGCTCTATCTTTTCCTGAGGGAAAATCTGTAGATTGATCGGATAGGTTAAATCGGCGAACGGCGATCCTCTGAGCGTTGCGAACAGAGCGAACAGCACAGGCATTTGCAGCAATACAGGGAAGCAGCCGCCAATGGGGTTGCCAAACTCCTTGTAGACTTTCCCCATCTCCTCCTGTAGCTTCGTAGGGTCGTCTTTGTAGCGCTCCTGAAGCTCCTTAACTCGCTTTTGCATTACAGGCTGCGCCACTTTCATCCGCCGCATGCTTCTGATGGAGCCTGCATTTAGAGGAAAGAGAGCGAAGCGAATCACTAAGGTCAGAGCTACAATCGCTAAGCCGTAACTTGGCACAATCCCGTAGAAAAAATCCAGGATTGGCAACATTATATTGTTGGTGATAAATCCGATGCCGAACATGCGTGCAATGACTAAACGACGACTGGCTCTGATAAATAAACCTGACTCTAATCTATCCGAATACTAAGCATATCGTTAAGGAATATCTTTATGGAAAACCGTAACGATTTCTGCCCAAAACCGCCCTATCTCAGATTCAGATAGGGCGTTGAAAGACCAAAAACAGCTATAAAAGCCACATCTACACAAGCAAAACTCATATTTAGAGGCTTTGATTGTGTAGATATGAATTTTGTCGCTGCTATGGCCCACAACCTAGGCAATAATCAACGCCTTAAACTCAGGCCGCAGCTGGAGCTGCAGGGGAAATTTTTTCGTTGATATAGTCAGCAACCTGGCGGAAATTAGGCAATGCTCTACACTCTAGGCGACTGCCATCCTTAAGGGTCACCACCATATCGCCCCAGAACCCCAAACCACGAGGCACCGTAATCACTTTAGCAATTTCGGAATAAACAATATCCGTGCGATCCTGACCCCGCCATCCCCCTGTCACCGAAATTCGACGACTGGTAATGCGGTAGCGCAGCCAAATGGCTCGAATAATCGCTCCAATGGTCAACGGAATGCAGAAGATGGTGAATGCCAGAAGTACATTGAGAATAAGATCCCCAATGTGAGGGCCCCCATCATAGAAAACGTCCTCTTTAATGCCCATCGATCACCTCAAGAACTGCCAACGACTGCTCTAATTCTTGCAAAAATTGGCAAAATTCGCACTTAACTACAGAAGGACGTCCTACAATGACGACTCGCCAGCCTTCTTTCATTCTGGGAAGGAGACGTCTTAAAGCCGCTCGAATTCTACGCTTAATAAGGTTACGAACGACCGCCCGCTTACTCACCTTTTGGCTGATAGAAACGCCAAACCGAGTTGGCGGCAAAGGAGATAAGTTATCAGATCCACTTTTTGATACGCCGTCCGAATATGCTTCTGAAGGGCCTAACGCTCTTATATAGAGATGTTGAGTAGAATGACGCTCACCATGGCGATAAACCGCTTTGAAATCCCATCGATGCTTAAGGCGATTAGATTTTGGCAAGGTCACCGATAACAGTCTCCATATTTAGGCTTTATGCCGTCAGTATTGGACCCAAAATACTAAACGAATAAACTTGGTTGACGGATAAAAGACGCCAAGGCCAACCCTAAACCGCTAAACGGGCTCGTCCCTTACGACGACGAGCCTTAATCACCTGCTGGCCTGTTTTGGTTCTCATTCTGGCCCGGAAACCTGATGTTCTCTTGCGTTTACGGCAAGTCCCTCCAAGGGTGCGTTTGGTCATAGGTTACTCTCCTGTCCCGCGTGCAGGTAAAAAATCACAGTCTACAATTGTAGCACGCCTTCAAACCAAAATCACTAATCGCTGGGGCCAGACTCGGAACCGGTTTCAACCGGCCAAATGCCGACAAAGCTGCGCAATACATCCCCCTGGAAAAGAACCTTGAGATTAAAGTAATGGATGCTCACCCGATTTGGATTTCTCACCTTGGAGAATACGATTACAAGGCTAGAATCAGCCGGAATGGGTTCTTGGGGGTAGATGACAATTCTGCTTCGCTCGGCGTCCAACACAATATCATCGAGGGGAATTGCATCATCCCCTTTCCCTCGGCCTTCCCGAACTTCGATGTTATCGATGTCAATGGCGCCGCGCAGTTCAGTGAATCTTTCGGGATAAGCAATTTCGAGTTCTACTACATCATTGAGGAGTTTATTCGCTGGAACTCTCAAGTAATAACGAGCGCGGGTGCTGCGCCGAGTATTGAATTGAGTGCTGTAGGCGAGACGATAGTCGGGATCAACTCCACCAAAGATGGTAATTCCTTCTCCACCACCGCCAAATTGAGCGAGTCCGCTGGGGGGGAAAGCGCTGATGATTAAACCTGTGGTCGCTAAACCAGACAAGAACAAACCTGCCAGAAGATTTCGTTTAGAGTATTTAGAAGGCATAGCTAGAGTAAACTCCTCAACCGAATGTGAGCTGTCGTGAGGGCTGTGAAACAATGTTTTGTCTCGACATTACGCCAATCTGGGACAGCCATACAAGATTCAACACGAAACACAATTTCCCAGGAAAAAATGAAATAACGACTGAATAGAGCTCAGAATCTATGGGCGGAAACGCGATCGCCCCCGTTCCTGATTGCTTCAAACGGACCTGCTCTGAACAAAATCAAACTGTCCACGAATACTCAAATAGTAAGCATGCCGTAAGAAACACGGAAGGACGAAATACAGATTCAAAGCAAAATCCATAGTCGTCAATAGTCACTCTTCTAAAC
>JAAUYH010016654.1_pt1 | contig 15732 bp, 8 predicted proteins | sample 7278061 | NCBI WGS metagenome assembly JAAUYH01 (sample SAMN14350203, study PRJNA611818) | marine sediment metagenome | isolation source: surface marine sediment (0.6m) | place: French Polynesia: Moorea | collected 2018-08
AGGGCTCCAGGTGAATTGCGAAGAAAGTGCCAGTGATACTGTAGATGCATGGGTCAATGTAGAAGAAAGCAATCATGGACGGTTCGTCCTGATTTCTTCACTGATAGATGAAGAGGTGAATAAATGGTAGCCTCTACAATTCACTGTACGTCGTACCATGAAATAAAGCATTTTTGGTAGTGCACTGCACAATGATGCACAATTTTCTACGCGCAGGATAGATTGAGAGGATTTCGGATGGCACTAAACCGGGAGTTGACCTGTATCGGCATAAACTTCGACTTAATTTCGTGACAGACCCAGAGGCCCGAAGGGCTGGACCGGAACTCTTGTAAGGACACTAATTTCACGACTTAGCGTATAGTGCGATCGAATTGAAGTGCGACTGCACTATTGGTCCGAGTTAATTGCGCACAAGCAAAACCAATCAACATCACCGAACTGTACTCTAAGATTTGGCCCACCCAAGGCACATTAGTTGTCGATCTCAATGACTCCGCATGTCGATGGTGGATTCGTGTCCCCAATACTGGTATGCCGAAAGCGACGAGGACGTACGGTAGTTGAACAGCTGAATGCTTGCGCTACTGCTACCCCGTTGTCTGCCGAACCTCGAGTAGGTGGTCCAATGCCAGATGGTAGGCGTCCAGCATGGTTTCGGGTCCCAGCTCCATCGGAATCGATCGGCTCAAAGTATCGGGCTATGCGCGATTCGCTCCGCACACTTAATTTAAATACTGTATGTGAAGAAGCTTCATGCCCGAATTTGGGGGAATGTTGGGAGGGTGGGACTGCGACAGTAATGTTACTGGGTTCGGCTTGTACGCGAGGCTGTCGATTTTGTGATGTTGATACACTGGCCAAGCCCCCACCAGCAGACGAGAATGAGCCGCTTAACGTTGCGACGGCAGTGGGGCAGTGGTCAGACGCCGAGTACATTGTCCTCACATCAGTGGATCGCGATGATATGACTGATGGTGGCGCTGCGCACTTTGCCAAAACAGTTCGTCTCATCAAATGCCTGCGGCCTGAACTAAGAATCGAATGTTTGGTGTCTGATTTTCGAGGGGATTATGCCGCAATCGAGACATTGGCCAACTCGGGATTAGATGTTTATGCGCACAATGTAGAGACTGTTCGAAGGCTCACGCCTCGTGTCCGTGACGCTCGTGCAGGATACGAACAGAGCTTGCGAGTGTTAGCACATGCGAAACGTGTGAATTCTAGCCTTATTACAAAATCGTCTATCATGGTAGGCTTGGGTGAGACGAAAGAGGAGGTGAGCGAGGCCATGCGGGACCTTCGTGAAATAGCTGACTGTGATGTGTTGACGATTGGACAGTATTTACGCCCGAGTGAACGTCATCTCAACGTTGTGCAGTATATTCGACCCGATTTGTTTACAGAATGGGAACGGGAAGCTCTCGAGCTTGGTTTCAAGTATTGTGCTTCTGGACCTCTCGTGCGTAGTAGCTATAAAGCTGGTGAGTATTTTATCACGAATATGTTGAAAGGTCAAGAAAAATAAAAGTTGAATGATGCTGCTCCATACGTACTCTCAACCATTGTACTAATTGTTAATAGACCAACGATATTCGCATTTTGAGTGTGTGCCCTGCTAATGAAGTTTAAGTCCCTACATTTTCGTTCCACTGGCAATACACGGTACAGCACACACAAAAAACAAATCTCAAACATAATTTTGGTAGGTCATGTTTTACTCATTTTTTGCATCACCTTCAGAACAATCACAAACGCTATCTCTGTCTCACTCACACTTACTCACATTCACATTCACACTCACACTCACACTTTAATGGAGTCGTCGGCGTCGTCGGAGTTCGCCTTTGTATCTTCCTTCTTACCACCCTCACTATTGGACTCTTCGCGCGCAATAACCAACTTTCCAAATGTTTCAACTCGTAAGCAGGTGCATGGCAATGAACCAACCATGAGCATTGTCAACGATAAGAAGAAATCAAACATTGGCCAGAAGTTAGCAGCAATTGCTATGACCGCTATGCTTGCACTACCATTTCCACAGGACGTCCTAGCTGCGAGTTCCGGTGGTCGAATTGGTGGGGGATCATTTCGTTCCGCTCCTCGTAGTGCCCCGACCCGCACTTATCGCGGAGGTACTGGATACAGTGGTGGTTACCGTGGCTATAGTGGCGGTGGTCTGTTTTCTCCTGTTGTACCAGTTCCCGTTCCCGTAACACCGTATTACAGTCCGTTCACTCCATTTTCGACTGGCATCTTAGTGGGCGGCGGTGGTGGCAGCTTAGTTAGTGCGCTTGTCGTTGCGGCGGGTGCTGGACTGCTTCTACGCGGTGTAGCTTTTCGAAACTCAGATGTTTATGATGACGACGAAGCTGTGAGTGGTTCACGTGACGTTGCCGTTGTAACTTTGAAGTTGGGTTTACTGGCGACCGCAACGCGGGTTAGAGATGCTTTGGATTCATTGGCGCGTGGAGGTGATACAACCACAGCTGCGGGATTATCGAATGTACTAGCAGATGCTTCGGTCTCATTGCTCCGCTCGTCTGAGTACTGGGTTTCGGCATCATCATCATTGAAACTAGCTCGTGGTGGGGACGCGGAGCGACTGTTTAACGAAGCATCTGTTCTAGAGCGTTCGAAACTGGCGCGTGAAACCCTATCGAATGTTGGAGGACAACGACGCTCGGCGCCTACTATTGATACATCAGGCCTGAATCCAGAGGAATATGTGGTTGTCACATTAGTTGTGGCGACTAGCGGGGCAATTTGGAAAAGAATTCCACGTCGAGGTGTTAACGGAACAGAAGACGTGCGACAAGTGCTGAGTGCACTTGGAAGTGTCTCGGCAGATGAAATGCAGGCACTTGAAGTGCTTTGGGCACCGCAACAACACGGTGATTCCATGTCTCGTGCAGAAATGAGAATCGAGCATCCTGAACTGAAAGATCTCTAGTAAGAGAAAGCTCATCTGAGTTTCTGTTTTGATGGTTCGATTAGAAAAGCTTGGGAATTATTCTCTGCCTTGATGATTGGTACAAAAGGTCCGAATACTTGTTCTGACCTGTCTACAGTATTCTTTCTTCCCAGACACACACACACTCTCTCTCCCTATCTCTCTATGCGTTCGTTGCGTACACAGCTCAGATAGATGCAAATTGGTATTACGAAAAACGGTCAAGCAAATATTTATGAACATGATGAGTAGTAATCGTTGTGATGGTGAGACCCAAGATCTGGATAAAATCGAAATACAGAATTCGGGCACGATCTAGAAAGCGTCTGGGCCACTCGGCAACAGGTTAGCAATTCTGTCAGCACCATTGTACAGCGTACTTCCTAGAGGTTCTTTCGCTAGCCCCATTCGAGCTACTGCTCGAATTGGAGCAAGTAGCAACTGAGCTACACGTGGATGCACCGCCGTGGTGTACGAGGATGCGAGAACTCCATTAACCACTATATCACCACTATGAATAGCATGCGGTGCGAAAAGACCAATATCACGAACCAGACGAACCACAGTCACTGGCGAATTGCCGGACAGTGTGCGAAGTGTGTCACCAACTTGAACAGCCCGAGCAGCCTTGAGTTTTCGATCAGCATAGATGTAGTGTGATCGAGATAAGGTAATTTGGTGACCAGATGCAGTGGTTAACTGCACAAAGTCATACACGCCTGAATGCTGACTATGCGAGAACAAGAATACTGGACTAAATTGCTCTGTATGTGAGACACGAACTGGTACACCTGCAGAAAGTTGGTTCATGGTAACAGTGCGGCCGTCGGATGTATGAACGAACGCCGAAGCAGGGAAGCATGGGTTAGAGGAATTCTGAGTATTATTCATCTCAGGCTTCTCCTTCATCTCAGGCTTCTCCCTCATCTCAGGCTTCTCCTTCACCACAGTCAAATCTTCACCATTAAGTACGGCTTTTGCCCTTTGTAAGTCAATGTTTCGAGGAATAAGGAGACGATTGATAAGATGATATACCCCATTACTTGCTTTAAGATCAACGACAAGGCCTTCTTCAAAGAAGTACTTGGCGTTTTCCAAATTAGTATTGCCATCAATGAACTCATTGGATTGATTGTCGTACTTGATAGAGATGCCAGTGAGATTAGTTTGAATGGGGTTCCCAAGAGCAATAGTTTCCGTGGGCAGGTTTGCAGGTACAATGTGATATTCCAGAATGTTCTTCATATTGATCACACGGGCTTTTGCGAGCCTCCTGTACGGTTCAAGAATTTCGGCAGGATCCCTCGAAGTGATGTTTCGCTCCAAGCCGAGATCTTTGAGGGTGGTGATAAATCCTTCATTCGTTGGTGCGAACAAGGTGATATTATTGGCAAAATCGAGCTTTTCAGCCAATTTGGCTACGTTGAGAGCTTCGATTAAAACTCTAAGTTGGATGTCTTGGTTGATGGCGCCAAAAACGGAATTGGGCGATTGAGCATTGATAGGAATGACAAGAGCACAGAGCAGTAACTGTACGAGCACCAAAGCAAAGGAGTTACAGGACCGATTCATTGTCAAGCAGATAGCAGATAGGTGAATAATTCAGTTGAGCAGCAACGACAAAAGGTGCTGGACAGAGCACCGTGCACCACGAGCAATGAGCAGGCGAGCGGCGTGGTGTGGACAGAAGATGATGATAAGCAATAGGCAAGACGCAACTCAATGCATATTAGATCCAAATTGTGTGTGCGACAATACAGTAGAGTATTTAAATTAAGAATTGACACGCCGCAAGCACCGCGCACCACTCACACGTAACACAACGTAAAGCATATGATTGCGATCCACCTCATTGCGCCACGATGTGCGTACTGTCAGTTTATCGCTTGTCACACTTTCTTTTCAAATTTTATTTTTTTCATTTGATATGCTTTCCAACATGTAGAGTATGCATCTGCAACAATGCTTCGACGTAACGTCTGAGCAGTAATATTAGTTGTACTACTTACAGTGCGAACACTATACTGTACTACAACACTGTATACGGTACGGTATGTAGCTGTCCCTGTCCCGAAATTTCTGCGTAATGTATTGATCACTTCTTATTTACTGTATCTTTTTCATTGCTTAAGCAGAAAAGGCGGTGTACTGTAGCACTGGTGCGAAATGAGATTTTGAAATGGTGGGTATCTGCAATTGTGTTTACAAGTCGCAGTATTTTACTGTGCCGGTAAAGTACTGTTCAGTTGGCGGTGGCGGTAGTTGAAGATTGTGCTATATGTACAGTACAGTACGATACGGTACCTGCTCTGTCCCCACTACGGTACAGTACAGACTTCCCTCTCCATATGTCCAGTCACGTTTTTACATCTTACATATTTAAATTAGGAAAAAAATACAATTCTACTGCTCTTGTCACTGGACATATGGAGAGGGAAGACTGTACTACTGTACCTACTCATGCTGTACAATGACAGTCATACTGTAGAACAATTGGTGCAGCCATTCTGATTCTGAAATGCAACATAACAAAATCTCAAGTTTTTCGTCTGTGATTTTCTCTTTACGTAAGCAGTTAACTGTTTCACTTACTCTTCGGAGGCATGTATAATCTGCCCAATTCTGTCACATAAGTCGCTTTGATAAACCGATTTAACTCCTTCACTTGTTCAATACGATATCGCAATTCGAATTGTGACGGCTTGGCCACTCGAATACTTCCTTTAGGCGCCAGCATACCTCGCACCACTGGTTCCACATCCACGTGCCATACATAGAATTCTTTCTCCTTCAAGCATGACACATCATGCCGATCGACCGAGTAGACGGGATTATCTGCCACTGTTCCTCGTCTTCTTCTTTTATTTGCTGCCTCGTCGTATTCTATTCGTTCCCCACCTTGTTCACCAACTTTAGCAGACGTGCCCACTATTGCCACACCTGATCCCCCTGCATTGTGTAACTCCGAGTCCAAATGCCATAATTCCACAGGACGCAATCGATCTGCACTGTCAAAATGAGTGCGCTCTATTTCTGCTTCAAGCTTTCGAAAAGCTTCTGGACCTAGTTTATCCTCTTCTCCAGTTTTCACTCGTTGCGCGAATACTGTTAACCTTCGGCGAGATCGATCTGTCGAAAACAACACTTTCACCCGATCTTCTTGACCTTCTGCAAACATAGCCTCTTCCACTCGTTCAAGTATTTGTTCCAAAAGTCGTACCGAACTGTTGAACGCAATGTCTGCCCATTCTGTGCTACCAAAAACATATGATTCAATTTCAGCGAGTCTGACATATTCTAATGCCAACAACTCTGTCGTGTTGTGGTATGCAACGAGGGCTCCGTCCATACGACCAATCCGAAGCTGGAGCGCATATTTGATAAACACTGATCGAACCATGTCGTAAAACTCCCTCTCATACGAGTCGAACATACCACGTAATGAGTGCAAACGATAGGTTTCGTTATCTTTGTAGTTCTCCAAATCATATCGAATCGGTGCAACGGCGCGTGTCTTTACGTCGAAAACACTGCCGCTTCGAGAATCACGACAATCAATTTGAGCGCGCATCAAAAACGACGACGCAACACTGTAGTGATAGAACTGTTCTTCATCCGCAGTGGGTCGCTGGGCTCCGTCATCAGATGCTTCGAAACGGGTTTCCGCAGGTTCATGCAGTACGAAACGTTCAGTGAATTCTTCAGCTGGCATTGTCAACATTCTCTCGATAGAGTTGCCAAGCTCGAGCAGCACGGTAGGTCCTCGGTGAGTGGCTTGATGAGCATTTATGGAATACACCCCAGGATGATCACTTGACACTGGGGCTACATCAACAGCAACTGGGCGACGAGAAAACTTTGCAAAAGTCGCAGGCAATTCCGATAAGCGAAGTGAAAGACCACCGACCAAGTCGGTATCACGAAAATTTGAAATTAGATGATAAAACGCGGAGAGCGTTGGAGTTATCGAAGAAGTGGAAGTGGCATAACGCACACCGGTTGTCTCTGCAGCAATCTGATGGGCTCTAGTATCATGCTTTGCGGCGATATACTTGGGCATTCGATGCCAGGCGATGCGATCTGGCGGAGTTATGGTTCGTAGAAACTTGGTGGCTTTCGAAGGTCGTTCTCGCGATGACAAAGAGTCTCGGGTCGGGCGATCCCGCAAAGTCGATAGCGAATGAAGTCCACCGCCACGAACAACGCGCTCCAACCCGTGGGAGAGAATAGGTACATTAGCGGTTTGTTGAACACTAATTGGTCTCAGAGTTAGTGGACTAGTCTCTAATTTTGTCCAATTTTGTGAACAGGAACTGGGCGCGGGCTGTTCCGAAATGACGAGATTGGCACCTCGATGGGCTGGCCATGGTGGGGCTTGGCGATAGACATAGCGATGGAGGAACGATGCGGCTTCCTTCGGAGATTTGGCACTTCGTTTGGCAAGTTGGGCTGAATGGTAACAGTACCTCGTTCCTCCAACCGCCCCCATGCAAAAGAAAGAGCACACCTGAATAATGGATGACCGACGTCGACCAAAACAAATTGGAAATATAAAACTTCTGTCACTCTTTGTTTACGGACATCCCAATGGTACAGATCCGCAAATTTAACAACCATGGTTATGGTTCCATTCTGGTTTCACTGTTTTCGATTTTTTCGGTTCTGATTCGGTCTTGGGTTGAAACCAGAACCGAACAATTTCAGAAATTAGCTTCTCATAAATACAAAAAAACTGAAAACTAAGGCATTGGGATGCCTCTATAACAGTTAGGGGTAGATACAGTGAATTTGGAGGGGTTTGCAAATAGAAAACTTTTATTGTTACTGAGCAGTTTGTTCTACTGAAGCAGTACTAGAAGATAGTACTAGCCCAGTACTATCACAGCAGTTGTGGATAGTAAAAGATCTTATGTCCGACCAAAGATCAGTCATCCAGCTACATGATAGAAAGTACCTCGTCACACCCAGGGCATCATCATTTAGCTGCACGGTGTTAAGGTTAGATTAGCGCATAGGTAGCGATTTCATCCTGCGCCTTTGTCTTGACACCCGAACTTAAGGGATGGTGGTGTTAAGGTTGCGCCGTTGCCCAATAGGGATTTTGCGTAAACTGAATAAAAATTATAGAAATTCATCCAAACCAGGGCTGTTTTTGGTCGATTTTATATAAATTAGATCCGTTTTGATCTTCCGCCAAATCTAATGCCTGTCTAACCTGACACCTTCTGTAGTTTCTTTTTATAGCACTTATGGCGCCGGCGTCCAGAGGCTGGACACAAGATGTAGTGTTTGGAGGTAAGAATAGTACCTCCAAATTATTCAAATCAGGAATTGTCTCCGCGGTACCATGACAAGATGCATTATCTTTTAGCATTAGAAGTTTTCGATTCCTCATCAGTCCAATGAAAGCATAAAAAATGTAACCATTCGAAGATATAACTCGTCATTCGAGCTCTTGAGTTACTGCGATAGTGTAGACCAAGTCATTCTGGATCTTCATTCTCAAAACATCTTGGCTTCTTCGATCGACCGATCATTAGTAATGGAAAATTCTCTGTGCCGTCCGCAGTAGCACATACTAATAAAGTCATTCTGTCTTTCAGTTTCTTGTGACCAAGAAGTCTTCCAGGGCCAATAGTAGCGATCGATACCGTTTTGTAGAGTACACCAAAATCGTCAGCATTCTAAACATCGTCCAAATGGTAGTTTTGAATGCGGTTGCGAATGTATGGCAATGATTCTAGCATAACAGATTCATTCAATAGCCGCTTTTAGCTCGTCAACGATAAAACTTAAAGTTGTAGCGCTTTTTCAATTTCCAAATCCAACCTTAGCTGAAACTTAAACGGTGATTCAACACCTTGAGTTTCGTTGTAAGCTTGCAACAAACGGTGGAATTTTTCTGCAATAGCAGATTTAGTGATATTGATGGCTTTACAAAACATCCTCATACCCATTCTGCGAGTTGATTTTCTGCAGATGAACAAGTTACTTTTTTGATCCGTATACTTATTCTTCGATTATGTAGCACTTTTGAATTAATGTCAGAATTGTGCTTTAATATTCGAGGCCTCGTCATTTTACTTGGTTCAACTTTTAAGTTAAAGTGCTCTTTTGTCCAAGAAACAACCTTGCTTAATGTCCATCTGATACCGTTTTGGGTCCTTCGATCACATTCTTTAAGCATACACTGCTTTCGCTCGTAATTATAAGCAGCAGAAATCTTCCTCATTTTTCCGAAATTAGGAATTACAATTTAGTAATTAATTAATTACATGCAACCTAATGTAATTGATTAGCAATTACACTAGCTAATTTCTACATACTTAACCGTCGTCGGACAAAATCAACAAATCGTCGAATATTACAGTAACTCAAAAGCTACACCAGCCTGACGCGTAGTCGCGAGGGCGGTAGCCGGAGTTGGTAATATTCTTGCAGCAAAACCAACTCTTCTCTCTCTACTCTCGTGTTGCGGCAGTTATTGCGAGCGCCTCGGCGCATAGGCAATTATCTAAACAATTTCCTAATGACAGCCTAACGAGGTCTTGGGAACTCGTTGTGATTAGGAGGAGTGTCCACCAAAACTACGACAAAGAATAACGTGATAGGCTGATTTCGTTGCTGCAATGCACACTGTTTTCGATAGAGCAGGATAACAGAGTACAAAGTTTTCAGTACTTTGATTTAGGTGAAACTACCAATTTGATTAACCGTCTTGATAGGAAGGAAACCAATAAAGTATCTAATTTGATTTGCCATTGTACATTGCTCGTAATTGGATACGATATGCTTTACAGCAGCCAGAAGATATCCTACGACGAAGTCTCTGTACAACTAGTTTTCAGGCCCCAACGAATATCGTTTGCATTTTCGTTCGATAATTGACGGAGATTCTGCTGATCAGGGATTTTCTCTTCGCCCGACGGTAAAAATGTGCACACAATTATTTTGGAAATTTTCAAATGTGGAACTATTGAAAAAAATCTATCAGATGTTTACACTCAGTGTATTGGACAAATTATAAATCGAGGAATGCAAGCAGCTCATGCAGAAATACTATTCTTTGGGTCGAATTTAAGAAATATCGTTAATTCAATTAGGGTATCAGTATGATTATTCGTTAATCGTGAACTTATCATGGTTGAAGCGTATCCGAAATGGAAAAATTACAAAAACTATGCTTCTGAAGATGCTAGACTAAGGCTATTCAAGAATTTCAGATTTTAATTGACAATCGCTGAAAATTTTATCCGCCTTCTTGAAATTTTAAAGCGCAACAACCACTGAAGAGGGATCTCATCGTAGTGCATAAGCATCTCAAGAAGAATTTATTAGATGCTTTGCAACTCTATTTATGACTTCGAAGTTATTGAAATAGAAATTGTTGTCATAACACAACTAAAAAAAGCTTGCATCATATTTTTGTCCAGGATAATATAAATTTGCGGAATTGGCGAATATAATAGATCCACGCTTCAGAATTCAAATTAACACGGCCATTATTTATGAGAAATTTTATGCTAGCAACGGTTTTGCAGTTCAACCGCTCCCTCTTGTAATCAGTGTGAAGAAGCATGATTTTACGCCAGTCATTTTTGAGAAATCCAAATTAAGAGAAGAGTGACCAGTTCCACGCAACAGCATTTCGAGAAATATCTACTACGGATCCGTTACTCTTGTGGCAAGTAAATCAATAACGGTTGTTGACAACAGCAAAATGCGCACGTAACGTTTTTAGTACATCCATCGTTGTTTACAAGTGCGTTCGAATTCGATTGACTCAACAAAGTACGCTAAGTAAAGAATCACCTATTGCACCGATGCTGCTCGAATCTCAGACAAGGATTAGAATTTGCACAAAAAAGAAGGTATCCTGGTACAGAAATTAAGTTAATTTAATAAATCTAAGCTGTATTTAGAATCATGCAGATTACGATTTCATTCAGACATTTGAAATTATTGTAGCTCGAAGTCGCATACGTTCATGGTATTTAAATTAGCTATGGTATTGCACCGGAGCACCGTGGGAAATAAGCAGGAACACCTGATTTGTTTCCAAAAAAGGTTTCTGAAAATTATTTCAAGCGGGTACAGGCAATATTTCACATATAAAAATCAACCCATTTGTGAATCCCAAAGATTAATTCTTCATTCGTTTTTTGCAGATTGAGAGTTCGAAGCAATTACTCTGCCCCTTCCTCTAGAACGATCAATCGTGAATTGATCTCAGAACGAGTCCTTTTTTCTCATAGTCTGTGCAGATTTCGTTCGAATATTTTGTTAGCGGGTCTGTAGCTTAGTTATTTGAGTCACAGCGGATAAGGTTGGTTTTTCAAGATGGGATGCAATCTCTCACATAGCCATAGGCAAAGTCGATTTGTTTGCTCTTATAGTGGATAGAAGCGTTGCAAGCTGTGTACATTTCGTCTTCATTATCTACTCGAATGGTGATTGGAAGACGATGCAAGGAGTTGTTGAGATCAGCAAAACATCTTGACTGCTGGACGATTTCTTTTCTGCGGAGCAGCAGGCACTTTTTTCTGCTTTACAGATTGATGTGGCTAAACGGCTTCGTTTTTAGGATCTCTAGCGGAAAGCTCTTACTGCAACCAGGAAGGGATTCTTCGATTTCAATTTCGGTTGCTGAGTTCGGGGGATGACTGTTTGCGTTCGATTTCTTAACGACTACTCCTTAAACGGTAACACTATCCGATAATTCTGGTGAATCTTCGAGAGCGCTTGTTCGCGTGCGTGTAGAAAACTCATCGAGTGGAAACTCTCGAGATATAATCATGAATTTTGAATCGAGATCTCAGATTTTACAACCTTTGCTTTGCGTGGAGTATCCAAACATGATTCTCGGCTTCTGTAGTGAGTCTAGTTCAATGGTGCTGACTGTCGTGATGCCATACCAACATTTACAACCGAAAACTCGATTTAACTGAACTTTAGGGATTTTTCTCTAACAATGATGCGGAAATTTCGACGTTGGAAAGAAGAAAATTAGATACAACATCGAGAATGTGCACTTCAGTTATGAGACAGTTAAACTGAAGTTGAATGTACCTGCAAGATGTTTCATTCGAGGGTGGATGACTAAGTCGCTAGTCGACTTAACGTATTTATAGTTATTCTACTGTAATCTCGAGTGCTGCAGCATAGTTCATGTTGCGAATCTCGTGAGCAACACAAAGTCGCATATAGCTAGTCTCGTATACCACTTTAGTGTGCATGCAGCAAGTATCCTAACTCCCGTGCACATAGCTCATGTCAAAAACTCCACCACAGGGCATTTACGCTCCATTGTAACGTAACTATAATCTATTGCTCATGCTGTTTGTATTTAACTATGCATACAAAACAATAACACAGAACATGTCAAATACAAACAAGCGAGTTCGGTACTTTGTTACAAGTTACTACTGCCTCATCTCAAAATTTTTACTACAGAGGTGGAGAAAGTTGCATTGATCGAATGAGATAGAAACTCTTTCTAGGAATGTGAATAGTGTAGTGTTAGTGGAGTGAGATTCAAAATCTTCCTATTTGTTTGTTCAGCGGCACTGCTTCGTTCAGATGCATATGCGACAGAGATCAACTGTTTGATACTGTGTGCTTCTATATAGTCTCTAAGTCCATTCGAGATATCTTCGCCAATGTTTTGTAATAAATTTTCGAAGTCTCAATTTGAAACTAATGATTTAGGAGTAATCATGATCCTTTAATTAATTGCTATTTTTGTAGCAATATCAATGCAAACTCTCAATTTGCAACGAACTTTTTCAGAGCCACTACATCTGCTTCCCAAATTTCGAATAATTGTTTTAACTCTCTATCTTCAAACAAACTATTCCAGAAGTTATTACCATGCCTTAGCTAGTCACCAATGATAAGTACAATTTAGGTTTTCAATGTTGTTTTGGAGACAATGAAATCAAGTCAACTGTCAGCTGTCGTTGAAACTGAATTGGCAACAACCAATAGTGCTGAAATGTTCCGACCATTATGCTGACAGTCGAGTAGTATGTATATAATCAAGGTAGTTATCTAAAGCAAACTTAAACGATTATCGTCAGCACCTCGTTATCGATACGTAGTGTTTTTAACTGTTCCGAGGGCAGAAGGTAAGATTGATGATGTCGAGTTTGTGGATTTTGAAGCCGGGTGTCACTCGACTATTTCCTGGACTTTCGTACAAAATGTAACTGTAAGCGACTGATTCCTTGTTTCGTCGACGAAGGTCCATTTCCAAAAATCGTCGGTAATTGCTAGGAAGAAAAGGGAACCTCAGAAATATGATTTTTAAGAGGTCAATATACATGGAATTGAACTAGTTCTGAGAGTTTTTAGGCGCGAGTTGAGAAAGTTCTCCAAAACGAAGTGCGAACTTCTCTTCTTGCGTTGCAATCAGAAAATTGAAAAGGTGTATATTCCTGCCTTTTCTAATACTTTGCTATGTTGTTGGTTGACATGTTGTAAAAGGGATCGTTTGCGTTTACTTTCATTCTAGACTAGGCTTTAAAATACTATGCGACTGACTGCACACGTTTAGCATAAAACATGTGACAAATTTCATCTGTGTATAAAATGTACGTTTGATATTCGTGCTGGGAATAATTCACAATGCATTTTGAAAAAGCTCATCAACCTTCAAGGAACAACTGCAAGTGCTCTATATGACCACAAAACAGTACCGTCGTATGATAGCATCCAAACCTTTTCTAGGTTTTCAGTACATTATGAATCATATCTTGTGATATTCTGTGTCAACTCTGCACTTGCTTCAGCAGTGTTGAAGAGCTTCGAAGCGCTATACGCGCTTGTCCGTCTTTTATCCAGCTCATCGAGTTCATCTGTCCAGAAGAACTTGTACCGGACAGGATGTGGCTTTGCACATGCGGTGAATTCTCTGCTTCTCAGTTCACTATACTTCTGGTATAGAGAGTCCGTATCCGACTGACACTTCAGTGTGTTACATTGCACAGTGAGTACAGGAAGATTGTCTTCCCATGATAGCCTTGTTTTTAAGCCATCCCCTCACTTTTTCGTTTCACCAGGATATAGTCTTTCCGTAGATTCTGTGGTAGGCCAGTAGGTGATTTGCTGCTATGCATATGGGAGGATAGTCGCCACACCCATGCCATCGGCCATATTCTACCTCTGGAGTTTTCGTGACTCGCATTCCCCTTGTGGCAAACAAGTCAATATTACTCGACCCCTGAATGCTGTGGAATGAAGTCAGATTTGCAGCCTGTATCACTTAATTAAGCAGGTTAGCCAATCGGAGGAGAGTAGGGCCTGCTGCGTTGGTGCTGTTGTCCCAGTTCTTATGGCGGGCATTCAGATCGCCCGTAATTATCGTTGGTCCGCGAGATCTCTTTCGTATCTGGTTTAGTGTGTCTGTAAACTCTTTGTGAGGTGTTTGCAGTGCTGCGTACAGAACAGTCAAGTACAGCTCTTTTATTCTCATGGTAGCATGCATGGTATTGTTCGTTTGCGATACAGCTTCTCTCTTGTAGTTGACAGTGTGAAATAGGATCGAAGCTACTGCTGCGTGCCGGTTGAACGGTCACCGCGTCTTAAAGTAGTGGATGGATAAAGTGGTCTTGCGGGCGTTGCCATGTCCCCGAGAGGCCTAGTACATCAATGCCCAAGGCATTGCAGAAGTCCATGATGTGCTTAGACTTCCCGATGATGCCCTTGATATTGTATATGGCGACTCTAAATTCAAGTAAAACTTCCCGCTCCCGTTTGCTTCTCCTCCCTGTAATTTGGGGGCCGTGATTCGGAGTTGCTGAACTCGAGTGACTCGGTATCGTCACCTTGATTTGATTTTGAGATCGTTGTGCTCCTTTCATTTGTCCTGTAATTATTGTCATCGCAGTTGTGTCACGCAGAACGGGACGTGGTATGCCCTCTGCAATTGCCTTGTCTCGTGTGCTTTCCACTCAGGTCCGAGCTAGGCCGTCTTCCAGGCGCTACCACAGAATCGAGGTAAAAAGCGCCAGACGGTCAAGGTTTAGTTTCCTTCGCTCTGCTGAAGGCTTGTCCTTTGGTTCTCCGAAAGGATGCATGAGTGATGCTGTCTTTATGTGTAGCAAGTGAGCCTTGTTTATTGTGTAGATGAATTTTCTTTGTGGAAGAGTATGCAGAGGATTTCTAGCCTTTCAAGACCGATGGAGCTCAGGTAGGTCATAGAGCCGCGGAAGAGAGCAGTCCCCAGCGGGCACCTTAGAGCACCTATAGAGCCATGAGACACGAGGAAGTAAAGAGTGCCACCTCTGAAGTTTGTAGTTTCGGGTGATAGTTCCGCACCTGCTCTTGGAGATTATTCAGTTCATCCTTGTCGAAAATGTTCAGCTTTCTGACGGACAAGTTGAGCTTTACTACCATTGCGAAGGTTTTCGAGCCGTTGATCGGTGCTTTTCGTGCTCCTTTTCATGACGGATCGTCTTCATTAGGTGTATCCAGTAAGCGCACTTCCGGAGCTGTTGAGAAGTGGGACTGATTCCTTGGGGCTGTGTAAGCAGTGTATCTCAGCTTTCCTCGCTGTATTTTCGTATCGTAATGCGCCGATTGTTTCCTTCATACTTTAGACCTCTCTGAGTAACAGCTTTACTGAAGAAGGTGAGGATTACGATTCTTCGTTCTCTTGGGTCCAGATTGAAGAAGGAGCTTCTGATTCTGGCCCATATTGCTGTGGAAGCTTCTTAACTTGCTATCCTATACTTCTCTGCGACAATTAGCGCATTTGATGTTCCGCGCACAGCGCACGG
>JAAUYH010035672.1_pt1 | contig 15732 bp, 12 predicted proteins | sample 7278061 | NCBI WGS metagenome assembly JAAUYH01 (sample SAMN14350203, study PRJNA611818) | marine sediment metagenome | isolation source: surface marine sediment (0.6m) | place: French Polynesia: Moorea | collected 2018-08
CACATGAGATACTTCCAGCAACAAATATTTTGTACCAGTACGGTACAGTACAGCTTTTGACCGAGAAATAATCGAGTGGCCTCCATACCTGTGAAGAACGAGGCAGTACAGTAGTATAGTATACTGCCTTGGTCTAGTATGCTCTCGCTATAGAATCTACGAAACAATCAATCTATATCAGAGAGCTGTTTTTAGACGCACCTCAATTAACTTCATATGAATTTAATCTACAACGTCAAAATATGAAAGAGCAGGTACGTGAATATGGTTGTCTAACTTCCATAATCTCGTTTCTTAGAAGTTCGTCAGGCTCGCACTGTTACGAGCGCTCATGTTGATGCCTGACGCTTCTCCACCGTACGAAACACCTGGCTTCACTGCGACCGCCTCGCGAACCATCGTCTTCCGTTTCTTCACCGCCTTCGCATATGCCAATTTGTTCTTCGCACGCGGGTTCTTCTTCTCCTTCGGTCGATATCTTGTGAGTCCCTTATTCAAGGCGACTTGAGTGCTCGCACGACGTCTCTCATTCACATCTACCGTGTCATTAAACGTATACACGTGCGGTGCGGAAGGTGCCTTCTCCTTTCGCTTACGCTTCTTAGGGATTAACTTCTCAGCAAATGAATCATCGTCGAGTGCTTCTAGATTCTTGCCGGCCGGCACCATCGCTCCATTCTCCTTAATTTCAACGTTTTTCTCTTTCGACTTCTTTTCCTTCTTCTTCAGCTGCCCTTCTTTCTTCTTCGCTTTCACTTTTTCCTTCTTTTCACTTGCCCCAACAGTTTCTACATCCATTGGCTGCTCCTCGTCGTCTACGAGCGCCACAAGACTCGGTGGTTTCTCGTCTGGCACCGCAATAAGAAGTTTTTCATGTTTCGAAATAAGCGTGCGTAATTCGACAATGCGACGCAGGACCTCATGGGATCGAGTGTCCACATGCGCCGCTTCAGGGTCGGCGTACAGCGAAAAGTAAAAGGCGATATTCGATGCGTACGCCGCGTATAAATGGTATCTCGTTTGCGCTTTCTCCCCCCAAGATGCACGGTCACCCCACAATTCAAGTTGCGCATAATACTTTTGCAGCTCATTAGCGAGAGCACCTAGCTCCGGCGCGGAATCTTGAACGTCTTCTTTTTCTTGGTCCTCATCATCACTGTCTTCTTTTTCAGCATCTGCTTGCACACCATAATCGTCTGCCGTAAGGTCAGCCAATTGCTTTCGTTGCAAACGAACAGCCTCGGCTTCTTCTTCTGCAAGTACTTCTTCTCTTTCATCATCTTCCATAATTTCGTGTTCTTGAGTGTCGCCGCCATAATACTTATTTCGTCGTCCACCCCAGTTACCATCGTCGTCTTGTTCTTCATCTGCGTCGCCCTCTTCCTCACTGCTATCAGCAATGTTCGCAGCGCTAGGCTTTTTCAAAGGCCCTTCATCTTCGGAATCGGAAAAGTCCATTTTCAGGACCTCGCGCTCTGCATTTTCAGGTAATCCATCGGATTCCGAGTCTGACTCCGACCCTCGGGCCTCGGCCTCCAGGCGCGCATGACGGCGCGCAAGATGTTCATCGACAGAATCACGGTCCGAGTCGGAGAAGTGCTCCTCGGCTTCAACCACTCCACCACGCTTCCTTCGCGCCATTGCGATGCAACTGGGGTTGTGTAGGACGACGGTCGGGTGAAGTCGTAGTGGCGGATTTATCTCACTCAGCAAATGAATAACGGACAAGTGCACGGAATAAAAAATGCGTCAGAAAAGAATAATTAACGTTGTCATTACAGTGCAGACATGAAAGTGACATACTGTAGCGCCCTCACCATCGAACGTCGCCCACGTTCAAGCGGGGCAAGCTGGGACGGACGTGGTGCATCGGCGAGTTGCTATGGCCACACGAGCACTGCATCTTCGCGACGCACAACGGCAGACGCTACGCACGGTTCTGGACAGCGCATCGCCGGCGAGCACGGAGTCGACGCCGTGGCGCGTGCTGATACTGGACGATGCCGCGAAAACCATCGTTGACACTGTACTAACGACCGGCGACCTACGCAAGCACAACGTCACACTCACACAGCTGCTAAACACTGACCGCGCATCGCTACCCACCGTGCCGGCCGTCTACATCGTGGCACCCACGCCCGAGAATATCGCGCGCATTCTGCGCGACGTCGACGGGCATGGCAGTGGGAGACGGGCGATACAACGATTGTATCCGCACGCGACTGTCGCGTTCACGACGCCGTGTCCGCAACCGTTGCTCGCGGCGCTAGCAACACAATGCAAACTTCCCTCACGTATCACCCGAGTGCATGACGCATACGCCGATTTCATCGCGCTCGAGCGCGATGCGTTCGAACTACGAACCAAAAACTCCTACGCCGATCTACACTCCCCCGACGCCGCACTTCGTACCGCCGCCGTCGACTCGATAGTCTCTGGGCTGTTCTGCGTACTGGCGTCCCTGCGCATCGTGCCAATAATCCGCGCGCAACGTTTCGGCCCAGCCGAAGAAGTGGCGCAAAAATTAAACGCCCGATTTCGCGAGTTTCTCGACGACTTCGGACGGCCTGCGTCGTTCAAACGGCCCATCCTATTGCTTCTCGATCGTGACATCGATCTCACCCCCGCGCTACACCACACCTGGACATATCAAGCGCTGGTGCAAGATTGCCTTCGATATCAACGCAATTCTGTCACATTATCCATCAAGTCAGGCAATTCTGCCGAGTCGAAAACCGTGCAGAAAAAATATCGGCTTGATAAGGACACCGACTCGTTTTGGGCGGAGCAAGCGCACAAGCCGTTCCCTGCGGTTGCGGAGGCTATCGAAGCTGCGCTTGCGCAATATCGCGCTGATGTTGACGCCATCAATCGGAAAGCGAGCGCACGAGCGAATGGCACTAATGACGATGACGGTGATGAAAACAAGACACCCGTTGGCGGTCTGGCGTCAGCCATTTCATCCTTGCCCGAGTTAAGCAGACGAAAAGAAGCACTCGATATTCACACCAATATAGGCAGTGCGCTTATTGAACATATCGAAAAGAGGAAACTCGACGCGTTCTTCGAATTTGAAACCGCCGTGCTTGAGGCGCATTCTAGCCAGAGAATAACGCAATCACACGCTGCGGCACACCTAAGCCAACTGGGCGAATTATTGCGGTCGGCGGAAGGTGAGGCGGCTGCAGGAACAAGAGAAGACAGGGCGCGCGCAGCATGCCTGTTTTACGCGACATTTGGGCATGTGATGGATGCGGAAGATGCGTCGGAATTGAAGACAATCGTGGAAGACGCAGATGTTGATGTTAGCGTGCTCACGCTCGTACGGCGGGTGTGTGGGTTCGACCATGATAAGGTGAAGCCGGTCGAGGAAACAGTGAGTAAAGAAACGACGTGGACACGGCCTAGCTTCCGCGGAATGATGTCGTCGGTTGTGAAGAAAGGGTATCACGGTATCGCAGCGTTTGCGCAATCGGCGAAGACGCTCATGAGCGAGCGCGGGACGTCGTTCAAGACGGCGCGCACGCTGTCGTTGTTCTTGTCGGAAGAGGTGCGGGAGGAAGAAGATGATGAGGTGTTGGACGGATTCTTGTACCTTGACCCGAAAATGGACGAGGACGAGGGCGGTGAAGAGAATGTGCGCGCTGCGAGGCGTCGGAAGCGGAGAATGGTCTACGAGGACTCGGTGGTGTTTGTGTGCGGCGGTGGCAACTACATCGAGAAGACGGCGTGTGCGGAGGTGTGCGCGGAGGGTGGCCGTGTGTTGTATGGTTGCACGGAGATGTGTGGTGGGGACGAGTTTATTCGACAGATGTACGCTGTCGCCGTAAATTTCAACTAACTGCATGAATATCGGTTCTGCATGTGATTACCGTGCGTTCTTTGGAGAATGCGGTGAAATGAACGGTTGGACCGAGCGTTGGCCCGTTGAATAACGACCTGAGTCAGGGCATGTTCAATTCGACACTACTTTACTGTAGATGGTGTTTCCCGATGGCCGACTGCCAGTACGTCGATGGGCATTCGATTGTACGCGGTTGTAGTACTCGTCGCGATATGCTGCAGTACGGCTTGTTCGTTGACGCAGATTATTGCGGGGGGTAAGGGCAATGGGAGTGCGGCGCCCTATCTACTTGGTAATGGACAGAAGGATGCATGTCTTGCGGATAAGCCAACGTTCAAGGACAAGGCGGAGTGTTTGCAGGCTCTGGTGGAGAATTATTACGGATTAAACTTCACGGCGTACTGTCCGTCATTGTCGTTGGTACTGGTGGAATGGGATTGCAGGGGGTGCCCTTGGGATCGCGTCAATCCCGCGGCTATCACACCGGTGCTGGCGGAAGGTGTGAATCGGACGCAACTGTTTCATCGTGCGGACGAGTCGTGTTTGGTGGCGCATCATGTGGAGCGGTATCGGTTCTACTCGAACGTAAGACAGCAGATATTTGTGCTGGGCATATTTGGTGCATTGTTGCTGTTTTTGGTCACAGAGTTTTACTCGCCGTCCCACTACGAACACGCGAACGGTGGCGTGGTGCTGGGACGCGAGCTCTCGGAGCCGTCGTTTTTGCTGATCATGTGGACATTGTACAACTTTTGTAATGTGACGCTGAGCGCGAGTGAGGATTACTTCGAGTTTTGTGAAGCGGAGTCGGACAAGGTGCTGCAGGATGTGGCGAACAAGCTTGGGTACGTTGTGGTGCTGGTGACGTCGTTGTCTAGATGTAGGCGGCTGGTGGCGCTACAGGCGGATAAAAAAGTGGACTCTTGGCAATCTTTCATAAATCACTACGAGAAACGTGATGCTAGCTATGCGATAGGTGCGTTTCTATGGTATGTTGGGCCGGTAATCTTACTGTGCGTTTATATTGTGGAGTTGATGTCGTGGAGGAATACGGGATATGAGAAAACGCTCTGTTACGCGGGGACGAAAAATGCCCGCAGCTTCTCCATGCACTTAAGCAAGCTTTTGTTGGAGATGCTGGTAGTGACAATTTACGCATATGGGCCGTCGATAAAGAGACCTGCGTTCTATTCGCGTTATTTGGCTTTGGCTGCTTCTTTGGGGGCGAGCCTTGTGTTACTTGGCCTCACATTCGCGGGCTATGACTCTACGACTTACTCGTACATGATGATTCCAAGAGTACCTGACGCGAAGTTGGCGTACCTGTTCGTACAGTTGGGTCACATCATTTATGTCGCTCTTCTAGGTTTGTTCGAACCGGTGCGCATTGGATGGCCGCCGGATGAGCAAACAATTAGCAAAAGTTTGAGCGATGTATTCCAACCGATTGTGGAGAAACCAGGTTCTGGAAGGTAGACTACTGTAACAAAAAAGACCAAACAGAATGAGAGGCGCGTTTTACAAGGTGCGCAAGCAACAATTTCAACGTCTTGAGACCAGATTGATTTACATGAAGGACGACGCTGAGAGATGTACGACGACTAGGCCTTCCCTAAGCTCTCAGCTAATAAGCAAAGTAAAAAACATTTTACTCGAGTTAAATGATGTGCAACACTATACAGTCCCTAGAATTCCGTCGCCTGTTTTCAGAAAGTGCAGCAACTTCACTTCGAAATAATTACATCAGTATGGAGAAAGATTCTTTCTTACCTTTTCTGTAAAAGGAAAGAAGAATTTCGATTGTACAAAGTATAGAAACAGGTCGATAGAGACTTCACGAAGAATCAAATCTGCAATTTGTAGTTTGGCGTTCCAAGTCAGTAAGTAACAGCTAACCGTAAATCTATATGGCAACCTATAAATCATCACTAAATTTCCGGCTAAATGTTGAGAAAGCTGCAAATCTTAGGTGCAATTGCTGTTTGAGTTCCGCAATTCGTCCTTCGCCTCGTGTGGAACAGTGAACAGCAAACTATGATTCTCTACCTTCGTAAGTCCCTTATTCGGAGATTCTTGCCGCACAATGTAACTTATACTGCACCGCTAATAAGTGTCATTGGAGTTTGTGTAGTATCTGATGCTGTCGGTATTTGAACACGACCACGTTCATCGGTGTTGTAGGGTAGCCACGTAGAAAATAGGGCTTTAATTTCTACGGATTTTAAATTTGTAGAAATGAACTATAATTAAGTAGGATTGCTCGACTATTGTTGGGCCTTCGAAGTACGTAAACTCAAAATACCGCCGCTTCTAGTCTTTGATCATGGACAACGGCCGTGCAAGTTTCTCTTCTTCTTCTGTGCAACCTACGAGCGACGAAAAATACCCTTGTAATTGGTCTTCCGATCGGGACATTGCTGCTCTTCCTACGTAATCAGCCAGGAGAAAGAAATGACGTTTGATAAAGAACGTGAGGAGTGTACTGTATAAAGGTAGAACAAAGTATCAACTTCACAACATCAGAATCAACCAGCTCAACTACTCACTCAAATTCCAAGTCATACTAACGACACTGTTCCCAATGAAGACCTGCAATGCTATCATCGCGGTGATCTGCGCCTTCGCGCTAGCCACAGGCGCAATGGCCTCGAAATGTATCGGCAGTGCCAAGTACAAGGTCATTTTCTATAACAAACTGTCGGAAACCGGACCTTTCAAGAAAATCGTCCCGAAAGGCGGCCTTGCATTCTCGCCCATGACTGGTGTGACCCACGATCCTCGTGTGTCACTATTCACGCCTCGCGGGTTCGCCTCGCAGGGATTGGAGAATGTATGTGAAACAGGGAACAATGCCGTGCTAATGGAAGAGGCGAAGGCGTTGAAGATGCGACAAACTTCGGTTGTTGGCGGTGCAGCTGGAATTCCTGGTGGGAAGCAAGGGTATATTGAGGTTATGGCTACTTGTGACAACTACTACCTTACCGTCGCATCCATGATCGCACCATCGCCCGACTGGATCGTGCAAATCAACAACATGCCGCTCATGAAGCACGGAAAGTACATCAAGAACGCGTGGGGACGCCTCTTCGCGTATGACTGTGGTACCGACTCTGGTCGTGACTTCACAGACCCATCCAACCCCGCCCTCGATATTGAAACCATGCCCAAGGACAACATTGTGCCGTTGGTTCAAGACGAAACCGACCGCTTTGGCGGTTATGCTGTCGGCTACTACAAGATTGTCAAGATGAACTGAATGCAATCACCACTCAAGCTCTAACTAGATGTAAATACGGTAAATGAAATGAATTCTGCATAAATGTAAAGCATATCTTCGTGAACTCGGCATTAATTACCGCAAACTAAGCGAGAGTCCAATGTACAGCTGCACAATTCGTAGTGCAGCTGTAGATTGGAGCTTCGCCGCTGTACGACATTGTGTACACCGGGTTCATCAAGGAAACGAGTTGAACATCACACAACACGAAACTTTATAGCATAGACCACGCCCTAACTCACGCCGGAAGGCCCGCCTCGTCTCCCTCACGCAGCTGGCGCTGCAAGGTGTGGAAGCGCACGCGCCACATCTCCACCTCCTCCTTGGCCTTGACCACCGCGTCCCCGTCGCGCGTTTGTAACGCCAGTGCGCTGGCCGCGCGCTGCTGCAGCAGTGCCGCCGCCAGCTCCGCGCGCGCTTCCGCCAATCGCGTGCCCAGACGTGCCACCATCTGACGGCGTCCTTCCAGCGCGCACGTCGCCGCGTGCACGCGGAGCCGGGCGTCCGCGCGCCGGCGCCGCGACACCACCAGCCGGTCGGCCGCCTCCCGCCGCGCCTGCGCCGCCCCGTCGCGCGCGTTGCGCTTCGCGTTCATCGTGGCGATGCAGCGGCGCAGGTGTGCCCGCGCCGCGCTCAGCTCGTCCTGCTGCGCGCCGGGCGAGGCCGGCGGCAGGTTCGTCACCTCCGTCTCGCGCAGGCCGGCCACCAGCGCGGCGTGCGCGTCCGACGTTAGTATCCGCACCTGCGCCGCGAAGCGCCCGCTCGACACGGCGTGCTCCAGCACGTCGGCCAGGCGGCGCCGCAGCGCCAGCGCCGCGGATACCGCGAAGTGCAACCCACTGCTGTACTCCGTGATTCGGTCGTTGCTCAGCGTGTGCACCGGCGCCGCGTCCCCGGGCTTGTGCAGCAGCCGCACCGTCGTGTTCGTGCCGCTCGTCGTCTGCACCGCCGCGGGGAACGGCGGCGCGTCGCCCACCCGTGCCCACACCAACTCGCCAGCCTCTATCCCTTTCGCCATCATCGCGCCGCCTGCACTCATGCTCGTGTGGGTCGCATTCCCCAAGTCATCCGACCCACATAATTTCCTCGTTTCCTGGGTGACACACCATGAGTAGCTCTCGACCAGTATTCAGAAATAAATGTAACAATCAAATTTGCAGTTTCTAGTTTGTTGGTCCAAGTTGGTGAGGGACAGTTGGCCGTAATGCTTAACCACAAGCTACACATCTCCGCTGAACGTCCAGTTAAATGTTGTGAATAACTGCTATTCTTAGATGATTTTGGGTGCTATTGCAGTGTGCTGTTTGAGTTTACCGCAACTTGTGCTTCGTCTTGTTTGGAACAGTAAACAGTAAACAACAATTCTTTACTTGCTTGAATACCCTAATGACTTGAAACATTTCAAGTCCATACACAAGGGAGTGCGGATGTGCTTTGTACTATGCCTCGCGTTACTTTCCCGAACACACAGGGAGTGATGTTAGTTTAGCATAAGATGAAGAAACGCGCCCGTGCTAAACTGCTGCGGAAATTTGAGCAGTAGATTTTGAAATACAATGAATATGGATTGTTAAGCATACCTTTTCAGGGTATAGAAAGGTCATCAGCGCAGAACGCCAAAGAACTGTTGATTCAGAATATTCACAGAACTAAAGCCCGGCCAATTAGTTCCTACTAGATAAGTAGCTGTCGAAAGAAAAGCGTTTTCGAAATCGAACGGTTTATTCTGGCCAAGTAATAATCATGCTTGAAATCCTTACTTCATTTCGTTTTTTGACAAAGATTTTACAAGGTAATCCCATACCTCGTAAAACGACTGCAGTACTTCTAGCCGTCATTCGGTATCGACTGATACTCCTGGTAGGTTTTGAGCTGATTTTTACAAAAGTATTTATGCTGCAGTGAAACGTTGAATAACATGGCGCTACCGAGCAATTTTACTCTCCATTTTGTCGTTTCTAGCTATACTACTCACTCTATCTTCTTGATGATCTACTATTCCGTAACAGGGGCTGTCACCGTGATGGTATCATGCAGGGGAGGAAATGCCGGCTGCTCGATAGCCTTCACAACAGGGGAAGGAGTAGGAGTAGGAGACGGGGTTGGGGTCTTGACTTCACGGCCAGACTTGTCACCGATACGTAAAAAGGATCGCTCTGCATCGCGCAATTCCTCAGCGTCACCTTCGAGTCTGTCGTCCTCGAGGTCATCCTCCGAAGTGTCCGCTGCATGGTGAGCAGCGAAGTTGGCTGCAGAATCATCAATGAAGACTGCGTTCACATCCATATCCGGCATCGCCATATCGTCATCATGCTCGCCGTCATTTAACGACGGGACGGGTGCGGCGAACGCGACGGCGAACAGCGCAGCTAGGAACACTACCTTTGCATTCATGATGGCTGCGATGGAGAGTGGGTTGTGTGGAGAATGTTGCGCATGATTTTATATTGGCGATGACGCTGACGTACACTTAGGAATTGGTAATTACATGAAAGTGTGTCGAATGGGAGAACAAAACTGTGAATTCGGGGAAAATTTTGTGCAATATTACAACATATCGAGGTAAGGCCGTTTGCTCAACGATTTGGCGTACATCCGGTGCCGGTGGCTGCCGACACATACCCGCGCTTGCTGTGACGCGAAACAACAGTCAGTATGCGTTCCGAGAAGAAGAAAGTCATGACGACGTACCTCAATTATGCGGTGTGGCCGATGAAATATTGGGTTATCGCGAACCACCTCACGAAATGTGTCGCTGTGGGAAGGATTGGCCACCGCGCTCTGGAACAGCGGATGGTCATCGCCGTGTAACATTACGTGTGTGCCGCCGTGTCGGAAGGGAACGATAGGAAGCATGGGCACCAATTCTTCACGCGGGTGTCAGTTGGATTCGCGTGTGTGGACTGTTTGCGACTTACCTGATGTGCAAGTGTAGCGTGTGTACCGCTCACCCCATCGCTTTGTGAGTATCCTTTCAGCGAGAGTGGAGCACACGACGCGGGGCTGGGCGAACGTTATCACGGCGCCGAGCCGTTCCTCGTTACCGAACCGTAGCGCTGACAATACCGCGCATGCGCCGCCACGCGAATGGCCTGCAAACACCACGGGACCTTCTGTTCGGCCTAGTGCACGTTTCAACGATGGCCATGATTCGGAAACGGCGCTCCAGAAGCCGGAATGTACCCAGCCGTCACGAAAGCGTGTTGGGACGCACGACATGTTGTTGACCCAGTCCGACTTGCAGCGGGTGCCGGGGTACAACACAAGGTTGTACTGCGCGTGTTCCAGTAAGGCGTATTGCAGTACACCGTCGTCACTGTACCGCGTCGTGGCGTACTCGAAGCCAGGGTCGAACGCACGAGCTCGTGCCAGCAACTCCTTTCTTCCGCCCTCCATGGCGTCGCGCGCAGTTAGCGATACAATGAGTGGTGTGAGGTAGTCGCGGTGCAATCCGTCCATCTTGCGTGCTTGCCTGCGTCGAGGACTTGCGGTGGGCCGTCAAAATGAGGAAGTGAGACGAACGCCGTCTTTGTATCGTGCTCACATTCTTTTTGGGGTACTGATTTGTAACATGATTCGGAATTAGCGAATAGGGACGTCTAAATTCGGCGTGACGTATCCGTACCCTGCCAACTGTCAGTTATTGGTGGCGAACAGCGAATGGGTGCGTCTGAATGAGGAAATTTAGGGTTTTACAGTCTTATGGTGTGTAGACAACTTTACATCTCTAAAACTCACGGAGCGTAAGCAGCAGTTTTTTAGCGAAGAGTGGTGCTATCCTTTTTTACTTCGTGGGCATGTAGAGTTACGAGCATCCGTCGTTGATTATCGTCCTCCGCTGTCTCCTACTTCCTGGTGATCCTCGCATGCTCACATTTTTGCGGCAGTTGGGGTAATCGGCCCTTTCTTGGAATCTCCTTTCTGGCATGGCGTCACCGCACTGATATGGTCCGTCGTTTTCAGGTTGGTGCGTAGATTAGGTGTAGCGGAAACCAAGGAGAGGATGAACATCAGAGTAAGGAAAATAATTTTCGTGGTCATTCTGAGATATGTCTGCCATCCGAAGAATACCACGCTTCATATAGGTGCGGAAGAAACAGAACAGAATTGCAGATTTTAAAAGAATTTTGTGTCGCACAATCATTTGCTAATCAGCTTTGCCACTTTTCTGTCGATCACTGCTTTATCCCTTCCCATTCGTTATGTTACTGTACCTCCTTCGACCAGATTGCTAGCATTCTCCGTCTTCGCTTAACTTGGGCTGTAGTATGATGTTGCATCTACCCTTTACTAGTGAAGCGGAGTTGCATGCTGTCTAGCTCTGCTCCCTCACATATTTTCTAGAGAAGTAACAGTTTTTTGACTACGTAGTTCTGCACTGGTTGCTTGTTTGTTACGGCTAGACAATGCCACAGGGTTTAAAATCGGCGGACGACCTCCCTCTGGCTCAATAACAGAAAAGTCATTCGTAGAATCGGGCTCGTTGGGATCGTTCTCAGGGTCAGTTTCATTTTCCAGATTCCCTTGTTCCACAGGCGCGGTAAACACGGCGTATAGTAAAGTCGCGAGCAGAATCATCATCGCGGAAGCTCTCATGTTGAAGCGAATGAGAATAAGAAACAGGCCTACCTATTTATTGCGAGTGTTTCCATGGCGCTCGGCTAGGGCTTGATGTTATCGTACAAATCGCGCACATGTTTCTCCATCATCAGTCCCCGTCGATGCGCATTCCTCATGTGTTCTTCACTGTTACGATTGTCGATACGTGGTGAAGACAGACGAGGATGCGGTGTATCACTGGTGAGCACTATCCTCTCTATCTTCCTTCGCGCGTTCTGATACATCAGCTGCATTGTTTGGCCTTGATTTTGATTGTTGTTTGGCTTCCGTCCCCGAACGACCTCTTCGTAAATGTTGTAGGTGTCCATTGCCCCATTGTGGTTTGGCAAGTCATCGTTCAATCAACTGAAACTTTCCAGTCGCGAACGACTCTTCAGTGGATATTTTGGCTCAAGGTACGACACGAACCTTCCTCAGGAGTCTCTATTTTTCTTAGTTTACTTTCGCTTTGCAATAATTGGTTGTATTTTGCGTAGAAGAAAGCATTTTGATTGCGGCCTAGCGTTTGGCCACCTCTCAGAAGAATTCATCAGATACTCGTCGACATGTTCCGCTAACACCCAGAAGCAATACCACCGTTTCAATCTCTCAAGCCGAGTGTTGAGCGCTCGATTCCGAATGCGCTTCATGATTCGCACTTGTGAGAAATACCAAAACAAGCCACCGCCACCATGTTCTTTGAAATGAGCATGCAGGAACCTTTCAGCCTCACTCATGTTGCCGTTGCCGTTAAGCTGAAAGTGCGAATGCAACACATTATCCCATACTTTCTTGTCCTTCACCACTTGAATATGTACAACTGTTTCGAATATCATCCCTATGAAGAAAGCGCACACCGCGAATATCAGCAAACCAATGCCGTGTATTCGGACAGAATCAGAGAGTTGGCAACTCGACACCCATGTTTCCGCCGCCATCACAGGGCTTTTCGTGTTGCCGTAGACGTATGATATCGTTGTGTAATGCTTTCGTTGGTGAAACGTTAGTAGCTCGATGCCTTTGATTGCAATGGGCACCACTGATACCACATCCGTCAGGATTATGTACAAAATCGTACATGTGTTACCGACAAACTGAAACAAGTTGACTGGCACTAGCACGAAGATCGAGGGCAGTACCAGAATCGCTATTGATGACAATCGGTACGATTCTTCAACCTGGCCTTTAACATAGTCGTTATCGTTCAGCGAATGCAGCACCTGTTTCAGCGCTGGATTATCCTCTATATCATCAGTCAGGAACGCGCTCCATTTCGGTGTTCCACCCCAAATGCTCACGAATGCAAAACCGGGTTTACCTGGTTTTCTCTTATTATCAACGCATTTGGGGATGTTAACCGGATAGGAGCGCACATTTCCGGAGTCGCTGAGGTACAAAGTCTCCTGATAGTAGGCACGCTTCCAGTCTGGAAGTTTCTTGTTTGGGTTTTCGTTCGTAATGTCAAGTGCGAGACGCCAGCGACCTTTTATACGATAAGCTAGGGAACGAGCTATTCCACATCGGCTGTAAACTTTCCTGTCACTATGTTCGAAGAAACCATTCTCCACAGATTTGTTCCATATTTCGCCTTGAATCGAAGAAACCAGTTGGGTACCTGCCCGAGCCGCTGCTCGTCGCAATACCCCGAGGGCTTTGAAGAGGCGTCGCGAAGTAAGCAAATCGTCACTGCCTTCTAATTTCCTGTGGCAGCCTTCAAACGAACCCCACCCCAAGTTTCGCACAATCTGTCGAACTGATCTCAGCGAGTAGCTTCCACTTCGTGCGCATTGAGTGCCATTCAGTTCGCTTTCGTAATCAAGCTGTTTTTCTAGCTTTTTGAAATGGTCTAGAACATGAATCAAAAGTGCTTTTTCGTTTGCATTCTTATTGATATGTCGCGCAATAGAATCGCGGGAATGCACCACTTGATAACGACCGCGCAGCCATTTGGGAGTACACTGTTCTCCTCGAATAGATGCAACACCACACAAGATAACACAAAGCACAGCCGATAACCGCATTGTGTTGACGGCTAGTAACGTTTGCAACGTTCTTCATAACCCGCAGTTAAACCGATAAGTAAATAGGCGTTTCAGGAAATGAACTGTCCGGAAGTCAAAGAGGTCTATAAGCTACAGAAGACGCATGGAAGGACAATACACTACGACGCCCAATTTCTTGGTTCCACGACTATTTCGAAAATCCAACAGGTTTGTTTTGGCCGCTTGAGAGCGATACTACCGATCAATTTCGATCAATCACTTGGACGGATAAGGTGCCAACCCACTAGATCTGCTAGTACCAATGATATTTAAACATCTGATAAGAGGATCGTTACAAAAGTGCAGTCTTTTTTTATCTGATCAGCTATCCTGCGAAAATTACATTTATTAGTACCTATCTGATGAACAGAATTGTACTTAAGATTTAGAAAACTCTAAAGTCAGAGTGCACTACGAAGCAATAACAGGTCATACTCTCTTAGTCATATAATAAGGGCACTAGTTCAGAACTTCTCATACTCCATCAGCGCAGACAGTGATCGAGAGACAAACTTCTAACTAACCGTAAGGTATTATGACCGTGATATAAAAAGTGAAGCTTATATCCCCGATCTTGGGATACAAATTGTGTTCTTTTAAAAGTATTTGTAGATTCTATTTGTTACTTCTAATGGATGGTGTTCTAAAAAACTATCCTCAGCAGTAATATGTTGCACTGCATTTCTTCTTGGCATTCGTTTCACTCTACTTAGTTGTGAAGAATGGCGCTACCACTTCGATATGAGGATCACATTTCTGACATCTTAATCATTCTTATAAAACAAAAAAGCGAATTTGTTGCCATAGAATTGCGTGGCATTGTATTGAATTAGCAGGGGAACAATGCCTTAAAGTGCAGTGTTTGACTCTACTGTTAAATAATCCGTCAATGTAGATGATTAAAGTGACTGAAACTAAGACAGATACAGTTTTGTGATGGATTTTGGAACACCGTCGGCGACATCTCGTGGCGCTTCGTGGGGATACAGTCGACTGGAAGAGCCTAGTATCCGGCATGACACTGTCACAGATAAGACAAATCCGTGGATCCGATCTAAGGAGCGCACACCCAAGAAATTGAGAGTTCTCAGTCACCAAAAAAAGGAGCTGAGTACGTATTCAATAGCCAGAACTACGAGAAAAAATAATTGCAATGATCCGAAAGTGTTAATTATAGATTTTTGTTTCTTTTTAATATCTAGAGTGATGCTGTGGGTCTAAATCAGACCCTAATATTTATATCTGTTACAGTTAACCTATTCGTAGAGGGCCACAAACTTAATTTTTCTCGAAATTTTCTCGAATCATTGTTCTTGCTGATTATATAGTCAACTAAAAAGCTGTAATCTCGAGTTTTCGATGAATTAATTGCACATATTGAGACTGAATGAAAGGTATAGCTTGTCCGCTAGCGCTGTTATAACTCTGCGTGACCTTTTCAAACTATTATGAATCTTAAATATGCCTCCGAATTATGAGCGTGACTGGCGAAGTTTTATTGCTAGTGATAGAAAATCGCTGATTTTTCTGAAATCATTAAGATAAAATTGTGTACAGGAAAAGTATACTATAAATCTTGATGCTGTCTTGTTCGGTTATGGTGTAGCGAACTAAAAAATACTGAAGACAATGCAATGAACACGATGTTGAAGAATTAACGTTACCATTTTTTGTGTCAAGAAACATGGAAGCTGATAGTTTTTTCTGCGTTGTTTGAAAATAAAAAGGATTTTTTGCAATAAATTTTATCTTTTGCATTCAGGAACTGAAAATTACAGTCAACTGTATGTGACAGGCTTCGCTACGAATCGCGCACGCACCTTGAGCGGGAATTTGAATTCGCAAGCACGCCACAGCCCGGTGTCGAACGGCGAGGAAAGCAGCGGCTGAAGACAGAGATTGTCGTAGTTCGATGGGGTGGTGTCGGCTGCGAATTTGGTATTGCATGTAGTTGATCTGCACTTGGAAAG
>JAAUYH010196047.1_pt1 | contig 15732 bp, 14 predicted proteins | sample 7278061 | NCBI WGS metagenome assembly JAAUYH01 (sample SAMN14350203, study PRJNA611818) | marine sediment metagenome | isolation source: surface marine sediment (0.6m) | place: French Polynesia: Moorea | collected 2018-08
CTAAGTCAGCTTTTGATTAGAACTTATCCGTCAAAAAAATAACTAGAAATATATTGACTATGCAAAGAAAAATTGGTGTCACTACCTGGATTTTCGGCAACACAGATTTAGTTGCTCTTGCCGAGATGATTGCTCAAATAGGATTGGATGGCGTAGAACTATATGTAGATATCGATCGCCTAGCTGCTAAAGATGTTAAAAAAATTTTTGCAGATAGAGGATTGGAAATTTTCTCTCTCACTCCAGGGAATGTGGATTTAGCTAGCAGTGATTCTAATTTAAGAAGAAAGGCGATCGATTACTATAAAAGGCTAATTGACTACGGTGCTGAACTCGGTCAACCGATCATTACCTGTCACGAATACATTCAAAATCAGATGGGTAGTACTTATTCAGGTTCGCTAGAAATTCTGGCTCGATCCTGTCAAGAAATTGCTACTCATGCTCAATCCGCTAAGATTCAGTTGGGTTTTGAACCGCTAAATCGTTATTTATCCCGCTTCATTCTCAATAGTCAAGATGCTCTTTCTCTCCTCACAGAAATTAATGCTGCCAACATGACCATTATTTTGGATGCTTTCCACATGAATTTAGAGGAAGACGATCCAGCTAAAGCGATCCTCAGGTGTAAAGATAAACTCAGCATTTATCAAATTGCCGATTCTAATCGCCAAGGTATTGGTTGCGGTCATACTAACTTTGAAGTTCAATTAGCTGCTCTTGACACAATTAAATATACTAGCCCCATAATCATCGAATGTGCTTATCCCCGTCAGATACCAGGTTCTCCTCTCGATGGCAGTTTAGAGCAAATCAAATCCTATGTTACAGCTAGCAAAAATTGGTTAGCTAGTCATCAAGCAGTATTGATTTAAAGTAAGGGCGGTTCGCGAACTGCCCTAATTACCTAGTTAGGAGAAAACTATGAACCCTATTTATCCCGATCTCAAAGAAAAACACGTTTTAATTACAGGTGGTAGTAATGGAATTGGCAAAGCTTTAACCAGAGCATTTGCCCAACAAGGTGCAGAGGTAACTATCCTCGATCGCGATTATCAAAAAGGTTTACTTGTTGTCAAGGAATGTGAGCAGTTTGGGGGAAAAGTCAATCTCTACACCGTAGATTTAACCAATACTTCAGCACTTACTAAAACCTTAGCCAAGATAAAAGCGGAAAGACCTGTAGTAAAAGTATTGATTAATAATGCAGGTTACGATCCTAGATATTCACTACTAGAAATGTCCGAACAGCAGTGGAACGATTTGTTTCAACTTAATGTGGTGCATTATTTTGTTACCTGTCGCGAACTTTTACCAGACATGATCGAAGCTGGTGAAGGTAGCATTATTATGACCAGTTCTCATGTTGTCTGGGTAGCTAAACCAGACATGATTGCCTATAACACCACCAAAGCAGCAATCATTGGTATGGTTCGTAGTTTGGCGCAAGCAGTAGGAAAACATCATATTCGGGTTAATGCAGTTGCCCCTGGATGGATTATGACAGAAAGACAACTGAGTCAATGGATTACACCAGAAGCTAAACATAAAAATTTATACGAACAACAAGCGATTCCCATCGAACTTACACCCGATGAATTAACTGGAACTTATTTATTCCTAGCTTCAAACACATCCAGAGCAATCACTCGTCAGACATTGGTAGTAGATGCGGGATTTGCTCAGAGTTAAGCCTTACGAACAAAAAGTTAATTTTACGTTCTTGATAAAAGAGGAATTTTCATGTCACTAGTTCAACCTAAAGTAAAAAAAGCAAGAAAAAAGTCACCAGCTCAACGTTTATGGTTCTTACATTGGTTAATGGCATTTTGCTATTTATTACTATTTATTGGTGGTAAATATATGGCAGGTTTGCCAGAATCTCTATCTTATCGAGAAACTATTTTCGACACTCATAAAACCCTGGGAGTGGTGGTTATGAGTATATTGTTAGCGAGGATTTCTTTGCTATTGTCGGTCATGCTACATAGATATAGACGAAATCGACCTAAGCACAAAAAAGGTTGGCTAAAAACAGTTACCCTCCACATGATTCTTTACTTTTTCATGCTCTTAGTGCCACTTAGTGGCTATTTTGATTCCAATGTTGGCTCTCATGACATTAGAATTTTTGCCACTGGCATAATCTTACCCCCCATATTTCCTCCCAACGAGCAATGGGAAGTATCTGGATTTGCCGATAGCGTTCATTTTTGGATATCTTACACCTTTTTAGCTTTTATTATCCTTCACGCCCTTGACCAAAAGAAATACCTGCGAGCGCAACTGCGTCGGTTTTCTAAAGCTATGCTGGCAAAAACTAGCAATTAGGAGAAAAGAATTAAAATTATCAACAAATAGGCAGGTTAGCTTTCATATTTGTTGTTCTACTGCTTGTCGATATAACTTCTGGATTTTTCTCAAAGCTTTATCAAAAACTGATAGCTCTGGTTCATTAGCAGGATCGAGTAGTTGTAACTTTTCAATCAATTTAACTTCTCGAATATCGACATCTCCATCACTATAAATTAAGCCACTAGTTTTTTCTAGCAATTCTTGATAATCTTCCTGAGTTGGGTTTTCTCCTAAATAGTCTTGTAACCATTGATAACATTCTTCTGGTTTTACTACTTTTAGTTCCGATAGTAAGGGTTGAATTTCTGGATCGTCAGAGAGTTGGTAGTCTTTGGCTATACGATGTAAATATTTTCTTTCCTCTGGCTGAATAACACCATCTATCCAAGCAGCACCAATCAAAATTTTGAGTATTTGTTTCATTTTATGTGTTAGTTCTATTTGCATACTATTCTTGTTTTTTGAGTCTAACGAGAAAAAATCCATCCATATTGTGTCTTTGCGGAAATATTTTCAGCCAACCTTCTGCTGTGACAAAATGAAGTCCATTGAAAGAAGGTGGAATTTCGATCGACCAATGGGGATGAGTAGAAAGAAAAGATTTAATCACCTTTTCATTTTCTAACAGATTGAGGGTACAAGTGGCATAAACTAGAATACCTTGTGGTTTAACCCAAGTTGCTACTTGTTTTAATAAGTCTGTTTGTAGCCTGGAAAGTTCCTCGATTTTATCTGGAGTTTGTCGCCAACGAATATCAGGACGTTTATGCAGAGTCCCTAATCCTGAACAGGGTGCGTCTAGTAAAACTCGATCGCCTTTTTCTCTAAATTGTTCTAACTGAAGACTATCGCCGACACAAGTTTGAATCGATCGCAATCCTAGTCTTTGGGCATTAGCTTGGACTTTTTTGAGGCGTTTGCCATCGCGATCGCAGGCTATAATTGTACCGCTATCTTGCATTAATTCAGCAATGTGAGTGGTTTTTCCTCCTGGGGCAGCGCAAGCATCAATCACTATTTCTCCTGGTTGAGGATCGAGAAGATGGGTTACTAGCTGTGCGCTACTATCTTGTACTATCCACCAACCTTCCTGATAACCTGGCAGTTTTTGAATTGCACCAGCACCACCAGTTAATCTTAGTGCTTGAGGTAAATAAGGTAAGCGAGATACAGATACTCCTGCTTTTGATAAGGCGGTTTCTACTTCTTCTACAGAAGTTTTCAATATATTTACCCTAAGATCGATAGAGGGAGTTTGATTAAACCAATTACATAATCGATCTACTTCTGGTTTTTCTAGTTGTTCTAACCAAGTTTGAATAATCCAATCAGGGAAACTATGTAAAATCCCCAGTCTTTGTACTGGATTAACAGGTAAGACTAAAGGATCTTTATTGAGAGAAATACGTAGATATTCTCTTAAGATGCCATTAATTACCCCTGTTAATTTGCTTAAGCCATTTTTTTTACCTAATTCTACACTGGTGTTGACTGCTGCTGAGTCAGGAATTTGACTAAGATAACGTAGCTGATATAAGCCGATGTGCAGAATAATACGTAATTTTGGTGGTTGTTGATGAGCTTTTTTTTTGCCTAAAGCATCAATAAGAGCATCCAGAGTTCTTTGTCTACGAACTATCCCATAGAGTAATTCACAAGCTAAACCCTTGTCTGCTTTGTTTAGTTTAGCTTGTCTTAAAAAGCGATCGAGGGCAATATCTGTATAAGCTTTTTTTTGATATACATCTTGTAATGCTAAGAAAGCAAGTTGACGAGGATTGGTTAAATAGATCATCTAGGGGGAAAGTTAGGAGTTCGGAGTTCGGAGTTCGGAGTTACAAGTCAGGAGTTCGCCTTTTAGGTTCGGCAGTTGCTTCAAGTCGGGGAACCCGCCCAACGCACTGCCTCAGAGTTCGGAGTTAGAAGTTAGGAGTTGGAAGGTAGAAGAAATTCAAACTGTTCTAGAAGTTTCATTTCTCTCCAAATAATTTGTAGGCTAAAATCTTCTCCACTTCGACAATCAAATTCTAGTTTGATCCAATCATCTGCATTTTGGGTTTTTGCTTCTAAACAAGCATTGCCTAATTCATCTAATACTTGTACTGATAATCCTGGTGGTAGATTATCTTGGGCATCAAGAGGATATATCTGTAAACAAACCTCTGCTTCTGTAGTGGATTTAGAGGTAAGTGTTAAAACTAAAATTATTTCTCGTTCAATTTCAATCCTATTTTGTTTTAAGCTAAGGATTTTCCCTCGACTGATACTATTAGCTGAAGAATCGATCGACAGGCTTCTTATCATTCTGCCTTTTATGATGGATTCTAATGATTGCCAATCTTGAGTAAATAAACCTATGAACCATTGATGTAGATTTACTTTTACTTGTAGTTGATGAATTGTCTCGAAGAAAGCATCGATCGATTGTAGTTGTGAAATAGTAATTGATTCTGTCTCGCGCTTAATATCTTCACCAGGAATAAACCCCAATAACTCTACTCGATCTAATCCTTCAGTAAATAATAGAAAAACATAGCCGAGGCGATTTTCTCTTACCTCGGTAGGAATAAAAATAGTTTCTTCTCTAGGTAAAACCCAACGGCATTCTAACTTTCCTAAGTTGGGTAAAATTAGATCGGCTACATTGAATATTGCTCTTAAGTCAGGATACCAACAATCACTTTGATGCAGTGCAGTTTTAATCGAAAAACCTTTGAGATAGCTATGCACGGCATAGACAGAAAGGGTATTCAGATAAACTTGTTCTCCTTTTGTTGATGTGGCTTGTTCGCTAGCAAATTGTTCTGCATAACGATGAGCATGTAGATCTAGAAGAATAGTTGGATTTGAAGATTTTGTCGGATGCATTTTGATAGTTATTAGTCTACTGAGATAACCATTAATCCCAATAACTAAACTTTGTTGAATAGAAGTTGTTTTTGGCTCAAAGCGATCGATGTTATTACTCATCCATTCCAAAGTGCGGTTAAATGCCTCTGGATAGTCTTGGTGAGACGAGCGATAAATTTCTGGTAGTTGTTGAATAATAATAAGTAAACGATTTAAGTTTTTTGTCTTTTTGGATCGTTTTTATCATAACGACAGATTTGAGTAATGACATCTTGTATTTGTTGTTCCACAATTGTCTTGCTAGTTAGATAGTACTTTTGTTTTAGCTAAGTAAGGAAAATCAGGAATAGAAATAAGTAGCGATCGCCATTTTTGATTAGGGTAAAATTTTAAACCAAATACCCATAGTAGATTTTAAATTTAATACTGGTATAGAATCTTGTGACTGTAAACTATGCATTAGGGATTCTATTTCACAGAATTTATTTAGTATGACTCTCCAACAAAATCTGGAAAATCATCTCAGACAAATCGTCAGGGAACGCGATCCCTATATTGCCTCTGGAGGACATTTTTTCGTTCAAGAGTATATTCGCCAGCAACTAGCACAATGGGGAGAAGTAAAAACTCACGAATTTGAGGTAAGAGGGAACAAATATCAGAATCTTATTCTCAATTTAATCTCTCAGCAAAATCAAAACTTGCCTCCCATTTTAATTGGCGCACATTATGATGCAGTACCAGGAACACCTGGGGCAGATGATAATGCTACAGGCGTAGCGGTATTATTAGAATTAGCCTCAGCTTTTGCTAACAATCCACCTCGCTATCCCATTCAATTCGTTGCTTTTGATCTAGAAGAATGCTTACTTTTTGAGGGAGAAAGATATTGTTTATCAGGCAGTAGTGCTTATGCGGATTATCTCTACAATCAAAAACAACCTTTGCGTTTAATGTTGTCTTTGGAAATGTTGGGTTATTGCGATCGATCGGAGAATTCTCAACAATATCCAGCTGACTTTCTCAAGTACTTTTATCCCAATCAAGGTGATTTTATTGCCTTAGTCGGCAATCTCAAAACTCTTCCTGATTTGCTGCGTTTAGATAGGAAAATTCGTCAATCTGGTACTCCCTGTCGATGGTTAACTGCACCTAACAATGGCAATTCTATTAGTGCAACTAGAAAAAGCGATCATAGTCCTTTTTGGGATCGAGGCTACCGCGCCATAATGGTTACAGATACAGCTTATCTACGCAATCCCCACTATCATCAATTTAGCGATACTATCGATACTTTAGATTTAAACTTTCTTACTAGTGTATGCCAATCTTTGATTTTAGCCATACAACATCATTATTAGAATAGTTAGTAATCTTTTCTATTATTTTTTGCTCGCCTTGCGAAGAAATAAACCTATCTTCGATCGCGATCGAGTTTAATCTTTTTAGTCTACCCACAGGAAATACTATAGATGACACCCTCCATACTAATAACCATAGATATTTAAAAGAGAGATTCAACGTTTCCTTGTTCAAATTCTTCAAGAGTTTTTTCTGTTTTTCTAAGAGTTTTAAATTCTTTTTCTGGGAATAAACTAACTAAAAATTGGTTGATATCTTGTCTTACCTGTTTACTACTATCATTGTAAGGTTGTGGCAAAAATATATCGCCAATAGTAATGTAAAACAAAGAAAATGTTATACATAATTGAATAAAATTTGTGATATTTTTAGTATTCATTTGCAACTCCTTAACACAATATATATCAATGATTAATTAATTTATTTATCTTTCAAAATCAAATATTAAAAAAACATGAATGATTTCTAATTAATTAATATTCTAGTTAAATTACCTTGATATATCTTCAGTAATACCACTAATTTTAAGAGGGCAATAAATAATAGTGAAAATCATTGTTACTTCTTTTTTACGTAAGTAGTTTCAAACTAATATCAACTTTTTATAAAGTAGATAAGCAGTTGTGCCAAATTAATACATAGTCACAATAAAAAAGAATAAGGAAGAAATAGAGAAGACGGCGATCAAAATCGCTATTGCTACAAAAAAAGGGAAAGACTGAAAACCTCTCCCTTTTTTAAATTAACATTGCTATATAGTTTAACTAGGCTCAGAAAATAACATTTTAGTTTCCGATGCACCTGCTTGGCGTAATTGCTTAGTCATTTGGAAACCAACTAGAGCGATCGTGAGCCACTGACCTAAGATTGCTACCATAACAGTGGATAGTTGCACTTGCTCTAATATTACTACTGGAATAAAAGTAAATAATCCAGCTATGAGTGAATCCCCTCTAGCCTGAGCAAACGTCAACAAGAAAAAGGGTACGATAATCAAAGATAGAATTGTAGCAGATGCCACAACTGCCCTTTTCTGAAACTTCATAGATAAAATGAACTGAGCAATAATAGCGTAAAGCAAAATAACATTAGCACTAATCAGTAATCCCCATAAAGCATTAGACAATCCATCTTTGAAGGGAAAAAAGAATAGTGAAGGTAAAATATAGCTAATAGCAATCATGAGATTAATTGCGATCGCTACAGTAGAAGGGCTTTTTTCACCAATAATTAACTCTTTCCATAGTTTATTACCGTCTTTGCCTAATTGATGACGATAACGCGCCCAATCATGTAGAGTTTGACGATGAGGACTTAAAGCTGCAATTAAGCCTAAGAACATTACTAGTAAGAAGCATTGAAGCGAAATAAAACTAGCGATTAAGTAAGATGTTTTAGTAGTTTGTAAACTAAAGCCAAGAATAGTAGCCACAAAAGAACCTGTAAACCAATAGCTTTGCTCTTTACTCAAAATGGTATTACTAGGATTGTGAAAACGACGCTCAATACCTTGCCATAACCAGTACGTCCACACAATATAATTACCAAAAATAAGACTCATCCCTACTCCAGGAGTTACCCACCAAGACTGCCCATAAAAAAGTAAACTACTTAATTGATTGGGGTAGAAATAATCAATTGTGTTATGAGATATGTGAGTGGTATCAGATAGATATGGTAAAACTCTACCAGGATAAAAAAGACTTAACCAATCAAAAGCTGTATTAGTAATAGAATAACCATTCCAAACTATTCCAGTCATCACAAAGAGGAAAAAGAAAATTACGCCACTACTCAACCAAGGTTTAAATCCTGCTATCGGAAAGTTAAGCAGACTCAACAAAATTGCTGCGCTATAAAAGAAAGCACAACTAGCAATTATGACAGCATAAAAACCAAAGACAAGGCTTACGGGAATATTGGCATGTAATCCCGCAGTAAAATGTAAAGGTAATGCCAATAAAAGCATGCCATAAAGCATTATTGGTACACCTAATATTTTCCCTATCAAAATATTAGTAGCAGTTTGTGGGGTTAGGCGAATAAAATTTAATGTCCCCTTACTTTCTTCTTTGGTTAAGTCAGCAACTAGCATATAAGTGCCAACTATTAATAAAGAAAAAATACTCAGAACACTTAAAACAACAAAAATATCTAGCCAAAACAGTTGCCAATTAATCACCCAATTTTCTAGCATATCTGTTTTACACAAGTATGAACTAGAGTAGGCTTTTTCAAATCCGAAACAGTAGCGACTGTATTGGGGATGACCTAAATCAATATCTGGTAACTCGCCAAGATGGCATAAAACAATTAAAAATTGAGTAAGAACGGAAGCAATAGAGGCGATGATTATATTTCTTTTTTTTACTCGTCCTCTTATCTCCCGAAAAAATTGTGGATTCCAATCTAACAAATTATTAAGCATACTATTTTCTACGTGATCTTGTTTACTTATTACTTAATCTAAGAAGCTTGTTGATGTCCCAACTTAAGAAAAATAGTTTCTAAATCCTCCTGAATGCAATGAAATTCTGTTAAGGGAATTTCTGCTTGAATAAGCGAGCGCAAAAGTTGGGCAATTTCTGTTTTTCCTCCCGCAAAGCTAACTTTTAGACTATTTTTTCCTGGTATTATTTCCCATTCTTTAATCAAAGGATTTTTGATAAGCTCCCTTTGTAATGAGTCTAACTCACCTAAGGTTGTCATCATAATCTGTTGACGAGAAAGACGGCTATATAGTTCTGCTAAAGATGTACTTTCTACTAAAAATCCTAATTCCATTATGCCTACAGAAGTACATAGTTCGGCTAGATCGCTAAGGACATGGGATGATATTAAGATTGTCATCCCTGCTTCTTGCAAAATTTTAATGATTTGCCGAAATTGCATTCGGGCAATAGGATCTAAACCTGATACTGGTTCATCTAATAGTAGTAAAATTGGCTCGTGAATAATTGTTCGCGCTAAGCTGAGGCGTTGTTTCATGCCTCTAGAGAGTGTAGAAATGATACTTTTGCGCTTATTTCCCAGTTGAACTAATTCTAAGACTTCGTAGATACGACGTTGGCGATGAGGTTGTTTCAGGCGATAGAGTCTAGCAAAATAATCTAAATAATCCCACACCGTCAGATCGTCATACAGAGGAAAATCGTCGGGTAGATAACCCAAGCGTTGCTTAAGGTGAGGATTACTATCATCTCTCAACAATCGATCGCCATTAATATAGATTTCTCCTTTGGTTGGTTCTTCTGCTGCTGCCAACATCCGAATCAGAGTAGTTTTTCCTGCACCATTAGGACCAATTAGACCATAGACTTCTCCACTTCTGACTTGTAGATCAATTTCATTGACAGCGATATGTCTCTCAAATCTTTTGGTGAGTCCGTAAGTGGCGATCGCTAACTCTTGACTCATGTTACAGCTTACTTGTGCTAGTTATTTTAAGTTTGATTATCCATTATAGTTAATTTAATTTTGTTAAGCCCAATACTGTTCGGTTAATAAGATTGTCTTTGGCTAATTCCCTAAGTACTCTAATCTTCAAACTTCTTGATTAAAAGATCTTGTAAATATTTGCTAACAGACAAGTTTCTCTTTGCTGCTATGGATTCTAGAGTTTGAATCAAAACTTTTGGCAATTGGATAGAAACAAGGCGATCGTTATCTAGTGAAGATCTACCGTAAGAATTGCTTGTAAAGCACTTTTGTGACAATCTTTGCAGCGATACTGTTGAGTACCGCTTTTATTACTACCATTCTTGGTAATACGATCACTCTGACAGTTGGGACAGTTCAGAATTATCATTTAACTTTTAATTGAATCCTCAGAAGTTGAAACCTTCTTCTTAGTCACAGTCACTGCAGGCACCGCCCTTCGGGTTCAACAGTTCTTACGAAAGTTGCTCATGGGGGAAACCCCCAAGACCGCAATGCTTCACCACCGCAACTGTCTCGCAAGACCGCGCTGCCTCACCACCGCAACTGTTTCACCGTGAAACGAACGGGGCTTACAAGCTCTTGAATTCGATTCAAGAGACAGCCCCTCCGGTGCCTGCGGTGACCGGCGTTCCCCGGTCAAATCAACGCCTTGATTAACCGACTCTCGATAAATCTTGATGTTGTGATGTCCTTACACTGATTCTACGAGTACAGATGCGGGGCTTTTCGCCGATTAGCTAATTTATCTTTAATGTTTACTACTTTGTTGTCCTTAAATTTGTTGTCCTTAACTTTGTTGTCCTTAACTTCATCTTGCGCTAGTTGTTGTTGTTCTTGGTTGGCATAAAATCTGTCCGAGGCAATTAACCCGACCATGACCATTACTATAGCGAAAATAAAGTCCATTTCTCTAATTTTTGGCTAGATAGATACTCTTCCCCATAATTATATATATACTTGACTTAATCTCCCTTTTTCCTCTTAATTTATTGTCACTAAAATACGTTTTTATTTACATTTTTTAAAAAAATATAATCGCTTACTACCCTCATTCGTGGCTTTTTCTCTGAGTTTTTTCTTGATCTACTTACGTTATTTGCTCTTTTTATTGTATCTCTTTTATAACCAAATACTTGTCTTATTAGTTGCTTTTTTGACAATACTTTGAACCTTCTTCTCATTAATAAACCGTGTCTAATAATGTAGTGAGTGGTTAGGATAGGTTAAGAACTCATACCAATTCTCGCGCAATAGCTAGATATCTCAACTAATCATAATCAATTTGATGTTGACTAGCTTAAAGTCCCGCAGGTTCGAGACGCAGAAGTTGTCCATTGGGTGAATCTGTCAAAACGTATAACATTCCTTCAGGACTCTGTCTTACGTCACGCACGCGCTGACCAATCGAAATTGACTCTTGATTAATAACATTGCCCTCTGCATCCAAGTCGAGATGACGAACATCCTGGGAAACTAGTCCACCTGCGAATAGATCTCCTGTCCACTCTGGAACTCGATCGCCAGTGTATAATGCTAATCCTGAAGGTGCTATGGCAGGAGTCCATACTACTTTGGGGTCTACCATACCTGGACGGGAACGAAACTGAGAAATTTCCCCTCCGCTATATTCGCGACTATGAGTAGCTACGGGCCAACCATAGTTTTTGCCAGCTTCTACCAGGTTTAGTTCGTCACCACCTCTAGAACCATGTTCAGTAGACCATAATCTATTAGTATCTCGATCGAAAGTAATCCCCTGAATATTTCGATGTCCGTAACTCCAAACGGACGGATTAGCGTTATCAGATGTTATGAAAGGATTATCGCTTGGTATAGATCCATCATCGTTGAGACGGAGAATTTTACCAAGATGAGAATTGAGGTTTTGAGCCTGTTTACGAATCAAATCTCCATCTAGTTGAATTGGTGGATTACCACCATCGCCGATAGCTACTAACATTGTATTATCAGGTAGCCAAACAATGCGCGATCCGAAGTGCTGACCCCCTCTTTTTGCTTGAGAAACTTCAAAAATAACTTCTAAATTTTGTAAAGCTGTACCATCAAATTTTGCTCTGGCAACTCTAGTACGATTGTTGTCTCGGCTGCCATAAGAATAGGTAAGATAAATAAACCGATTTTCGCTAAAATCTGGATGAAGAGAAACATCCATCAAACCCCCTTGTCCCACTGCGAAGACTTCAGGGATTCCAGCGATCGCCTTAGGCTCTAACACCCCATTACGGACAATGCGTAACCGTCCTGGACGCTCAGTAATTAACATTTCTCCATTTGGTAGCCATGCTATGCTCCAAGGATGTTCTAAGCCCTCTACTATAGTCGTTTTTTGGACACTTTTGGCAATAGCAATCTGATTTTTTGAGCTAGCTAGATTACCCTTCACACTAGAGACTGAATCAGAATTTTGTAGGAGAGAACAACCTACAAGAGCAAAGATAACACTTCCACTTAGAATCTGTTTCAATCGGCGAGAGATTGTTTTTTTCATCTTTTTTGCCCAGATACTATCAGTTGGTAGGAATTTTTAGGGTATTTCTCCCAGCATAAGTAAAAAAGCCATCTTTTAAATTAACAAAAAAATATGACAGGAAAATGACGCTTAACTGTATGGATTCTTAATGTTAGCAGTAAGATTATGATTTTTTGTGTTTTATCTACTTGGCGATCGCCAAGTAAAAGCTAATGCAATTAAACCTAGAAAATAATCGATTTTTTGCATAAACAAAAATTTTGTACGTAGACATAAAGTAGCCAAGATACCGTTCAAATAGCTTATATGCCCTTACATTCGTAGTGAATAACGCTTAATGAACAAATTGTTAATCATGTAAATTAGATGAATAATATTAGCTTCAGAGTTAACCTAAGAATTTTAGGCACAAATCACCGAAAAAAGCGTTTAATATTTGTACTTTTCTAAATTTTTGCTCCTTTTTCCCTAGTTTTTCCCGATTAATAACTAGGGTTAAGTGAAACTTGCTGATTAAAATTTTCTATTCCAGGCAAATATAAAATAATCTGAGTTTTAATAGTTGTTTTTCATAATCCTCAGTAGCTCGTACCTAATTTAATATCGAACCTTAAAAATCTTCTTTGTCTGAAGAATATTTCCTCCAAACCGCACTTTTGCGCTACTAATCCTCCAAATAATTAGCTCGATCTACCGATCTTTTCCAACAACTATTTTTGCTTGCAACTAATTAATATTTATGGGCAGCGTTTTCTCCTTCGGCTAACGCGAACTTATTGGCGATTTGCTTGTCAAGACAACGCTGAATTTCAGATGACTAAAGAAGAAGCCGTAGAACTATTAGATCGCTTAGTTGTAGATAAAACAGGAAATCGTTTAACTGATGTACAAAGACTTGTTTTTTGTAATTGTTGGTTGCCATCACGTAACAGCTATGAAGAGATTGCTAACACTTATGGTTACTCCGCTACTTATCTCAAACAAGATGTAGGACCAAAATTATGGAAATTAATATCTGAAGTTTGTGGAGAAAAAGTCAAAAAAACTAATTTTAAGGCGATTTTAGAACGTCAATTAGGCAAAATTGAAATTGATGTTGTTGATTCAAGGAAAATAGTAACATAATCAGCCTCAGATGATGAATATCTACTACAAAAACAAGTAGATTCTCAATTAATATTCGATCGCTTTATTAATTGGGGAGAAGCCCCTGATATTTCCGTTTTTTATGGTCGTACTGAAGAACTAGCTACCTTAGAAAAATGGTTGCTAGAAGATCGTTGTCGTCTGGTATCTATTTTAGGAATGGGAGGAATAGGCAAAACCCATTTAGCTGTTAAACTAGCTCACAACGTTCGAGAACAATTCGACTATATATATTGGAAGTCTCTAACTCATGCGCCTTCTTTGCAACAGGTACTTTTAGAGTTATTACAATTTTTAAATCAAGGAAATAGCCACGATTTACCAACTAGTATTGATGAACAAATATCTCAATTAATAATTTATTTGCGCCATAAGCGATGCTTGATAGTTTTAGATAATTTAGAAGCTGTTTTAGATAGTGGTAATACAATCGATACTTATCCCTCAAAAGATCGAGAATATCAACGGTTTTTTCGGTTAATTGGTGAATGCAATCATCAAAGTTGCTTACTACTCACCAGTCGAGAAAAACCTCGGGAAATTTCTTTGATGCAAGGAAAAACTTTACCTGTACGATGTTGGCAACTATCTGGGTTAAGTGTGTCAGCAGGGAAACAACTATTAAGCTTAAAAGGCTGTTCTTGGCAGTCGGAATTGGATTGTTGTTTTTTAATTGAAAAATATTCTGGTAATCCATTAGCTTTAAAGATGGTTTGTTCAGTTATCCAAGAATTATTTACAGGTGATATTCATGCTTTTATTCGCCAGAATACATTAGTATTTTCTGAAATTTTCTATCTTTTAGAACAACAATTCGAGCGTCTATCAGATTCAGGTAAAGTTTTTCTTTATTGGCTAGCGATCGCTCAGGAACCAATTCCTGCCTTAGAATTACAACAAGATATTTTTCCGCAGATATCTAATAAAAAACTAATCGAAACATTACAAGTACTGATTCAACATTCATTAGTTGAACAAAAAGAAAATAAATTTAGCTTGCAGCCTGTTGTGCAAGAATACATAATAGAAAAAATAATTGATTCAGCTTGTCAAGAAATTGTCACCGAAGATTTAAATCTCCTTAAAACTCATGCTTTACTCAAAGCACAAGATAAAGAATATATCAAAAAAGAACAAATCAAATTTATTATCAAGCCAATTATTAACAGATGTTTTAAATTCTTAGGTGATACCGAAAAAATCCAAGATAAGTTAAGACAGATACTTATCAAACTTCAAAATAAAGATGCTTTAGAGGTTGGTTATGCAAGTGGTAATGTTCTAAATCTTCTTTGTCAGCTAAACTCTAACTTATCTCAAGCCGATTTTTCCAATTTAGTAATCTGGCAAGCGGATTTACAAAACATTGATTTGCACAACGTTAATTTTACAGGTAGCGATCTAGCAAAATCAGTATTTGCCGAACAACTTACTAATATTCTGTCTGTTACCTTTAGTCCTAATGGTCAATTGCTCGCTACAGGAGATTCTAACGGAGAAATTCGTTTGTGGTCCATGGCAGAACGAAAGCTGCTAAAAACTTATAAAGAACACACAGGATGGATTTTTTCTCTAGCTTTTAGTCCTGATGGTGGTATTTTAGCTAGTGGTAGCAGTGATCACAGTGTTAAGCTGTGGGATATTCACAAAGATAAGTGTTTCAAGACTCTATCAGAACACAATCAAAGAGTACGTTGCGTCGAGTTTCATCCCCAGGGCAAGATCTTAGCTAGTAGCAGCAGTGACAACACAATTAAGCTATGGGATGTAGCTACCAGGTAAATGTTGGCAAACCTTAGCAGAACATAGTAGTTACGTTTGGTCACTAGCTTTTAGTGAAGACGGTAAGATGCTAGCTAGTGGTAGTGAAGATAAAACTGTCAAACTTTGGGATGTTATGACTGGTAGATGTCTAACAACTCTAAAAGGACATACAGGGTGGGTTCGCTCTGTTGCTTTTTGTCGTAACTATGCTGCTCGTAGCTTATATCCTCATCGTAACATCCTAGCTAGCGGTGGAGGCGATCGCACACTCAAGATCTGGGATGTTTCTACTGGTGAATGTCTGAAGACACTAACAGGACATA
>JAAUYH010142375.1_pt1 | contig 15730 bp, 11 predicted proteins | sample 7278061 | NCBI WGS metagenome assembly JAAUYH01 (sample SAMN14350203, study PRJNA611818) | marine sediment metagenome | isolation source: surface marine sediment (0.6m) | place: French Polynesia: Moorea | collected 2018-08
CGGGAACTTCAGTTGCGACTATCACTGTGACTGACGGGGGTACGGGCTATACTTCTCCTCCTACTGTTAGCTTTACGGGTGGTGGTGGTTCAGGTGCTACGGCTACAGCCACTTTAGCGGGAACTTCAGTTGCCACTGTCGCTGTGACTAACGGGGGTACGGGCTATACTTCTCCTCCTACTGTTTCCTTTACGGATGGTGGTGGTGGTTCAGGTGCTACAGCTACAGCTAGCTTAACTGGCAATACAGTTACTGCTATCAACGTTACGGCAGGCGGTACGGGCTATACTTCCCCTCCCACTGTTAGCTTTACTGGCGGTGGGGGTAGTGGGGCTGCGGCTACTGCTGTCGTAGCAGGTGGTGTCGTGACTGCCATCAATGTCACTGCGGGCGGTACAGGCTATACGTCGGCTCCTACTGTAGTCTTAACTCCTGTGACTGGTATTGCGGCCAGTCTTGCCAGTTTTAAAACATCGAATACCGCACTTTACAACTTTGTCAAAAACGAACTCAAAAAACACTATGTCATTCTGCCCCCGAGTGCTGCTGTAGCAGGAGTTTATGCTGCTACCGACAATAATCGCGGTGTGTGGAAAGCTCCCGCCAATGTGAGCCTAGCTAACGTCATCGAACCAGTGATTAAACTTGACAACACCAAACAGGACGACCTAAATGTCGATGCGACGACAGGTAAATCGATCAATGCCATCCGTGCCTTCGCGGGTAAGGGTACGTTAGTGTGGGGCGCACGCACCCTAGCAGGTAACGACAACGAGTGGCGTTATATTTCCGTGCGTCGATTTTTCAATATGGTGGAAGAATCAGTCAAGAAATCTACCTATTGGGCTGTATTCGAGCCTAACGATGCCAATACCTGGGTTAAGGTTCGTGGCATGATCGAAAGCTACTTGACTCAAAAATGGCGGGAAGGTGCACTAGCGGGAGCTACCCCTCAAGATGCCTTTTTTGTCAGGTGTGGTCTCGGTACCACCATGGACTCTCAAGATATTCTCGAAGGCAGAATGAACGTGGAGATTGGCATGGCAGTGGTACGTCCGGCTGAGTTCATCATTTTGAAGTTCTCCCATAAACTGCAAACCTCCTAAAGCAATCGTCAATTGTTTTAATCTCAATTTTTTAGATTCTTTCGTACAGGTGTAAAAACTATGGCAAATTATCCCCTTCCCGTGTTTCACTTTACCGTTGATTGGGGCGGTGAGCGCGTCGGTTTTGCTGAAGTCTCCGGTTTGACCCAGGAAGTTCAGGCAATTGAATACCGCGAGGGTTCGTTTCCTGAATACTCTGCGATCAAAATGCCAGGAATCCCTAAATACAGCAATGTGACTCTCAAGCGGGGCATTATTGGAAGCGATAAAGATTTCTTCAAATGGCTCAATACGGTCAAAATGAACAAAGTAGAGCGGCGCGACCTCACTATCAAACTGCTGAACGAAGAGGGAGATCCTGTAATGACGTGGCAGGTACTCCAGGCTTTTCCAGTCAAAGTGGAAGGACCACAGCTCAAGGCAACTGGCAATGAGGTCGCTATAGAATCGATCGAACTTGCTAACGAAGGGATTAAATTACAGCTTGACTGATGCCAAATTATTATCCACCAGTTGGGTTTCATTTCAAGGTGGAAGTGCTGGGGCTTTCACCCAACGATAACGATGTGCGGTTCACGGAAGTTAGCGGGCTTTCGGTAGAGATGGGTACGGAAGAGGTCGCCGAAGGAGGAGAAAACCGATTTATTCAGAAATATCCCACTCGGACTAAATACCCGGAACTGGTTTTGAAACGGGGGCTACTTCTGAATTCAGAGGTCTTTAACTGGCTGCAAGAATGCCTTCAGGACTACAACATTCAGCCCAAGAACATCGATATCAAACTGCTCAACGAAGAGCACCAACCTTTACTAACCTGGCACGTGGTTAATGCCTATCCCACCAAATGGGCTGTGAGCGACCTGAATGCCTCGAATAATGCCATAGTTATCGAAAGCCTGCAATTTTTCTATCAGTATTTTACATTAGATAAATCCTAAACCATGCCAATAGTCGTAGATGAAGTCGTCATCTCTGTAGAAGTTACCAACCAAGAATCTGGCGGAGCAGCCTCAGCCCCGTCGTCTACTGAGGACAAACAAACCATCATCAATGAATGTGTGGAACGAGTACTCGACATCTTGAAACAAAAAGAAGAACGTTAAACCATGAGCGATAGGGGAACACTAGAAAAACTGATGATTCAAGCTTATGAGCAACCCGATTATTCCGGGCAACCTATCGGGGAGTTCTCGGCTTATGTAAACCCGAACGAGATTACTTTATCGTATGAGATGGAATACGATAGCACCCAAGGATCGGGGACGACTAACAGTCGCATGAACTTCAAAAAGTTGAAGCCGGGGGATATGTCCCTCACCTTCTTTATTGACGGTACCGGTGCTAATGGCAACTTAATTGACGTTCAGCAGAAAATCGAGCAGTTCCAGACAATCACTGGTTATAACGGCAACATCCACAGGCCGAATTACCTGAAGGTGATGTGGGGGACTTTACAAATCAAACGATGTGTCCTCAAAAGCACCTCGATCGCCTACAAACTGTTTAAAGCAGATGGCATCCCGTTGCGAGCAGTTATTACTGCTAATTTTACCGACAATTCTGACGATCAAACCCGTCAGGCGATCGCCCAAGATAGCTCCCCCGATCTCACCCACGTTCGTCTAGTGAAAGCAGGGGATACCTTGCCAGGTTTGTGCTATCAGATTTACGGCGATCCTAATTATTATCTGGAAGTTGCTCGTGCTAACCAGATCGACAACTTCTGCAACCTCACCCCCGGCAGTAAAATTTTCTTTCCCCCTTTGGAGAAATAACGATGCCCGAAACCAGGACTTTACCCATTCCCGCCGAACATCGTGAATTCACCATCAAAGTAAATGGTGAAGCAGTGGAGCGCGAACATCAGTTGTTGGGAGTGTATGTTATTAAAGCAGTGAATAAGATCGCTGCCGCACGCCTGGTGTATTTGGATGGGGCTGCTGCTGCCAGTGATTTTCCCCTGAGTAATACAGATATGTTGATTCCGGGCAAAGCAGTTGAAATCCTAGCCGGTACTGGCAACGATTTGGTCTCCTTGTTCAAAGGAATTGTCATTCGGCAGCAATTGAAAGTGCGCGACCACACGGCTCCTCAGTTAGTAGTAGAATGCCGCCATCAAGCAGTAAAACTTACTATAGGTCGTAAGAACGCCTACTTTTTCGAGCAAACTGATAGTGACATTATCAGTGATTTGTTAGAAAAAGCGGGGGTTGAAGCGGATGTGGAGAGTACCTCTGTAACTCACAAACAGCAGGTGCAGTATAACAGCACTGATTGGGATTTCCTGCTGGCTCGAGCCGAGGCAAATGGCAAGCTGGTGTTTACTAATGACGAACCAGTGGAGGTGAAAGCACCTACCTTGGGGGGCACGCCAGTCTGCACCCTCCAGTTCGGGGCGACGATTCTAGAACTGGATGCTGAAATTGATGCCCGCCTGCAATACAGTGCCGTCAAGAGTCTGACCTGGGATGCCGCTCAACAAAGCCTGTTGGAGAAGGAAGCAACAGACCCCAACCTGAACGCACCGGGCAACTTGAGCAGTGACGATCTGGCAGCAGTGATGGCATTGGATTACTATCGGCTGCAACACGTAGCTGTCAGCGAAGAGGAGGCACAGGCTTGGGCAGACGCCCAATGGCTCAAATCTCAAATGAGCAAGGTAAGTGGTCGTGTCAAATGTGAAGGCATAGCGACGGGGAATCCAGGGGATATCGTCACTTTGAGTGGTGTGGGCGATCGCTACAATGGCAACGTATTTGTCACTGGGGTTCGGCATGACTTTGACCTAGTGCAGGGGTGGAAAACCCACATCCAGTTTGGCAATGTTGAAAAATGGCTCGCGGAAGAACACAATATTGCCGCGCCGCCAGCGGCTGCCCTCCTCCCAGGAGTGAACGGCTTGCAGATCGGGGTGGTGGTCAGCAATGAAGACCCAGAGGGAGAACACCGCGTGCGCGTGAAGATGCCCTTGGTGAATGACGAAGAGGATGGGACTTGGGCACGGGTAGCGACAATTGATGCTGGCAGTGAGCGTGGCTTCTTCTTCCGTCCCGAAATAGGGGATGAGGTGGTGTTGGGCTTTTTGAATGACGATCCCCGGCAGGCAGTGATTCTGGGAATGCTCCATAGCAGTGCCAAAGCCGCACCAATTCAAGGCTCAGATGACAATCACGAAAAAGTGTATCAAAGTCGCTCCAAAATGAAAATTTACTTCGATGACGAGAAGAAAGTCATGCAGTTGGAAACGCCAGCAGGCAATAAATTCACCTTAAGCGAGGAGGACAAAGCCATCAAGATTGAAGACCAAAACGACAACAAAATTACCATGACCCAAGATGGCATCAAAATCGAAAGCAGCAAAGCCATTGAACTGAAAGCTGGGACAGAGTTGACTATTGAATCAGGAACATCATTAAGTGCCAAAGGAGGAACTGACCTAAAACTAGAAGGAACGTCCGGTGCAGAATTTTCCAGCACCGCCACAACAAAAGTCAAAGGCAGTTTAGTCCAAATCAACTAAATCAAATCCATTTAATCCTATGCCAGCAGCAGCAAGAGTCAGCGATAGCAGCAATCACGGTGGAACCATTGTCGGCCCTGGGGTCAGCAATGTCTTAATTGGTGGCAAACCAGCGGCTGTGGCAGGTGATACCCACGTCTGCTCCTTGCCCCCCAACAGCCATCAACCCACCGCAAGTGTTTTTCCAATAGGTAGCACGACGGTGTTAATCGCAGGAAGACCTGCCCTACGGACATCCGATGCTTGTGTGTGTGGGGCAATGGCTGCTGTGGGTGAGCCAACAGTAATCATTAATTGAAGGGAGTGTGAACCGTTATGTCAGACCTAACCTATACGTCTTTTCTGGGGACTGGCTGGAGTTTTCCCCCCGAGTTCGTACTGGAAACGGGCGAGGTGGTGATGACAGCAGATGAAGAAGATATCGCATCTAGTCTGAAAATCCTTTTTGGGACAGCCATCGGCGAGCGTTTATTTAATCCAAAGTACGGACTCGATATGAAAGAAATGCTCTTTGAGCCGATGAGTACTACGATGAAAACATATCTGTTGGATCGGGTGAAAATAGCCATTCTGATCTACGAACCCAGAATCGAAGTGTTGTCCCTAGACTTGGATACAACGGCTCAAAATGAAGGCAAGATCGGCATCGTGATGGAATATAAAGTGCGGGCTACCAACTCGCGCTACAATCTGGTATATCCGTTCAGCACCACTGTTTATCGCTAAACAGCAAGGAAGTCAGGGGAATGCTGGGGAATTAGTAAAATTGTCAAGATAACATGGCTCAACAGGACATAATCCAAAATCTCATCTTTCAACTAGGGCAGAGCCAAGACGAGCGCCTGCCAAAAGAGCTGGGGAGCCATTTTGCTGATATTGATGAGCGAACAACGGCAGAGCTGCTGCGGCTTACCAAAGAACTTGCAGAATTTGTTAACTATTATCGCAATAATCCTGCAACTCCAGCTGGCAATTGGAGTAATTTTTTTCCTGACAGAACAACCATCAAACAACTCCTGAAAAGTGAGAGTGGAAATATACAACCCCATCTCTCCCTGTTCCTCGCATTTTTAGTGCTTTACAAACAGCCTCAGAACGTTATTAACAGTATTACGGCACGCCATTTAGATTTTTACTATAAAGATGTATTGCGGCTGAAAAAGAAAGCTGCGATCGCCGATAAAGTCCACCTGCTGCTCGAACTCAAAAAAAATGCAGCACCGATTCCCATTACGCCGAAACATTTATTCTCAGCAGGAAAAGATGGAACCAATGTTGAATTAATCTATGCGCCAACGCGGGAAACTATCATAAATTCTGCCAAAGTCGAGTCCTTGCGCTCCCTATTTTTCGACCAACAGGGAAAGGGCACGATTCGCTATGCCCCGTTTGCTAATTCATCAGATGGGTTGGGAGGAAAGTTGCCAGCAAACGAACCAAAGTGGACGGGTTTTGGCAACTCATCATTACCTGAAGCAGAGATGGGATTTGCGATCGCCTCTCCTGTACTGCGGATGAAAGAAGGTACTCGGATAGTAACTGTATCCCTTCAGTTGAATAATGTAGACTCAACGAAACTCAATAACCTATCACTCCAAGATGCCTTTGACATATACATTACGGGTGAAAAAAATTGGCTGGGATTCTATAATGTTTCCCCCAGCATTTCTCCAACGCTGAGTGGTGATGTGCTGAAGTTCGAGTTCACAGTGCCGCCAAGTGAAAAAGCAGTGATTGATTACGACCCTGCGATTCATGGCTACTCCTATACCACCCAAGCACCGATTGTACAGATCTTGTTGAAAGCTGATAATACCAATATCGGTTACAAAAACTTTAGGAATGTTACGCTCCAAAAAGCTTGGGTTTCGGTAGACGTATCGGATATCACGTCCCTTAGCCTAGAAAATGATATTGGCACGCTCGATGCGAAAAAAGCCTTTTTGCCATTTGGTCCCCAACCGACCCAAGGTTCGCGTTTTATGGTGGGTTATGCTGAATCACTTTCCAAAAAACTTTCAAAAGTGAAAATTGAGATAAAGTGGAAAGATTTACCTTTGGATTTTGCAGCCTACTATCAGAAATATGGGCAATTTGACAAGAAGGTGGTAGTTGTCAAGATAGATAATAACAGGACAATAACTGTAAATAACAGTTACTTTACTGCCATGGTTTCTTTCAAAGATAGCGGCGGTTGGGTAAACACGAGCTTAGAAAAACTGTTTGATCCTGATAACGAATTACCTAAATCTACTTTTTCCTTTATCAAAGCCCAAGATACTTCTCCCTCTGTATCATCAAGTATCAAAGAAGGCATGAAAGTATCTGCACTGAAAGCAGTTGGCAGTTATTGGGCGACGGAAGCAGCAATCAAATATGTCCGAGCAAAACCTGTATTGATGTCATTTCAAGCTTCTGAAAGATTTGCAGCCTCTCAAGTCATTGCTCCAGTAATCGTTCCTGAAACACGCGAAGGATTCATCACCTTTTCTCTAGAACAAGATTTTCTTCACGCCATCTATCGTCAAAAATATGTAGAAAATGTAATGAAATATAGTAAAGATGAAGGTGATTTAATAATCTTAGATGAACCCTATACGCCCACTATTCAAAGTATTTCACTGTCCTATAAAGCACATTCGGATGAAGTGAATATTTCCTCTACTTTACTCGATGATTTTGCCAATCCCGACCTGCAATTCTTCCACATCACTTACTTCGGACCAATGCGTGAACATGGCTATCAGCGCCAACAGATCGAGGCTCAAATCAAAGCAGGAATAAACACGGCGGTTCCGCTCCTCCCCAGCTACAATCATGCAGGCGAACTGTTGATTGGCTTCAGCCAATTAAATGCCGATGATAGCGTGAGTGTACTGTTCCAAGTAGCAGAAGGTAGTGCTGATCCAGATTTGCCATCAGAAGACCTCCATTGGTTTGTGCTGTGTGACAACTATTGGAAACCTTTGAAGAGTTCTGAGGTGGTTTTGGATACCACTAATCAACTCCTCACTAGCGGTATCATTCAGTTTGTTATTCCTTCAGAAGCGACGACTCAGAACACCATTTTGCCAAGGGATTTAATCTGGATTAAAGCGGCCAGAAAAGATAACGTAACTGCTGTTTGCCAGCTAATTAATGTAGTTGCCAATGCAGTAGAAGTACAATTTTTGGATCGCGGCAACGACCCCAATCACCTACTGACTGCCCTAGAACCCAGTAGGATTGCGAAACTCAAGAACGGACTCTCTGCTGTTAAGGCAGTAAAACAACCCTATGCTTCCTTTGGCGGTAGAGCCGTAGAAACTGACAGTGCCTTCTACACCCGCGTCTCGGAACGACTGCGCCACAAAAACCGCTGCCTCACAGCCTGGGATTACGAACGGATTATTCTAGAAGCTTTTCCCCAGGTGCATAAGCTGAAATGTATCCCCCACGCTAGCGAAAAGTCATGGCTCGCCCCCGGCCATGTCCTGATCGTAGTCGTTCCCGATCTAAAAAACAAAAATGCCCTCAATCCACTGGAACCAAAAGTAGATGCCAATACCATTAACCGCATCACTACCTACGTCCAAGAAAGGTCAGGGAAGCAGGTGAAGGTAAAGGTTACAAATCCGCGCTATCAGAAGATTAAGGTGGATTTTAAAGTCAAATTTCAGACTGGATATGAATTTAATAACTACTACAAGAGTCAAGTAGAACAGGAAATTATCAAGTTCCTGTCTCCCTGGGCTTATGATTCTGAGCGCGACATTTCCTTCGGAGGGAAATTTTATAAATCTGTCCTGCTGGATTTTGTGGAAGATTTACCCTACGTCGATTATGTAACGGATTTTAAAATGTATAGCTCCAGAGGAGAAACAACTAACTATACCGATATTAATGAGGTGCTGCCCGGCAGGCCTGATACAATTCTTGTTTCAGATACAACTCATACTATTAATCCAGCAACCTAGTAGCAATGATTTCTCAACTCACCATTCCCAAGCAGAAGGAGCAACCGTTGGCGATAAATCGCCAGCAGTTGTTCGAGATTGGACTCAAGTACGTACAGCAATTGTCCAGTCGTATTTGGACGGACTATAACGTTCACGATCCAGGCATTACCACCCTTGAGTTGTTATGTTACGCCCTGACAGATTTAAGCTATCGTGCCTCGTTACCTATTGAAGACCTGCTGGCAAGTGAAAATGCTAACTCAGAAAACATGAAGAAGCAATTCTTCACAGCACGCCAGATCTTGCCTAATCGTGCTCTGACGGAACTAGATTACCGCAAGCTCTTGATCGATCTACCAGGGGTGAAAAATGCTTGGCTCGAACAAGCAATACAGGGGTATTATGCCGATCCAGCGAAGGGGGAGTTGCTGGGAACCCCGACGTTATTTGCAGAAGAAATCATCAATTTGCCGTTATTGGTCACAAGACTGAAGCAAGAACCTCCTGATTCGGTTTCACGCTATCTGTTGGCTCAATTGCGGGATGTTACTCGAGAGGCATTAGTCACTTACGAGGGGGGAGACTCTGAAGCAGAGCTACTGCAAACCCTATTAGTACAGGATATCAACCACATAATTCAAGGAGATTGCTTCTATCAGGAGGGATGGTTGAGCGAGTTTACTATCTCTCAACAAACCCAATCCTTAATTGAACGATACCAACAGGCAAAAGTCAAAAAGCGATCAACCGAAGATATTTGCGATCGCCTGAATCGACTCCTCTTAGAAGATATCTATCCAGAGTCAATCGCCCATTATCATTTATTAATAAAAAAAATCATCGATTTACCATCATTCACTGCCAAGCTGAAACAAGAATCTCCCGATCCAGTTTCACGCTATCTGTTCGAGCAGTTGCGGGATGACACTCGACAGGAATTAGCAGCCTATGAGGACGCAGATTCCCCAGCACAAAGACTTCACACCTTACTGGTAGAGGATCTAAACCGAATCATTCAAGGGGAATCTATCTACGAAGAACAGCGTTTTAGTGAGTTTGCATTGATTTTGTCTCCCGCAACACTTGGTTTAATCGCACTGCAACAGCAATTAAATGGCAATAACCTCTCAAGTAAAAAAATTAGCGATCGCTTGAACCGATTGTTGTTGAATGATGTCTATCCACAGGAAATTGCCCGCTATCATCCCCTACGAACAACTGCTACTCTGAGAAGCATTAAAAAAGTAAGTTTGGCTGGATTATACGATGTCATCATCGATTACATGGATGACACTGATGACAAAGATAAGGTGATGCAGGATGTGAAACAACGTTTATACAGTAATCGCAACCTGTGCGAGGACTTTGTTAGCTTCCGGGGAGTGGAAACTCAATCCTTTTTGCTCTGTGCTGAGTTGGAATTAGCTCCTGATGCAGATGCGTCTCGGGTCAAGGCAGAAATTTTCTTTCAAGTGCAGCAATATCTAGCTCCTCCTATTAACAACTACTCCCTCAGTGAGATGCTGGAACGAACCAAAGCAGATGGAACCCCCTATACCGCTGACGAAATTTTTGAGGGTCCCCTTCTGGACTGCGGTTTCATTGATGACGATGAATTGAGGAAAGCTGATTTAAGAACTAAAATCCGCCTTAGCGATCTCATCAGCATCATTATGGATATCGTCGGGGTGCAGGCTGTGAGAGATATTGTGATTAACCCAGCCCCTACTGCTCCAGATAGCCCACTCCAACCCCTGGACAATAAATGGGTCGTGTCTGTGGACCCTGGGAAAAAAGCCTTACTTTCTCAGGAGCGATCGCTAGCCTACAACTACAGCCTTGAGAATGAGGGCGATTTATGGGATACGGGTAACGTATCCGGTTTAGAGAAGCGTTTGGCCAAACTGTTAGGCATCCGCAATCATAAACGGAGGAACCTGAGCGACATTGACTATGATTACACAGAAATCGCTGAAACCTCTGATGATCAATACCTTTTTCGCATTCAGAAAGGAGACACTTCTGAGATTATTCTGAGTAGCAGCACTAATTATCCTGACCGTGAAGCGGCCCAGGTGGCAATGGAGCGAGCGATTCACTTAGCCTTACTTCCCTCTGGCTATGAGCGAAAAGTAGCCACCAATAACAAACATTACTTCAACATCATTGAGGACAATGGAGAGGTGGTGGCACAGAGTCGGGAATACGATACTGAAGCCCAGATGAATCAAGCTATTGATGAAGTAATAGAATACTTACATGTGAATTACAGCAAGGAAGGTATGTATCTCATCGAAAACATCCTGCTGCGACCTGAGGAGAATGGCGATCCCTTGCTACCCATCTGCCCCGACCCCAATTGTCTTGATTGCGCCGATGTCGATCCTTACTCCTATCGCATCCACATCATCCTACCTGCCTATAGCAGTCGCTTTAGCGACATGGATTTCCGGCGGTTTGCTGAGGCAGTGATTCGGGAAGAAACCCCCGCTCATATCCTGCCGAAGATTTGCTGGATCAATGAAGATGATATGGCTGAATTAGAAACGCTTTATCGGGATTGGATTTACCTGAAAGCAGGCGTGGAAAAAGAAGATCGGAGAAATAAACTAAAAAACTTTATCGACAAATTGTATAAAGTGAAAAGCGTTTATCCACAGCAAAAAATACGGGAGTGCGACAGTGAGGAAGGAGAGGACAAATTCATTCTCGGGCGCAGTGTTTTAGGTAGTAATGGGACTATTGAAACTTAATTTCAACTCAGTTTAAACCTTGTGCAACTAATTTTAAACTATTTAAAAAGTTTTGAAAAAATTGAACCATGTAAAATTGACCTTCAAATCATTATTCTTTCGTTTTAAGTTGCACAGCGTATTACATTCATAATTTAATAAGGACAAAAACCATGACGGCACCACTAAAAATCCTCGAAGAAATCACCACTGGTTATACTATCTTTGAAAAAGATCAAGTATTGACCGAAAAACAACTTAACAGCATCACCAAGTATCTTAATGACGAGACTCGCCTCACAAGGGTGAATGTATTAGGCGTGGGGGTTGTTTCCGGCTTACGAGTTTCAATACAAACCGATCTAGTAAACCTGACAAAAGGAGTTGGCATCACAACCAATGGCGACTTGCTCTATTACAGCAATGACACATTATTTGATCGCTTCCTAGAATACGATAATTCCTACCCGAAGTATGCCCCATTCTATAGAGATGGAAATCTGGAAGAAGATATGATTCCCGTGTATGAGTTAATTCGCCAGGGGGCAACAGATACAAGAAGTACAATTTTGCCCTTGAGCGAATTCACCGAACAAACCGATTACAACCTTGAGGATATGGTAGCGGTTTTACTGATGGAAAGCTATGAAAACGACCCCGATCTTTGTACGGGAAATGATTGCGACAATTTGGGTAAAGATTGCATCAATACTCCTAGGTTGTTGTTAGTGAACAAAACCTTTATTAATTCATTGTTAAAACCAAATATTCCGACACCTGATAAAGCTTTTAAAGCTCTTAATGAAATCGTAGCAGAGCGCACCCTCATCCCATCATCAATTAATTCTGTTAGCGAACTTGCTCAGGCTTATCGTAACGTCTGCACAACTATTCACAATAGATTACTTACAGAACTTGCCAATCTGTATAGCAACTGCGCTGTTTTCCTCACTGATGTGTTTCCATCCGATCCTACCAATAGCTGGAGAACTAAGCTAACGGAAATCCAGAATGCTGCCAGAGCCGATCTTGGTATTCAATACTATTACGATTTTCTCAAAGATGTGGTAGAGACCTACAACCAGTTTCGGGAGTTGTTGTTTGGCGATAATACTTGGTGTTGTCCTGATATCAACTGGTTTCCCAAACACCTGCTGCTAGGAAATCTGGTTCCGGGTTCCGACCCTGATGAAAATCGAACTTCTTTTTATCCCTCACCTGCTGTCAGTCAAACAACAGAATCGTTGAACCATGCTAAATTTCTGGTGCACAAACTTGACACGCTAATCCAAACATTTCAAATACCTGCTGCCTCCACTGCTGCTCCGATTCGCATCACCCCCAGCTTATTTGAAGACCAACCGTTGGAAGAACGGGCGATTCCCTATTACTACCAGGTGAACGAAACCAATCCCATTCATAAAAGTTGGAACTATTTCCTAAGTCAACGCAGAATGGATAATCGCAATTATTCTTATCATGCTAGGGACTATGGAGCAGAGGGGGCTGCTGCTAATCCACTAACTACACAAATTGGCCGCTTCTCCTTTTTCCGTATTGAAGGACACTTGGGGCAAAGTCTCAAAACAGTATTCAGTGCTATTTATAACATGATTAATGCTGGCAATCTCCCGTTTTCTGTAATTGCAGCAAAAATGGGACAACCAAGCCAGAGCAACGACCCTGATTACAATGGCAGAATACCTTTCAGGGATTTGATAGTCGAGTATTCAACTCTAGATCATTTTGGTGGCGTGCTGCGTGGTGGAACATTTGTGTTGTTAGCAGATACAAATGATGAAACTGTTATAGCAGATTTTATGTTGCCTTATTATATATCTCCACCACACAACATCATAGCTGCGGATGGATTATCTAGTAAACGGGAGCAATTAATCAAGAAAGGATATTTGGCAGTCTTTGGTTCTTCTCCGGGGCACGATCCACGTCAAGCTTCGCAGTGTCTGCGCGACCTTGGCTACTACCTGAATGCTATTATCGAGAGTTGTCGGCAAGACAGTACAGAGTATTTAGATCGATTTATTTCAGGAATTAAAGAGACTAACAATTCACTCGGCTATTCCAGTAGTTGGTTTATTAATTTTTATCAGACTATTAAGAACAGTCATGAACTCACAGGAAAGGCCGCACAAGTTGCCAATTCTTACCTTGACCATGCGATAACTGCTTTATCTTCTTACAACATCGAAGCTGCTGATGCTCTGGATAGTAAACGTACTCAATTAGTAAGAACTGGCTATCAAGCCGCATTTGGTTCTACTCCAGGGCACGATCCACGTCGAACCGCAGACTGTCTGCGCGACCTGAACTACTACCTGAATGCCATTATTGAGAGTTGTCGGCAAGACAGTACACAGTATTTAGATCAATTTGTTTCAGGAATTAAGGAGACTAACAATTCACTCGGCTATCCCAACAGATGGTTTATCACTTTCTATCAATCAATCAAAAATAATCATGGACTGACAGGAGAGGCTGCACAAGTTGCCAATTCTTATCTTGACCATGCGATCGCTGCTTTGTCTTCTTACAACATTCAAGCTGCTGATGCTCTGGAGAGTCAACATGATCGATTAGTAAAAAGTGGCTATCAAGCCGCATTTGGTTCTGCCCCAGGGCACGATCCACGTCAAGCTTCGCAGTGTCTGCGCGACCTTGGCTACTACCTGGATGTCATTATTGAGAGTTGTCGGCAAGACAGTACACAGTATTTAGATCAATTTATTCCAGGAATTAAGGAAATTAACACTGCACTCGGCTATCCCAACAGATGGTTTATCACTTTCTATCAATCGGTCAAAAATAATCATGGACTGACAGGAGAAACTGCACAAGTTGCCAATTCTTACTTTGACTATGTGATTAATGCTTTAAGCTAAAAACCTAATCAATAAATGCCAAACCTTCCCCATCGAATTCGCAGGTTGCGCTATCTGGTTTCTACAAGTAGCCAAGCGGAGGCTTTTGCCATCCGTAAGTGCCTGCACGATCGCTATTCAGAGGCAGTATTACCCGTCTTGGAAAGCGTGTTTGACGAGATGGTTAGTGATGATCGCGCCATCCACATTCCCAAGTTAGAACTCCACCTGAAAGTTACTTCTGAACAGGAACTGATGGAGGTGTTACCTGAGTTAATCCAACAGCAGCTCAGGGAGCAATTGCAGTCGATGAATGGGGAAACTATTGCGACAACTGAGCCGGAAGTGGTTGGGCAAGAGGTTACAACCCAACAAAACCAGTTCGACATATTACTGCACTATTTGCATACGGGTTCAGTGCCATGGGAAGCTGCCCATGCTGCAACATCGGACATCGCCGTTGACTTAAAGGAAGCCTGTCACCAGCAATGGACCCAATTACTTGATTACCTGCGTCACCAACATGAGCCTACTCCCTTCTATTTCCGCTTGATGCAACTCATCCCCGTAGAGGAAGTGCTGACTCTAGTTAATGCACTATCTGAGCCTATCCCACAGGCATGGAGAACGGCAGTGGTACAATTGATGACTTCAGTGTTGGCATCACAGCCAAGGATTTTTAATCAACACACTCAATTACAATTGACGGCAGCCATCTTGTCAGAAAGTTGCAAAAGAAGGGAAAGCAAGGTGATTCCTGACTTTGCCTCCATTGTAGACAGCGTATTATCGCAGCAAGAGAGGAATCAACTCAATGATTTCATCGCTTCCCTTCCAGCATCTGCTGCTATTTTATTTGAGCAGAAAAAAAGAACGGGTTGTCAATCAACTGATGATTCACTAGGCAGTCCCATTTCCGAAAGCCAAAAAAAGGCCGAAGAAACAATTCCTTCCTTAGATGGCGATCGCAAATCCACTGATACTGCCTCAGATAAGACCATTTCCGAAAGCCAAAAAAAGACCGAAGAAACAACAATTCCTTCTTTAGATGGCGATCGCAAATCCACTGATACTGCCTCAGATAAGACCATTTCCGAAAGCCAAAAAAAGACCGAAGAAACAATTCCTTCCTTAGATAGCGATCGCAAATCCACTGATACTGCCTCAGATAAGACCATTTCCGAAAGCCAAGAAAAGGCCGAAACAATTCCTTCTTTAGATGGGGAGGGTGAATCCACTGATACTGCCTCAGACAAGGTCATTTCTGAAAGCCAGGAGGCGAGGGAGTCAAGTCGTTCCTTAAGTGATGAAGTAGCTCAGTCAAATTTCGATACTGTTCCTGGCTCATTATTGGGGAACTTGCTATACACTTCATCAGTAGATGGACAAGTTTTTGATTGGCGCGATCGCCAACCCCTCATTGATTTTTATGGCGATTCGGTTTAAGTACTAAAGTTCTAAAAAATACGGTATTAATATAAATATTAATTATAGAATCCTGCTGAGAAAAATTAAGTGATAATAGAAGCTAAATATTTTGGCGATAAAACTATTA
>JAAUYH010026483.1_pt1 | contig 15728 bp, 14 predicted proteins | sample 7278061 | NCBI WGS metagenome assembly JAAUYH01 (sample SAMN14350203, study PRJNA611818) | marine sediment metagenome | isolation source: surface marine sediment (0.6m) | place: French Polynesia: Moorea | collected 2018-08
GATGGACATTCTCTGGTGTGATTCCGGATGCAAGTGCGATCGACAGGTCACCACATGCGTTTCGAAAGGTTTCGATCTTTGATGTGTCAGCGGCATCGCCACAGGCAAGGCCGCTGACACATCAAAGATCGAAACCTTTCGAAACGCATGTGGTGACCTGTCGATCGCACTTGCATCCGGAATCACACCAGAGAATGTCCATCTCTATTCTGACCATGTGGATTGCCTGATGGTCGCAACGGGAATTAACGTGAAGGACGATTTTTACAACATTGATCCGAAGCGTTTGAATCAGCTTTTTGAAAATTTGGAAAGGGGAGCAAGATGACAGCCGGAAAATCACCAAATGATAAAGGGCCAAGGGATGATCGCTGGTATTTTCCGCTCATGGCTCCCAATACCAAAGGGGACAAATTTGCCTGGCTCGACCCGACATCCATATACATCAATGGTGAAGCATTCAACGACCTGCTAGACGATCTGTGCGCAGAACTGGACCCAAAGCGAATAGATGTGGTCGGCGGACTGGATGCCATGGGCTTTGTTCTGGGTGCTGGCATCGCAACACGCCTGGGAAAAGGGTTTCTGCCCATTCGCAAGGCAGGCAAGCTCTGTGTGGATACCGACAGTGCGGATTACACCAACTACACAGGTCGGACGCAATCCATGGAAATGCGTCTTCCGGCTTTTGCACCCGGCACTCGCGTATTGCTGGTGGATCAATGGGTAGAAACCGGCGGTTCAATGCATGGCGCAATTCAACTGGTCGAACAACAGCAAGGTGAAGTCGCAGGGTTGGTGACCATCGTCATGGAGACCAATGACAATACGAAAGCATACCGTGAAAAGTATCATTGTGTAACCGCGATCCAGCCCGATAGCGAATGGCAACGCCAGGCGGATTCACAATATCTGGAGAGTTTTAAAACCTACAAGCCAGAGGATGCATTTCCGGTTTGAGTTGGTCTTGAGAGCAGCGCTATTGGGTCAAGCAGTTCCCAAATTTTAACTGAACACCCGAATACAACCAAAATCTGTTTCAAATTTTCAAGTCTTTTAGTTCGGCTAGCAAATCCAGAAGATCATCCACTTTTTCTTTTCCAAGACGGGTTTCGATGTGATCATAGATCTCATTTGCCAACGTAATGTTTTCGCGCACGATTTTTCGTCCCTGATCCGTGATTTCAACCATCATTTTTCGCTTGTCTTCATGATCACTGAATCTCGTGAGTAAACCCTGACTTTCCAAGGACTTGGTGATGCGTGTAACACTGGGCAACAACAGGCATGCGCGATCGCTGATGGCCGTTTGCTCCAACTTTCCAAATTCATCCAGTGTTCTGAGAATACGCCATTTTTGTTCGGTCAATCCGATTTCTGACAGCATCTCACGAATTGGAGCCATAATAGTCTCGCGCGCTCGCAACAGTGCAATTGGCAGGGCGCGGGAGGTTTCGCGAATTGCTGAGTCAGGTTGTTTTGTCATTCCCCATTATCGCCATTTCCTAAATACTTAACAAGACAAGTAATTGACACAAGATCACATAATGCTTAACATCGCAAGCAATTGGGAGATGCCATGCCACATCTAATTCTCGACTATTCCGCAAATATGGAAGAGCGAACTGACATCGCAGCCTTGTGCGATTGCATACGGTTGGCGGCGATCGAAACCGGCGTATTCCCCAAAGCTGGCATCAGGGTCCGTGCGCTGAAAGCCGACCATGTTTCGATAGCAGATGGTAATTTAGAAAACGGATATATTGATATTTCCGTTCGCCTTCGCGAAGGGCGTGATCAGGAAACCCGCGAAAAAGCAACGCAGCATATTTTTGCTGCTGCTGAAACGTTCCTGAAATCGGCAATGAACACTTATCCGATTGCGCTCTCCATGGAGATGAGAAACATAGACACCTCACTCAGCCCAAAATCAAACTCGATCCGAAACTTCATGAAAGAGGATTAGCACATGGCTGATCTCAAAACGCATCAGGAAAAACTCAACACCTACCTGGAGCGGTTCAAACAAAATAGCGTCCTAAACCACATCAATGGTGAAAACCGCCCTGCAATTTCCGGAGAAACATTCAAAAACCATTCTCCGGTGGATGAGACCGAAATCTGTACCGTCGCAAAAAGCAGCAAAGCGGATATTGACGCTGCGGCGAACGCTGCCAAGGAAGCCTTCCCGGCATGGCGGGACATGGATGGCGCCGCGCGCAAGAAAATTCTCCATGCCATAGCAGACGGCATTGTCGCGCGCGCGGAGGAAATTGCACTTTGCGAATGCTGGGACACGGGGCAAGCATTTCGATTCATGTCGAAGGCTGCTTTGCGCGGTGCGGAAAATTTCAGATTTTTCGCTGACAGGGCACCGGCTGCAAGAGACGGGCAAACCCTTCCATCTTCAACCTTGATGAACTTCACTACGCGTGTGCCCATCGGTCCTGTCGGTGTGATTACGCCATGGAACACGCCATTCATGCTGTCGACGTGGAAGATCGCCCCGGCATTGGCTGCGGGATGCACCATCGTTCACAAACCTGCTGAACTATCCCCGGTGACGGCGAAAATCCTGCTCGAAATCGCGGAAGATGCAGGACTGCCAAAAGGCGTCTGGAATCTTGTGAACGGCTTCGGCGAGGATGCTGGCAAAGCACTCACCGAGCATCCGGACATCAAGGCAATAGCCTTTGTCGGCGAGAGCAAGACCGGCTCCATGATCATGAAGCAGGGCGCTGACACGTTGAAACGGGTTCATTTCGAGCTCGGCGGGAAAAATCCCGTTGTTGTCTTTGCAGACGCTGATTTGGACCGCGCGCTGGATGCAGCAATCTTCATGATCTACTCGCTGAATGGCGAGCGATGCACATCTTCATCCAGACTGTTGATCGAAGACAGTGTGGCAGATGAATTTCTCGCCAAACTGAAAGAACGGGTGGGCAAAATCCGGATCGGCAATCCACTTGATCCCGATACAGAACTGGGCCCGTTAATCAGCAAAGGCCATTTTGACAAGGTCTCCTCATATTTCGATATTGCCCGCGATGAAGGAGCCGATATTACTTGCGGAGGTGAACGACACGGCGATACAGGCTACTTTGTCCGGCCGACACTTTTCACCGGCGCTGACAATCAAATGAAAATTGCCCAAGAGGAAATTTTTGGTCCGGTGCTGACTGCCATTCGTTTCAAAAATGAAGAAGAAGCGTTGCGTATAGCCAATGATGTTCAATACGGCCTGACGGGCTATGTCTGGACCAATGATCTGACACGGGCCCTGCGCTTCACAAACCAACTCGAAGCGGGGATGATCTGGGTGAACTCGGAAAATGTGCGTCATCTCCCCACGCCGTTTGGTGGCGTAAAAGCCTCCGGTATTGGGCGAGATGGCGGCGACTGGTCGTTCGAATTCTATATGGAACAGAAGCATGTCGGGCTTGCTACCGGAATGCACAAAATTCCACAGCTCGGCGCCTAGTCGGAAATCGGGAGAAAGCCAATGCCAGTACCAGCACCCAATCTTTATCCTGATGTAAACATCGTGCGCTTGAGCCATGTGTGTCTGAACGTTTCCGATCTTCAGGCATCCAAAAAATTTTACTGCGACATCCTTGGCATGCAAGTCAGCGGCGAAACCGAGGATCACATCTATCTTCGCGCAATGGAGGAACGCGGCCATCATTGCGTAATCCTTCAGAAATCAGACGCACCCGGCACTGTTGAAGTGATGGGGTTCAAAGTATACTCCGAAGATGATCTTGATCGTGCAGAAACATGGTTTCAGTCCAAAGGCCGGGAAACGCAATGGGTTGAGCGAGATCATCAAGGTCGCACACTTCTGACATCAGATAATCTCGGCATGCCGCTCGAATTTTATCACACTATGGATAAACTGCCTTCCATCCACCAGAAATATGAATTGTATAGGGGCGTCAAACCTCTGCGGATTGATCACTTCAACTGTTTTTCTACAGATGTGGATGAAAGTGTTGCGTTCTATAACGAATTGGGGTTCAGGGTAACCGAATATACCGAAGACGAAGATTCGAAAAAACTGTGGGCTGCCTGGATGCACCGCAAGGGCGGCGTACATGATGTGGCCTTCACCAATGGCCGTGGGCCTCGCCTGCATCACCTCGCATTCTGGGTGCCGACCCCACTTAATATCATCGATCTTTTGGACTTGATGTCGACCACCGGATATCTGCCCAACATTGAACGCGGTCCTGGCCGTCATGGTATTTCAAATGCGTTCTTTCTGTATATTCGCGATCCGGATGGGCATCGGATTGAGATATACTGTTCAGACTATCAGACGGTTGATCCCGATCTTGAACCCATCAAGTGGGATTTGAAGGACCCACAACGCCAGACCCTGTGGGGTGCGCCTGCCCCGAAGAGCTGGTTCGAGGAAGGCTCTGAATTTGTGGGTCTCGAGGTCGGGGAACCCCAGTTGAAAGCTACCCCAATCGTCGCACCATGAGGCTGAACGATGGATTGGAACGAATACGCGAAACATGCCAAGACGGTCGCTGATTGGGGAGCGGACTATCACAAGACCCTGCGCGAGCGCCCGGTTCGCGCGCAAACCAAGCCCGGTGAAATCGCGTCACAAATTCCGCACTCACCGCCCGAAAGCCCCGAAACAATCGAAGAAATTCTGGCAGATTTTGAAACCAAAATCATGCCAGGAATAACGCATTGGCAGCATCCCAATTTCTTTGCGTATTTTCCGGCAAACGCCTCGCCACCCTCGGCCCTTGCAGAGATGATCGCCAATACAATGGCAGCTCAATGCATGCTTTGGCAGACATCGCCAGCCGCCACAGAACTGGAAGAAGTCATGGTGGACTGGCTGCGACAGGCTCTTGGTCTAGCAGAAGGCTACAAAGGTGTCATTCAGGACAGCGCGTCTTCCGCCACACTTTCGGCAGTCCTGACCATGCGGGAACGAGCCACGCAATGGAGTGGCAATCGCGAAGGTTTGTCTGGCAAGGGGAATTTGCGAATCTACTGTTCAGATCAAGTCCATTCGTCAATTGACCGCGCGTGCTGGATTGCAGGAATTGGACAGGAAAACCTGGTCAAACTTCCAACTTCCGGCTCTGGTTTTGGTTTGCAGACTGAGCAATTGAAGAATGCGATTGCTGACGACAGGGCAGCTGGCCATAAGCCGGCGGGCATCATCGCGGTCACCGGCGCAACAGGAATTGGCGCTTGGGATGACCTTGAATCCATCGCCGATGTTGCAAAAGAGGAGAATCTATACACCCATCTTGATGCGGCCTGGGCCGGGTCAGCCATGATCTGTCCAGAACTACGCGATGAATTCTGGCAGGGCGTTGATACAATCGACAGCATCGTATTCAATCCACACAAATGGCTTGGAGTACAGTTTGATTGTTCTGTCCAGTTTCTCAAAGATCCGGCTGCGCAATTAAACACCCTCAAGATTGAGCCTGAATACCTGAAGACAACCGGACAGTCTGTTACCAACTTCTCGGAATGGACTGTGCCGCTTGGCCGCCGCTTCAGAGCCTTGAAACTCTGGTTTGTGATGCGGGCTTACGGGATGGAAAACCTGCGCACGCGAATTCGAAACCACATCACATGGGCGCAAGAACTATGCGGGATGATCACGGCAATGGACGGGTTTGAGATCGTGACAGAACCTATTCTCAGCCTGTTCAGTTTTCGCTGCCCCGGAGACGACGCCAAGCAACAGCAATTGGTCGACGCAATCAATGACGATGGCCGGATTTACTTGACTCAGGGCCTTCATCAGGGCCGAAAGGTCATCCGGTTTCAGGTAGGCCAGTTTGACACCACAAGAGACGATGTTTTGTCCGCAGCAACCGTAATCGAAGACATCTGGAAAGAAATCGCCTGAGGATTTCTGTCCTGTGCTAATATCCAAGGCCTAACGAATGGCGATCAGATAAACGGTAGATAATAGTCGCGCACTTCGTCGACGCTCTTTCCTTGAAGGCGTTTAAATTCATCACGCTTCAAGAAGATCATCGCATCGCAGAGAAGTTCACCTACCGCTTTTCGCAAGGCTTCATCTTCATCCAGTGCCGCCATCGATTTATCGAGCGCGGAAGGCACATGTCTTCGCTCACGGACATTCTCAATCCCGTCCAGATCTTCTGCTGGCTGAAGTGGAAGCTTGCTATCGACGCCCAGCTTTGCTGCCTGAAGCACTGCAGTTACGGCAAGATAGGGGTTTGTCGCACAATCGGCCATGCGGTGTTCAAGTCTGGCAGACTTCGGCGACTTTGTTGAGCAACGCGTCGTGACCATGCGGTGATCCTCAGCCCAATTTGCCCAGTAACCGGCCATACTGCCCGGATTAAGCCGATCATAGGAATTCACCGTTGCAGCTAGCAGGCCTGCAAGACCTTCATGATGTTCGATCAACCCGGCAATCGCCTGTTTTGCAAGTTCTGAAAGCTCGCCATTTGGCGCGATGGCATTGTTACCGTTGTCATCGTTGAAGCTGAAATTAACATGCAATCCCGACCCACCACGATCCGGGATCGGCTTCGCCAGATACGTCAACAGCAAGCCTTGCTTCAATGCAATTTCACGAGACATGGTGCGTAGCAGAAAAGCATCATCACAAGCTTTGATCGGCTCATCAAACTGTAAGGTGAGTTCAAATTGCCCATTGTCAAACTCACCATTCATGCTTTCGATCGGCAAATCCATCGCATAGGCGGTTTCCCAAATCTCATCCATAACCCCACGCGGATCATTGGCGCATCCCGTGCCGTATACGAAAGCGCCTGGCGTGTCATACGGACGCCAAATTCCGTCTTCATCGCGTTGAAAAAGGTATGCTTCCGTTTCAAGCCCCACCATCGGCGACAAACCAAGGGCTTTCCATTCATCAACGGCACGGAAAAGCTGAGACCGCGCGCATAGCCCAAAGGGTTCATCATCAACTTTCAGGTTTCCCAATGCGATTTCGGTACCAGCTTGCCATGATTTTCTGCGCTCATCATCAAGGACAAGCTCCATGTCGGGTAAACCGTCATAATATCCGCAACCGGGAATTGTCAGTAGATCGCGATCATAGGAGACCGCAAAAGCCCCTCTGGCGAAGCCGATCCTCCCTCCCTTCGTAGCTTTGGCAGGCACATATTTGCCACGCGGCAAATTCAGAAGGTCGCAAAATAGTGCACGTGTCCGGCCAATTGATTTCTCGTTCATTATGAAACCGCCTCGACGTTCACATCCAGCTTCTTCACGCCGCAGATAAAGTTGGACCTTGTCCAACTGGGTTCGGAAATTGCGTGGATGGATGATATCCGCTTCGACAATTCTTCGAGCACAATCCGGACTTCAAGTTTGGCCAGATGCATTCCAAGGCAGACATGCGGCCCACCCTGGCCAAAGGCAAGATGACGGTTCGGGGTTCGCCCTAAGTCCACTGCATCGGGATCATTAAAAACCGCCTCATCGCGGCTGCCTGAAACAAACCAGAGAAGAACCTTGTCACCTTCCTTGATTGTCTTTCCATGCATTTCAATGTCTTGTGTCGCTGTACGCCGGAAATGCATGGTAGGAGATGCGAGCCGAATGACTTCATCCGCAACTGTGTCCCAATAGTTTCCAGTCTGCAGCTGTTTCAACAGATCAGGCTGTGTCGCCAACAGGTACAATGACATTGCGATCGAGTAGCGTGTGGTATCATTTCCGGCTGCGACCAGTAGACAGAAGAAGTTATTGAAATCCAGTCCACTCAGGCCTTCTTCATCGCGTATGATACGCGCCAGGACTCCGTCATCCGTAATGGGTTTCCTGCCATCCAGAATCTCATCGGCGTAGTCATAAAGCTCGACACCCGCTGGACTTCGGAACGGCATCAACCGGTAAGCATCCGTGTCCATCTTGTCGATCACATGCTGGGTGAAATCAGGGTCAGTGTTGCCTATCAGCGCATCCCCTTTTTCGACAAGCCAATTGAGGTCCTCATCCGGCACACCCAGAATGCGACCCAACATCAACATCGGCAATTGCTTCGCAATAGCATCCACAGCATCGAACTGTTTGCTTGCAACTGCGCTTTCCACAATATCAACCGCAAGGGTTCTGATAAGCGCTTCAAATCCGGCAACGACGGGTTTTGCAAAAGCCGGATTGACCTTGCGCCTTGTACCCGAGTGTTCCGGCGGATCAGTTTCCTGAAATGTACGACGTGCCAAATACTCTTCCCGGGATTGATCTTCAATTCTAATCCCCTGCCCTGAACTGAAAAGCTGAGCTTCACGATTGGCATAGGAGATATCTTCATGCCGCGTTAGCGACCAGAAGCCCTTGGCGTTCTTATCACCATCGGTCCAGGATACGGGATCCTCTTTCCGCAACCGTGCAAAGGTTTTATGTGGCACACCATTGGCGAAACTGTCATGATCGGCCAGATTCAAATAGCCATCATCAATCATCAAAAATCACCTTTGAGAAATTGTGTGGACCACCGGGCAAACGTTCCACCACCCTGCTCCTGATCCAGACTTGCACAAATTCCTTCGACCTCATCGGGAGGAAGTTTGCTGCGCGTGGCGTCCAACACGCAGCGCATGAATGCGTCACTGAACTCAGGATGTGACTGTGTCGTAAAGATGTGGTTGCCTTTGGCGAAACTTGATATCGGGCACTTGTTGTTGGAACCCAACAAATCACATTGCGACGGCAAGGCAGTCACTTGATCTTCGTGAAAAACATACATGGGCAGTTCACTAATTGACTTGTCCATCCAGGGCCTTGATTGCTGAAAGATCGTATTTTCTATGCCCACATTCCAACCGATAGTGGATTTCTCCACTGTTCCTCCCAACGCAAGAGCGATGGCCTGATGCCCGAAGCAAACACCCAACAAAGGCTTCTTCGCAGCGTCACATTTTCGAATAAACTCCAACAGGTCCGGCATGAATGCGTGATCATCAAGCACGCTCAACGGGCTGCCTGTGATCATATAGGCATCCTGCTCATCAACATCAGCAGGCACTTCTCCACCTATCGTCATGTAGATGCGATATCTGAAACGTTCTTCCTGCTCGTCAAAGAGATCTCGAAAACGATGTGCATCATCAGGAAACGCATCGCCAACTTCCACGCTCTTGTCGTGATTGGTTTGCAAAATCCCGAGATTGATACGGTCCATTTGGTGATACTGCCTTGATTAATTTGGGATGAAGGGGCCGAAACCGTGCCGACCCCTTCTCAAGTTGCTTAGTTGCCGATGATTTCGCCAAGCTCGGCATTCTTTGCCCGGTCAGCTTCAATGCGTGCAGCCGATTCAGCCTGGTCCTGCCAATAGACCCGGGCCCCGGTTTCCTGCATCAGCTTTTGCGCTTCTTCGCCAGCCATGGTCGCCTTGGCAATGGATGCAATCTTGTCGATTACTCCTTGCGGCGTACCCTTTTTGACAAACAGACCATTCCACAATTCAAGATCATTGATGCCTGATTGCGCGGCAAGCGTCTGGACACCATCGAGTTTTGCGATTGGCTCTGAACCGATATTTGCCAATACATTGATGTCACCAAGGCAGGGTTCAATCAGCGCAAGCGTGGTGTTGATCACATCCGCATCCCCTGAAGAAAGTGTATTACAATCCAGTAGGTCAAACGCTGAATCATCCGCAAACTCGAAACCCATCTTCTTTGCAGCAGCAAAGCTCGCACGGGTTGGCGTCAGGCCTGCACCAAAGTGGCCAAGAACAACATCATTGTCTTTCGCATGTGCCGCCAGCTCCGACATGTTGGAATAGGGCGCATCACCTTTGGCGGCGAGAACGAATGGATAGGTAAGAAAGATGCCAACGGGCGTGAAGCTGTCTTTCTCAATACCGATATCAATATTTGGGCCAACAATCGGAACACCAATCACAAATGAGCCGACCATGGAACCATCTGCGGGACCGTTCAGAACTTCCAACGCTCCGGGAAACGGACCATCACCACCACCAGGTTTGTTAACTACAGATGCTGGCTTGCCGGTTGCTTCCTGCATGTCGGCGGCGATCATGCGTGTGAGGATGTCTTCGAAATCACCTGGAGGCCAGGGTACGATAAACTGTACAGGACCTTCCGGGTATTCGGCCTGAACGGGCGCACCCATTCCCAGTGCCATTGAAGCCACAATCGCGGCGGTTGCTAAAAGCTTTTTCATATTTACCTCCCTGAAAAGCTCAAAATTTCAATACTCAAGTTTCTTCTGCCTGAACGAAGTCCAGACAATAAATGCCAATATACAGACAATCGCTACTGCAAGTGTTCCTGATACCGGTCGATTAAACAAGTCTGAGAGTTCCCGGATCTGCCCTGCCCCGGCAGTCAGGCGCTCCAAAATGATTGACCCCAAAACCAGACCCAACACCACCGGAACCAGCGGCCAATCAAGGCGCCTCATGATAAAACCGATATAACCAAACAGCGCTGCAAAGAGACAATCCGCAAGACTGTTTCGGATCGAAAACACACCGACGAATGACAACATCATAATCAGGGTGCCAAGGAAACAATTTGGTATGTAGATCATTTTCGCGATATGGCGGGTTGAGAACAGCAGCGTTGCCAACACAAGCACATTGATCACCAACAGGGCGAAAAACAGGCTGAACAAAAAGTCCGGGTTGTTTTCAAAAATATCCGGTCCCGGCTTAATGCCCGCATCAAAGAAGACTACCATCATCATTGCAGTCAGTGCTTCCCCCGGAACACCGAGCGCCAATAGGGGAATCATTGCAGCCGCCGGCACAGCATTGTTGGCTGTTTCCGACGCGATCAATCCCTCAGGAGAACCGTGGCCAAACTTTGCAGGTTCTTTTGAAAGTGCACGCGCAGTTGAATAGCTGAAAAACTGTGCAACGAACTCTCCAACGCCCGGGATAATTCCCATGATCGTGCCATAGCAGGCAGAGAAAAGAGCCGTCAGACGATTTCGCCCAAGTTCCACAAACCCGCGCAAAACACCGCCTTTCAATCGAGCTTCGGGCGGATCACTGTCTTTGCCAATCATCAGGATCAGCGATTGGCTGATGGCGAAAATTCCGACAATGACCACGATTAGGTTAAAACCGGAAAACAGATATTCGATATCAAACGTGTAACGGTCAATCTGGCGTGTGGACTGCCTGCCGACCAGTGCAATCATGAACCCAAATGCAAATAGCAATGCGGCAAGACCCATGGTTTGGCGATGAGCGGCAATCAGCAGGACGCCGCCCAGAACCGCTGCCATCAGGATGTCCCGCTGGCCAAACAGGGCGCCGAGGTCTTTCAGGTATGGGCCAAACGCGAACAGGGCAGTCAATGCCGCCAGTATTGAAAAACACCCGCCAAAAAAGGAAGCAGAATAGGCGAGCGACAGCCCCCTCGCCGCTTCTCCACGGCGGGTCATCGCGTAACCATCATATGTTGTCAGGGCATTCACAGGAGTACCCGGAGTATTGATCAGAATGGCAGGGATGGCACCACCATACATGGACGAGCCATAGACACCCAGTAGCAAGACAAGACTGACCAAGTCATCAAGGAATACTGTTGCCGGAAGCAGAATTGCAATTGCGATAGCCGGGCCAATCCCAGGCACTGCACCGATAATAAGGCCACCGACAGACCCGATCAAAATCGCGATCAACACGTTGATCTCAAGTAAATTCGAAATGCCGATAATAAGTGCTTCCATGGAACCCTTTAAAAATATGACAACATGAAAGACTTAATTGCGACAGGCAATTGATCATACAGCCAGATCGATACCGGCGTTTTGATCTGAAGCAATGTGCGGAAAACGAGAACTATCGCCGTGCTCGAAAGCAGGCTGATCCCGATCCATTTTTTGGTTCGATACCCAAGCCGCCAGGTCAGGAACTGTCCAAACAGCACAGTTGAAACCAAATATCCCAAGATCGGAACGATCAAGGTATAAGCGATGAAATAGGCAACAAATTCAAGCGCTCTTGCCCATTGCTCAAGCTCATAGTTGAGTTTCGTGGGAAGATGAAACCGTTTGCGCCAATGATGCGCAACAACCGAATTTCGCATGTTCCAGGCAGCAGCCGGAACAAAAACCAGAAGGCACAACATGGGAGCAATCCACGATTGCTTCAAAATACGCCCAAACCGCGTTACACGTCCTTCCACATCGATCATGCCCAATTGGTGTAAGAGGTAAGTCCCAAACTCATCCGGCAGTTTGCGCTTCTCCCAACCGGTTTCTGTCCAGAAAAACGCAAGAAAGAACATGGCCAGCACTAAGAGTAGTCCAGAGAACAAAAGGTCACCACGCTGACGCTTGAAACTGAAAAGGTTTTCCACTTTCACCTTCTTATCCGGCGGACACTCGCTTTTGAAAGCTGATCCGAAATGTTCATCAGACCAATATTCAGCACTATTGGGATCCTGCTCAGCAAACAGAAAGAGTTCGTTTTCCGCAGTGGATGGATCTGCCGCGCTCATAATTTGATCCACGCGGTTTTCTTGTTGGTAAACTTGTCAAACGCGAGGAGAGACTTGTCTTGCCCGTTGCCAGATTGCTTGTGACCACCAAGCGGCACCGTACCATCAGCGCCACCATATGTATTGACATGAACCACTCCGGTACGAATGGCAGCGACCATCCGGTGCGCCCGGCTGAGATTGTCTGTCCAAACGCCCGAAGCAAGACCAAGATCTGAGTCATTTGCGAGAGCAATTGCTTCTTCCTCACTCTCAAACGGAGTGACGGACAAAACGGGCCCAAACACCTCATCTCTGAAAAGAGAACTCTGTGGCGCAACATTGTTGACAATTGTTGGCTCCACATAAAAGCCACCGCTCTGAGGCAATGCCTGATTGCCTCCAGTTATTATCTCAAGACCCTCCGATTTCGTTCGTTCAATATATGACAATACTTTTGACAAATGATCGCTGGAGTTCAGGGCTCCCATCTGTGTTTTCAAATCAAGAGGATCACCCAGCTTCATTGCTTCCGCCAGTTCGCGTATGCGCTGCACGAACTCCGACTGAATATCCTTTTGAACCAACAACCGCGAGCCCGCGACACAAACCTGTCCCGCATTTCGAAAAATCCCGGAGACAACCGCCCTTGCCGCTTCCTCCAGTTTTTCACTATCCGCAAACACAATGTGTGGGCCTTTGCCACCCAATTCCAGATACACTCTTTTGAGATTTGACTGAGCGGAATATTCCAGCAGTTTGCGCCCAACAAACCCGGAGCCGGTGAAGGCCAACACATCCACATCCATAGATTGTGCAAGTGCCTTTCCGGTCACCGCACCACTTCCGGTGACAACATTCAATACGCCTTCCGGCAATCCAGCCTCATGTGCCAGTTGGCACATCTTGATAAGGGAAAGAGACGCCGTCTCGGAAGGCTTGAGGACCACACTGTTTCCCAGCGCCAATGCCGGTCCGATTTTCCAGGCACCGATCATCAATGGAAAATTCCATGGAATAATCGCGCCAACAACTCCAACCGGTTCCGTGTGAACCAGCCCCAAAACATCACCAGGTGTGTTGGCGATGTCGCCATACACCTTGTCGAGCGCCTCGGCATAATATCGGATCGTGGCAGCAGCGGACAAAGGTTCGGCCTTATAGGCCATCGATATTTCAGTGCCATTGTCGCGCACGCCAAGAACAGCCAGTTCCAATGCATTGGCTTCAATGAGATCAGCCCATTTATAAAGGACATTTTTCCGAGCAGCAGGTGCCTGTTTTGCCCATAAACCCTTCTCAAATGATTTCCGCGCGACCGATACCGCCAGATCAACATCTGCTGTGTCCGCTTGCGGAATCGTGGAAAGGACAGAGCCATCAATCGGCGATATGACAGCAAGGGTTTCGCCATTGACTGAGGGAATATTGCGGCCATCAATCAGCAATGATTGCGGTGAAATCGCTTCGTGGCGCAATGTGTCAATGGCGCATTGGTCCACCAAATCCCTCCCAGAATAAAGGTTCATTATATGAACCAGTGGTGTCATTTTTATATTGACGCGGACTAATGTTGCTGTCAACCTTACATGCGATTGGAGGTGAAAGTTTCAGAATGGCAACAGTTCAAAATGCACTTGGATTGCTTAATCTGTTTTCGCCAAACCAGCCAGAGATTGGCCTCACGCAGTTCAAAAATCTCAGCGGCTTTGATAAAGGAACAACCAATCGCTATCTCAAATCTCTGAAATCCCTGGGCTTTCTGGAGCAGAACACCGAAACAAAAGCATATCGCCTTGGACCTGCCATCGTGCGTCTAGCGGCCATTCGCGAACAAACCTTCCCGGTTTCCCGCGTTGCAGAAATCCATGTGAATGAACTTGCGGGTCAAACCGGAGAATTGGTACACGCGTCTCTTTATACTGACAATGGCATGTCGCCACTCTATCATTTTGATGGTGGTATTTCAGGAGCAAGGGTCGGGTTTGATCCTGCAGAAATCCTTCCACTGCATGCCACATCATCCGGCATAGCCTTATTGGCATTCGGCGCACCGGAAATTCTGGCATCTCTTTCAAAGTCAAAACTGGAGAAGTTCACCAGTCAGACAGACACAAGCTTTGATGCGGTAAGACAAATCGTTGGGAAGGTAAAAGAGCTTGGCTTTGCCCATATGAGCCAATCCTATGAAGCGGAAGTAACATCCGTCGCGCTACCCTTTTTTGACGGTTCGGGCACTGCAATCGGAACGATATCGGTTGCAACCCCCCAATTCAGGATGACGGAAGAGTTCAAGATCAGCGTCTTGTCAAAAGCAGTCAACACAAGCCGTGCAATAACCTCGGAGATTGGTGGTATGACACCCGAGCAGCTCAACCGGAAATGGACCTTAATTCAAACAGAAGCGGAAGCCTTATGAAAGACTCGAACTTTCTGAAAGAAAACAATGCACGTCATTTATGGCACCCAATGGCTCACCCTGCGGAGATGCAGGCAAAACCGCCCGCAATCATTACAGGTGGTGAAGGATGTTCCATAACAGACGTTGACGGCAATGAGTTGATTGATGGAGTCGGTGGTTTGTGGAATGTTAATCTTGGCTATTCCTGCGATCCGGTGAAAGCGGCGATTGCCAGCCAGCTGGACCAATTGCCCTATTACTCGACCTTCCGCGGAACCACCAATGACAAGGTGATAGAACTCAGCTACATGCTGCAGGAGTTTTTTGCACCAGAAGGGATGAAACGGTGTTTCTTCACCTCCGGTGGATCAGACAGCGTGGAAATCGCTCTGCGGCTCGCAAGACAGTTCCATAAAGTGAACGGAGAGCCCGGGCGAATAAAATTCCTCAGCCTTAAGAAGGGATATCACGGCACACATACCGGCGGTGCATCGGTCAATGGCAATGCGAATTTCCGAACACAATACGAACCGCTGTTGCCGGGCTGCTATCACATACCTGCACCCTACACCTATCGAAATCCGTTCAACGAAGCCGATCCCGAAAAGCTGTCAGCACTGTGTCTCGCGGCACTGGAAAACGAAATTGTCTTCCAGGGACCGGAGACCATTGCAGCTTTCATCATGGAGCCGATTCTGGGTGCTGGCGGCGTCATTCCACCACACAAGTCTTTTATGCCCGGCGTTCGAAAAATCTGTGACGAGTACGGAATTTTGCTGATTGCGGATGAAGTTATCACCGCATTTGGGCGCACTGGCGCCTGGTCCGGATCCCGGCTTTGGGGCGTTAAACCAGACCTCATGTGCACGGCGAAA
>JAAUYH010051462.1_pt1 | contig 15728 bp, 13 predicted proteins | sample 7278061 | NCBI WGS metagenome assembly JAAUYH01 (sample SAMN14350203, study PRJNA611818) | marine sediment metagenome | isolation source: surface marine sediment (0.6m) | place: French Polynesia: Moorea | collected 2018-08
ATAAGCACAGAATGTTTTCTAAAGATCTATAGATTTGGGTTAATGAAAAATTTTGTAGAAAGATTCAAGACATACTCCTGCTAATCTCATGTACTTAGTAGGGAAAATACTTTGGTAGTATGATTACATGCCTACTGAACCAGTTCGTATAAAATACAGTTTGCGTTCAGGATTGAATTTGTGACAGCAAATCCCAAGGTGTAATATGAAAAGTCTATTTCTCTTCCGTGATTCTGCCATTCGAAACCACATCAAATCCGTTTCTGTGTTTATTATGTAGAGCAGTGCGAATACAATTATCGGGGTCAACAATAAATCCAGAATCCAACTTTTTTCGCTCATACGCCTCGCGAGAAACATTTTTGCCCTTGCTGAACAATCACAGAAAAATACAATTTGCGGCAATTTATCCATGCAGACTGTGACGAGTGTATATCGGCGAGCACGGCACTATAGAGCTGATATTGCGAGCGGGCAGTTTCGAGGTTTCACATAATGCAGTTTACCTGCGCGTTCATGAACCCATTCAAGAACGAATAACACAGAGTAAGAATATTACATACAGATATTAGTAGTTTGGCCAAACAGTTGACGTTGTTAGTCTTCATCAACAGCCTGCGCTCAGTAGTAGTTTTATCCCATACCTAAAAATCACTCCATCAATGGCTTCAGCTCATCTGGATCCTAACACCTATGCAGCTCGTTAAAGGTATTCGGCTAGAATCCCCAAAATTACTATGCCGGGTCAAATCTGCTCTCTGTTCTTGCAAGCACAACAACAGTCGAAAAGGTTTATGTAAATATGGTGCGCTACTTGATTACTAACATTCGATTAATGCAGAAATGGTAAAAAAAGTAACAGGCAATTAATTCAACCACTGCTGCTGTTTCAGTAGCAGAGACTGCGGCTGTGAAAAAAATATGCAGGAACTACTAGTTGGGAAACGGCTCACAGTCAAGGAATTATAGCACGAATTAAAATATATATTCACAGTAGCTTCTGATCATCGAAGGAGGAGGCAGTAATAAATAAAGGCAGGGAGTAGCGGCTGCCGGCTTAGAGTAATACGACGACAGAAACATGAGAGTTTATACTCTTCGCTGGGCGACAGGCATTACAATAGCAATGGAAGGAAAACAAGGCCGAAATGCAGATATTTCTTCCGAATAGCCTGTTTGTACAATATTCGTTCGTATAGGATTTCTACTTTCCCTCCCGTCTGAAAGACAGGGACTGCTAGCAATAATTTCACTCCAATCTGTACAATTTAATCGAGAATGAAAACTGACTTGCAGAAGCGTTGTGGTAAGTTTGGTGTCCCTATCGGTAAGAGCGAGCTCCCATATCATGCCAGAATGTGAACTAATTTGGTAAAAAAGCTCCTTATTCTAAAAATGCCCGTATCTGTAATTCAAACAGCATACAGTTCAAGCTATCATCTCAAGCAATAATTCTTGGGGTCTTCAAATGTTTAAAATACGGTTGAAAAAATTAGTAGAGAATCCGTTAAACAGCAAACATTACAATAGAAATATTAAATTTAAATTACTTTCTCACGAACCCATATCGTTTTATTTTATGTTTAATTTACTCCGTCCGGCTTCTGTGTTCGAGAACTTTTATTGAGTAAGTGCCGTGTTAAGCACTCCAACCTTTCAATAAAAAGCAACCCAAATATAGCTCTGGGTTTGGAGCCAATGAGTAATTGGTCACTATCAATGATTAAATTTTTTTGGATGATACATAATAGTGCTGGTTCTCGCGTCTCAAAATGTTAATCACGTGAAAACTAAGGACTGCGAATCTGGATCTGTACGAGACATTGCGTTCCAGTCAGTTCTACCATACCTTTTAGAGCATTTATTCTCGGCATGAAATGTTAACTGGTGAATGCTACAAAATCGGTGTTTTTCCGTAAAATCAGTGGAAACAAAATCTGCAATTTGATATAACGACAGAGGAGAAAACAAAATGGTTGATATCGTAAATATTGAGAGGTCCAAAAAATTAAAAATATATTTATTGAATCTGCGGCTGATACTATCACTCTGAAATGTCTTGCGACTCTTCTCCTTCTCTTCTTGGTGCTGTGCGGTAGAGTTCACAATAAGGCGTGTAGTTATCAAGAGAAACAAAGCATTGCTATCAGGTTGACGGTCAGCGGCGTCGAAAAAGAAACTAGCGGAATGTCGTAATGTCCAATGAAACTGTTAGCTGTGGCAAAATAAAAACACGTACACTACTTTCATTAATAGTGACGTGGACTGTTACAGTGAGTGCACGCGCCCAGCAGGGCTAGAGAAATACGTTCACGTTTCTATGGATTGCAATCGATAGTGAATTCCAAAGTATTCACCATGGTCCAGGAGGTACTTGGGGAGATGAGGAAAAGAATTCAAATTCCTTTAGAGACAATATGTACATCAGGACTTGCAGTTATGCTTTCCTGTGGCCCTGCATTGTCAAAGCAAGTCACAGTGCCTTTCGAAGTATGCGGCCATGTATACGCGAATCCTCCACGTCAAGTTTACGCAATCGTCTCCTTTGTTTCGTTCTTGACTCTCACAAATTCGGTATTATCTGCAATTGTACGATGTCTCGTGATTTGGCGTCGAGGGGATAAAGAGGATCGAATGGCGCACCTGGTTCCATGTGTTGGCACGGAGGTTCACAACGACCTGTGTGCGCTGTACCCGCGTCGATGGAGGTTGCCTCCAAGTATAGGATGTAACCTCATTTTTGTTGCATTCGCCCTATGGCTCTTTGGCGACAAAATACCATCGATTCGCGTAGCACTTGGCTTCATTGTAGCGTACCAAGCGCTAAACATGTACCTAGCCATTGTGATGATCGTGACTGTGAAAAGAAAGAGCTCGACTATCCACAAGTTTATCGACATGCTTTCTGTTTTCGTAACAGATAGAGAATACGATGCACCAGATTTCGAAAAGGAGTTATGCCCATACGAAGAAGTCAGTGATGCAACTTCGAATTGTATCGCCGAAATCGTCTATACTGCTCAAGCAGTCATTGACATAGGCAACGGAAACTTGCTGTCCATTCGAAATGACAAAGATGTGGGGTCGTTGGGAGCCGATGTCTCTTGGCGAGGGTGGTCTAGCCTAGCGCTGCCGAGAATGCCGAAAGGGAAGTTGATACGAATTGAGAAGAAATATCTCAATTTCATGTTGATTCCACTAAGAATACCGTACTCTGTCATGTGGTACTCTATCTACAAAGCTTTGAAACTAGTTGGCGGATACAGGGGAGCCGAAGATATTGACAAGTGCATTATATGGCTTGCTATGGTTTCTGTACTCACAGCGATCCTGATCAGTTATATCCCAGGCCCTTCCGTGGTTATCAAAACGGCTAACACAACTGAAAACAAATCATACGTCGCCGATTGAACCATTGATTCTCAAATCGAAGAATAAACCGAAGATATGATCAGCCTCGTAAGTCACCAAAGCGCATTCGAAAATAGATTCGCTGTGAACACACATTAAAACATAACCAGAGTTTTCAATATTATGGAAGCGTCTATTAGCTTCGAAAAATTTTCCCATTTTTGACGCGCATATGCAGCGGGAGGGAAACAAAAAAGGTCGATGTCGATATTATTTTAGGGGCTTTTTACACTACGCAATCAGAACTGTGTTCGAGTATGGAGCGATGGTGAACTAAAGGCACTGCATGTATGGCAAATACAGGAAAATCTGTGTTGATCATCGGAAATTATCAAAAGATCCACACAGTGTAGAAACAACACAGTAGGGACACGGGTATTCTTTGTTGCTAATGTTAGAAATTTGCTATAGTAAAACATGTAGATGTTTGCAACAACTTTTATTTCTGCCATTCAAAGGGAGAATTCTGCCATTCAACAGCACCATTCAACGGCACATTGATAACTATCAACAACAATTACGATCACACCGATTTCTAGATCGTGAGAATAAACAGGCTTCAGCGAAATGTGACCAGAACTAGGTTCGTGCCAAACTGAGGCGGCTTTCCCATTCCTATCTTATTTGTGACATCGCAGGGTACAACATAAAATAGACTGATGATCATACAGTGGTATCATCTGCGCTCTAATCCTCGTCAGAATATCGACAACAAGTGATGGCGTCCTTTCCCGCAGCGAAAATTCAGATTATGGCGTATCATGCATAATCGAATTTTTTCATGTACACGGCGAAGATATTTTTGCGTCGTATTCCGGTCGAGGGATTTCCGGCATACCGACCGGAAGAGGAGTAGGTACTGAGGTCATAATGATCATTCGATGGTTTTCTGTTGATCTTGTTAAGAACGACAGCGATCGACTAATAGTGAACTTGTAACCTGACTTGACTTGAACTTTCTTATCGATATATAGGTGTTTGCGGCTACCCGTTTGAGATGGGGGAAAATAATGGACAATCATTTCGGAGTTTTCAGGAATCCTACTGTACGGGTTGTGCAGCATCATTCCTGTTATATCACGCCTTTGTCTTCCCCACTTCTTTCTATAAGATTAACATAAAGCACTCAAGAATCGGAAAAAGAATGCCGGACCAAAGAAACAGCCAGTCCATTTTTTTACGCATATGAATCTAATCTATTAGAATGTTTCCAACAGATGCTCGGAGAACAACAAAAACAAAATGGTCACACGAGTAGAAAAGTAAAACCGCTTGTGATGGCTTTCATCATCAGAAATCGATTGTAAATATGTTGACGTTGAACAACCATGAACGGCGCTTGGAAGAAACCTAAAATGATCGAGACAGGATTGAGGCAGACGCGTGCAAACTGGCGAAATTCTACATCGTCGAAGCAGGAAGCGATCAATAGATATTTCGTTCGTGTCGAATGAAAGATCCTTTCCGTTTTAAGATTTGAATCATAATGGCCTACAATGGTCTACAGTATTTCTCCGACACAAGCCTACTAATTTTCGTTGCCAAAGGGCGGAGTAAGTTAAATAACGTGGTTTGCACAAATATTAGGAGCATACGACAATAAAGCACAGTACACCTGAGCAATAAGAGGAGGACAAAACTTTTTTTCAAAATTTCACGGTTCTATTTGGGAGGGTTTAGGTAGTAAAGAAGCAACATTGGAGAATTGTCAGTGGTTCCGACTCGGATGCATAATTTTAGTGGAGGAATTTGATACAGTGTTCTTTCTGAAAGTGACCGCAGACGCACATCTCATGCAATCGTTGGAATCTGCGTGCATTTCAAATAGAATGCGCTATTATCGAATACGCTATCCTATACTGTACAGTGAAAGCGATGCGAGGTCTGATCACCCTGACAGTGGTCTCGTTAAAAACAAATATCGACGCAGATGTTGCTATGCGTTCGCTTGCCTTGAAAACAAAAGCATGGCACCTTTACTGAGTGTGGCCGGCACGGTGTAACGAAAGGATTCAAAACTTAGTGCCGTGTGTGACTGTGCAATGACGAGAATTCATCTCAACCAGAAATCATCCTACCGCACTATAGAGAGGATACTGAATCTACGAGACCAGATCTTTTCTCAAATGCAGACTAAAAATGACGGGCAAACGTAAGTAATAACGAATTAGAAGTTTATTTGCGAGATTGGGTTGTGGAAATGTGGTACAAAGATTATTTTTATGCGATACGGTGATACAAGAAAAACCCAGAACAGTACAGTGTTCTTTAAATGAGACGCTGCCAATACATGAACAAACATCTATATACTTGAGCAATAGATGGCTGAAATCAGTCAGAAGACGTAATTATTTCAAATGTTACGAAGCATACGGCGAGAAGAGCGACGCGGACCACGCCGCCGCCGCCGCAGGTAATGTACCAGCGTTGCTGCGCTTGGCCTCGACGTCTAGCGAAATCGACGTCTTCAATACCAACGAACTCGGTCTTTTCATATTAATCCGTCAACAAGTACTACTAGCAACGCTCCCTTGCCCGGTCCTAAGAAAGTGAACGGATGAATCACTTTCATGATTTGTACCAACGTGACAGGGACGGAGAAGTTACCGCCATTGCAGGTGACAATTGCAAATCTACTCAGGTCTTTCGGTTGGTACAGTGCGCGCAAGCTGCAATTTGATTATGACTTGGGCGAGAAAGGGTAGATGAACACTAACATTTTTTTGGTTGGCTGCAGAGTTTCGATTCTTATATTCGCTGGACAACTGTGAGAAGAACTCTATAGTTTGTTGACAATGCGTCCTGCCTTGGGACGCTGGGCGAACTGCCAATACTTTGAAATTTTCTTGTTCTTCTTGCCGAAATGCACAACTTCTGTTCTCTAACTGTTAGATCTTGAAATTCTCGCAGGTCTAAAGAGAGGCTATCAAATCAAACTTTGTTAGAGAGGTTTATACTTGATTGTCAACCGGCACACCGAAATGGTTTGCAGAACTGACTAAAACCTGGCAATCACTTGGGTCTATGACATTTGAAATCGTATGGAACATAGAATCATTCAAAATTTCCTACATGAATCCAGGTCAGCTTGAAATCATTGACACAATGCATCACTTGCACTTAACTGTTTTCTGAGCTCCCGTATTATAATATTGACAAAACGACAACCCCCGGGGTGTCCTACCTTGGCTTGCTTTCACTGTATATTTTACTATAGTGCATACGAGAATAATGCACTGTTTTGGAACGCAGGCAGATTCCATCGATTGCACAGTGGCCGCGTCAGTTGTCATATTCAGAGGGAAAACTGTACAGTGTTCCCAATAGATATGACTATTGATGCAACTGTGATGGGATTCATAGAATCCGTATGTAAGCAGTGGAAGTGCGCTATAATCGACTGCACTACAGTCAACCCAACCGAGGGGGGATGAAGTCGACGGTATTATCCTTCCGAATGAATTGGTGACAATTTTTCAAATGGCAAAAAAGGGCATGAGAGGTTTTATTGTTCGAAGGATTCTTATACTAGCATCGACTTAAGCCAGAAATTACGAATTATTTGTTCTCCTTCCGGTCCCAGATATCGTAGACCTAGGTAGTGGCCATGTTCAGATTTATTCGGAAAATATTTTTGAAGTGTTCGTCATCCATTAAGTTAAGCCTCTCTGAAAAGTTTAACTTGATACCAAATCTAAGGCCAAACGAAGATTCCGATATCCGGCGGTTGTAAGAATGGCGTAGTTTCCATTGGAACGAATTGTACGCGAACATCTTCGAAGCGGTTGTTCGTCTGTCAGTCGGAGACAAGATTCGTTGTCCACAAGTAGAAATGTCTTATGTGTCTTGTTTGTCGAACTGATGTACTCGTCAAAACCGAGCAACCTGCGGAAGAAAATGTCGGTGCTCTTCTACGCCCGCACGCCCATCTCATGTTCGAATCTCGATTCTTCGGGGGTTTTATCTGGAAGCATTTGGGATGGAGAGCTCGCCCCACCACAAGAAATGGCCGCCTCTCCGTACTATTCGTATTAGTGCAACGAAGAAAGGTTATCATCGCCTTCACCTTCTTTCGCCTCGCTAACGGCGCGGGTTCTATCGTCGTCGCAGTCTGGGTGCTGTAAAAAAGGATAAATTTGTTGGTGTTAAATTTATCTGCTGTACGGTACATTGCGACTTATCGCCGCTGCGCAGGAAGGCTGGCCGATGCGGTGTCGTAATCAGCATCGCTACTCTTCCCGCAGACCATATAGCATTTGAAAGCCTGCGTTACGTCATCCGTTACAATAGAAATTGTAAGTTCTCCCTTGCATAGGTACGGCCTCATTGAACACGCATTGTACTCGAAGTGCTTTTCATTGAATAACTTTATCACATAAGAATAATCGCTTGTCCTACACCTGGATCACCCACTCACGAATTTATATTCTATAGTTTCGCTCGCTATATTTCAATTTTTCTTTTGATCTGTATATCCTAGTTCCATTTTCTGAACGATATGCTCTGTCTTCTAGCGCTCGTTGTAAAGCTCGCTTGCACGGCGGTTTTTAGAGATAAAAGTGCAGCACTGCCTACTCCCCTACACTTTGAATTTGTGTAGAACGTTTAGTAGTACCTCGCCTCTAGCACTCACGCAGAATTCGTGCTTGTGATTCCAGGTTAGACGAGTGCGTCGATTCATCGCTATTCCTATCTACTTTGATGGTATACCCGTCAGTTTAATACCACAACAGTTGGCTTTCACTGTAGTGCTTGAAGTGTTACGCATTCAACGGTAGCGCACTAAACTGCTTACAGACAGATTCTACGAATTCCACGACAGCTGCATCAATAGTCATATCTAGAGGGAACATTCTATCTTTGATTATGCGTATAATATGACTGATTTCTGTTCTACAAAAGTTTGTCGCTCACTACAGGAAGGAATATTTCGGCGCCTGAGCTCATGTTTGCATCAATGTCTCTATTGCCGACATTACCGTAGTGCAGTTTGAACTATTGCTTTCATGACACATAGGCATTTAAAATGTGTTTATCATACGTCTTGCTAGGCCAGAAAGCGGGGGACGCATTACAAAGTCAGGCTCATAACGAAGAAATACCGTACCGAAAAGGCTTCAGCACAAAGGTTTTGGTTAAATTTTGGGCATTACTTCACAGTAAACGATAATATGAATGAAGTTATAGGATTGGAAATACAGCACATGAGAAGCCCAGTAAAATATTTCGGGCCATGTAATTGACGGAACCTGGGTATCAGAAAGCCTTACTCATAGTGTCGAAGACTGTTAGTATGTATAGTACAGATAAAATCTGCAGGTACTAGCGTTTACAATTATGCGTCTCATACCTTTTTTCATCCAAAGAACCAGCTAAAAATCGACTTCTACGAAGTCTCCTTATAGTAGAAGAGAAAGCTCTAGTTCTACATATGCTTATAGTTGCAGAGATATATTTATTGCTATTCAATTATTTCTATGAAATGCAGCAGTATCAATCCGAAGCCTTAAGAAACTAAAACAGAACAATTTATTCTACATCAATGCCGGAAAAGTGGCCAATCAAAAAAATTGATTATTTAAAAATAGCTAAAAGATTAGGCTTCTAAAATACCGAAATTCTATCTTGAACTGTACTAGCGATCAATTAGCTTTAAAGTGCGAGAATAAAAGGAATTCAATCCGTTCCCAAATGATATGGTTCTTTGAACAAAGTTTCAGACTGGTGCAGTACGTCAGAAATAAAAAATGACACGACGAAAGTCTAAATGTCTAACAAAACCTGCAAGAATTAATAATTCTGTTAATTTCCAGAGCCCAGGTTTCAGTTCATAAATAATTTTACTTGCTACAAACTCGAAATAAGGTCTTAGTATCAGGCACGCGGTGAAGCTTCGGAATCAGCAAAGCGGTATTTAAATTTGGAAAATAGACTGGAAATTATAGAGAAGCTTTCAGAAGGTTATCGGCGAACCATAATTAGAAACATTTTATAGTTTCGTGGAGTTAAACTTAGCTGAATTCATAATTACGTCCATTATTTGATTAATAGAATGTCAGCCTCCGAACAAAAGGAAAATAAGAAAGCCGATGTCCGATAACTATTTTCCAGAAGCTATCCTTGTTCTTAGTGTAAGCATTGTTAGTACTGCTCAAAGAAATAGCCGAACAAATACAAAACGTGTTGGCCTAAAAAGTTTCACTGTTATCGCGAATCAATCTCGGCTGTATTCTTAGGAAGGAACTTTTTTTCAGAAGATGAAACAACTAAAATTCACTGAACTCCAAAAAATGCCATGCGCAGTTAGGAGCGCAATTAGTGACACTGCAATTTTAGCGGATACATTTCGATATTTGAGAGATGCATCCGGAAGTGAATGACCAAGAAAGGTCTGAGTCTTAAATTGGGCTCGTTTTTTTAGATCTTGAGCACGTAACTATAGGATCATTAGTCAAAATATATATTGCCACCTATGTAATGAAAGGTTATTTGACGTTTTTCGTTCTCGTTTCGAGCTCACATTAAAAGATAGCTGCCTTTTTTCATCGTCATCGTTCACTTTCATTGTAACTGTATCAGTATGAAATAGGAAGGTTCAACAGTCGTGTACGGTCGAAAGGACACTTGGGCGCATCCATGGAGATTACGGAGATTCGCAGCAAGCTTTTGATTATGATAGAACGAGTTTCGAGCTTGCTTGTCAGCCTGCCAATCCACCGGACTTTAACATTAACTATAATGATTTCTTTCGAGCTATGCAATCTCTGCAAGATGAAGCAATACCCAGTTACATTTCTGATCTACTCGATTCTGTGAAAAAGGCCTATTCCGATTATAATCGGAAGTGAATCAGCGATAGTTTCTTGTCTCTGTAGAAATACATACAACCCTCAATGTTCAATAATGGACCGAATGAATACAAACCTAAAGATCCAAGCAGTGATCATTCAATTCTTATAGGTGAGAGCATGGAAAACGTGAGATGCAATCAAGATTCGTACGATTCCGCACAGATCTTGTTAAAATAATCCGAATAAATTGGCATAAATTGCTTTTACTTGCACCATAACTGACCAAATTTATTATATCTAGGCAAAAGTTATGTTCACTGGGTCACATATTTTCGTACAGAGTGGTAATTGGATACTCTAATAATCAGAAAGAAATGAACAAAGTTTAAAATGTTCTCGACTCTGCAGAACTACACAAAATATTGCACTAGATGGTTAGATGGGAGGGTTCGATAAAATATTTATTATGCTGGGTGTCGAAAAATTCAGTTTGTGTTGAAATAAAACGATGTTTACAATAATTAACTGCGCTGTTCTATTTTTAAAAGTAGGATCGATTGAATTTGTATCGCTTATAAAATGAAACACAGGAACATGGGAATGTGAATTTTGCAAGTGAAACAAGAAATTGGAACAAATAGTACTATTGTGATCAATTTATTGTTGAATTAATGAACTATTATTAAGGGCAGCCAAGTTGTTACTCTAGCAACAGATAACTAAAGTCTACTGTACTTCTACCTGCAAGTTATGAAACTAATGAGTAATTCGAGTGATAGATTAGAAGGAATTTTTTCGAAGAATCATGAGCTTTAAAATTTCATGAAAGTAAAGATAGGGAAGCAATAGAAATTTATCGACTCGATGACCTTCTGGAGAAGACGAACATTTATTGATCGACTGCAAGATCTACTACTAGGCAGGAGGTAGAATTCAATTTTTTCGGAGCCTGGCACGGAACCCTTTTTTGCCATGTGTACAACCACTCAGGTGCTCAATTGCAATTAATCAGAACTCAGATAGCCAATTTATTTATAAAAATATGAGCCCATGAATACTCCGAAGGCAATACAAGTTCTTTTTGAAAATTGAAAAGTGTGAAGTCTTTGAATATGGGATGAATATTGGAGATTAAATAAGAAAACTTCCAGAAATCAAGTGCTTCTACCCAAACTTGGTCGAGTAAGGATCATATTAGGTAGTTTGAATAATTCACAAATGATTTATAGGGCAAATATCATTGTGCAAAAATTCAGTGACACTGAACAATTATTAATGAGTAAATAAATCGAGTTGTTTGGTTACCTTATTTATGTTTCGAAAGGTCTTAGCTAGATTTATTTATATAATTGGGAAAGATTTTATTACTAATTTATTTGGATCACTGCCTGGTGCTAGATTAATTCGACGTAAATTATCAGCGAGCGCTGAGAACAATGTAATAAAAGTTTATTACGTTTGTACCCATCAGTTAGAGCTTCTAATTGATTCAAAATTACTTCCCCTGGTGCAGTGAGGCAACGATCATGAAGAGACAATCTTTCTGGCAGAGTTCTCTTCCTCAAAGTATATGAGATTTCTAGAATAGATACAGAGCTACTTATTCCTTAAGAAGTACCAAGAAAATAATTTGCTTACCTTTAGAATGTGGATTGAGCAGTTATGCTAGAATTGAACTCTTGATTGTTAATTACTGTACAAAATTTTGTTTTTGTAGACTATTGGTAAAATCTTGATACTTCGACAAGGTTTGTCTGCCACTCTGAATTTGAAATATCATATACAATCAGCTGTCTCTACTCATTTACGACGCAATGGCATTTGGCCTCGTCGCACAGACATTGTTATCATTCAGAGAAGATAAGCAGATAAGCAAGATGCGTAATTCGTTGTGGTTCATTGTAAGTTGAATATGATCGACGGAGTCGGCTACTGTACCTCTAAACTCGCACTACAAATATTCGATAAAGCAGAATCCAGTTAATAATATGGCACGAAGCCAGGCCCAGAGCGTGTTTGACTTCGGAATTCTTGCGCTGGAGAAGTTTCAACAGAACTGACGCTGTACCTTTTGAGTAGTAAATTCTTAAGTATAGATAAAACTCGCAGTAACTATCCTCGCATTTGAATTCGAAGTCAACTTTTTTGCAAGGTGATCCCCGTCGCCGTCTGATCAGCTTACTGAACGTCATACAAAAGTGAAGTACTGTACTGTAGAAATGAGTAGGTTGCAACTCATTTATGGCATTCATACACTTCGAAACTTCACACAATCGAGAATATCGGCAGGGTTGTTTCTACGAAGCGAAGATACGGGGTATCCCTCGTTTCTACGATTTTTAGGTCTCCTCAACGCATTGTATGCAGTACGTCTATATACTTATATTTTTCTTCCTCCTATAGTTTGAAAGGATCGAGCTCAGTTTGCACCAGCGTAGAAGGTAAACTACAACATAGCTTCTCTTTATTTTTCCCTCCAATGAAACTATTTTTCCGATTTTGCTTCTATGCTACTTCGCGTAACCTGCGTAATCGACTAGGGGCACGACCTGTTGTGCTTGTGAAAACTGCTTGTACGATGAGAAATACCCGAAACTTGATTTTGCTTCTTGTATTTAAAGCTAACTGGAAGCTTTACAACAATCTGTGAGGAAAAGGTCGGCGATGAGTTCAAGAATGAGCTGCCGTTCAGCGAAATCAGCAGTTTTGGAAGGCCGGCAATAATTGGAGGAAAATTGTGCCTCAATTTGTATGAAAAATGTTTGAGAACCGTAAGTCAAAAATTTTGTCATCGTTGAGTACATCCGTTCCAAACAGGACTAAACGTAAAAGTTGATGTTGGCACAAATTGGAATTTGAAGGGAAATCAAACTTGTTGTCGATGGTGGAGGGGTAACAGAAATGATGATGTGACAGAGCAAAATCTCACTGTAGACAATATGTGCTTCAGAGCATGCAGCTGTGCTTTCTCTTGGTAATGGGGACACAGAGCCGATCGAAGTACGCGATCATTCGTACTAGAAACCTCCAGGAGAAGTATTCAATATCATAGGCTTTATTTCGGCAGTGAGTTGCTCGTTTTCAGTACTCTTCTCACTAGGACACAGTTATGGTATCTGTCAGCGAGGAGATCGTGCAACTCGAACTGCTCGCATCTCTTTCTATGTAAAGGAACAATTCTTCATGGTGACATAACGTTGATGTATCTGCGTCGATGTGGGTTCCCACAGGCAATGGACTTTTCATCGCCTATCGTGGACTAGTGTTATTGTACTTTGGTGACAATCTGTCACCAATTTTTCCGGTACTTGGTTGCATATTTGCGTCTCGAGCACTAAACATGTTGCTATCTATCTTGGCGATCACATTACCGGACAAGAAGAACTCATTGGCCCAAATGCTTATCGGCATGCTTTCTATTATTGTAACAGATAAAGAGTACGATGCACCATATTTTGAAAATGAGCTGTTTCGAATTAAGGAAATCTGTAATGCGCCTTCGAGTTGTATAGCTGAGATTGTCAATAACCCACATGCAATCAATACTTTAGACGATGGGAATTCGTTATCCATTCCAAGTTACAGAGAAGGCGGTGCTTTGGATGCTTGCGCCTCTTGGCGAGCAAGGTTCCGTTTCTTGCCTGTTAAGATGCCAGTGAGTAAGTTGGTACGAATTGAGATGAAATGTCCCAATTTTAAGTTGATTCCAGTTTTAGGACCGTTTTCTATCATATTGTACTCTCTATATCAATGATTTGTAATTATTAGAGGATACAGAGGAGCTCAAGATATAATAAAGTGTCTTGTCTGGCTTGCACTAGTTTCCTTTCTTACAGAGCTGATCATTGATTCTTTTCCGGGACTATGCCTAGTAATCAATACGATCTACAATGATGATAGCGAATCTCTGTTCATCTGTGTCAATTCTGAGTCTCAAACTGAAAAATGAATGGAGTAGATGATCAATCGTACGAACTGATTTCTAATGGTACCTTTGAAATTCTGTTTGTCAGACATATATTTTGACAGTCTCTTCGACTAGGCACGCATTCAACGTTCAGTTCCATATTATTTCTCGGCGTAATATCGCTTGACTAATTGCACAATGCACGGCACTGTCATGTAGGAGTACCAGATCGAAAAGGGTTCGTACTATTCTTTTCGATTCCATGTATTATTGAATGAGAGTTTTGCACTGCCAATTTTTTGCACAAATTTGACAATAATTTGGTGCCTCATGATGCTTCACATGCATTATCACGATATTCAAACTGATTCTTGGATCTCATAAAATTTCTACTAATTCTGAGTGATTCTCTTGGATTAGTGATTCTTGCGCAGTGATTGCAAAGGATACGCAATTTAGCAGTCTAATTTCTGAAATTTGAGATGATGCGTTTCGATGCCGCACTTGAACGTAATGAAAAGGAAGAATTTCGTCTTATCCGAATAGGAATTAAGAAATAAACGGTGCAAGAAATCGACAACAATAGGTCAAAACTATATATATTCCTAAGATAACAGTAGCGCATGCATTAAAAATTATTCAGCAATCGAGTGAGTAGGCTCTTGATTGCGAAACATTGTGCAGGGGTTTGTTCCCATGGATTTCATATACATGAACTATCAATACTGGAATCATGTTCGACTGCCAACCGAACAAGGAGCCTCAATTTATATCAACAGTGATTGTCTACTTTTTACTAAAAACCAATTTTGACTGCAGTGAGCTTGCCTTAAATTCTTCAGAGAATGCCAAGGTTAGTTAAGTGTGACATTCGTTAGGGTTTTTTCCGGCACAGGATTCATTAAATTTATGTTGGAATTTATGGCAGTTAATTATCACTGAATTTTTTGCTCGAATTCGCGACATTGCAATTGATATTAGTTGAACAAACCGAATTGGAATAATAATTTTTGTCATGTATTCGTCTACTATTCTATTCTGTATGGCACTTATTTCTGTAAATATCAGCGCATTCAAAATATTATTCATAGGGCTTTTCAGCCTGTTTAGAAGTGCAAATGAGATCAAACTCAGTTTCATGCATATCAAACAGTCGCACGATAAAGCATTAGATCGTTTTCGCAAATATGGTTCTTCGAGCCTCAAAGACCAAAAGTGTACATTCAATGTCGTTGACTACAACATTTACTTACGGCTGCTACTATATTGCAAAAAATTGTGACGGATTTCGTAATACAATGAACAAGCAGTACTGTTCTTAAAAATGTTGTTTTTTGATGTATGTCGAATAGGCTTATAAACGTTATATATTCATCAAGTCAGACTACATTACAGTTAACAGAGTAGAAAGCAAGAAAATCGTAATACAGAGGATACAATAGCACACCTCTTCCTGAATCATTCAGTAAGAGAAGTGTTGACAAACCTGAGGAGATGCATCGCCAACAATGTTCTGCAAAAGTCAGCAAAAATCATTGGCTATGACTTAAATGAAATCGGCTCGAGCGCTAAGCCTTTTCATTGTTCCGAGACAACGTTTGCTTGTTTATTGTCTTTGC
>JAAUYH010200144.1_pt1 | contig 15726 bp, 13 predicted proteins | sample 7278061 | NCBI WGS metagenome assembly JAAUYH01 (sample SAMN14350203, study PRJNA611818) | marine sediment metagenome | isolation source: surface marine sediment (0.6m) | place: French Polynesia: Moorea | collected 2018-08
CATTGAAAACTTATCTCAGCTAAATAAAGCTAAAGAGATTGCCGTTGATTATGGACAAGGTTATCTTTTATCCCAGCCTTTGAATTCTGAAGAAGTTACTCAAATTATGGGTAGTAAAAGTCAAGCAATCTTTAACCAAAGCAATTAAAACTATATCCTATTAAATGAAAATAACTTTAGTGATCTCAACTCTTAGTTGCGGAGGGGCTGAAAGGGTTCTAGTTTCTCTAGCCAAAGGGTTTATCGAACGTGGACATGATGTTACTGTCATCACCTTGTCCCAAAAAAACAGCGATTTTTATCAGTTACCTTCAGAATGTTCTCGTCTAGCTTTGGGAATTATGGGTAGTTCTTCTGGGTTATCCGAGGCGATTAAGCATAACATTCAGCGGGTTACCGTAATGAGAAAGGCTGTTCAGTCTTCTACCCCTGATCTAGTAATTTCTTTCCTTCGCATTACCAATATCACCACTATACTTGCCCTCTTGGGTACAAAGTATCCCCTGATAGTTACCGAGCATAATGATGCTAGAGTTTTTTCCTATGGAATGCTATGGGAAACTTTACGGCGTTTAACTTATCCTTTCTGTTCTCTAGTTGTGAGCGTGAGCAAGGGGGTTGATCTTGGTTTTGAATCACTTCCAGCCAGCAAAAGAGCCGTCATTTACAATCCCATCATGGTTAAAGATGATGGGCAGGCGGATGAACTACCTGCGGAGGCTGACCCTAACAAAAAGTGGCTGGTAAGTATGGGTAGATTAACGGAACAAAAGGGATTCGATCTTTTATTGCAAGCTTTTCATAAAATTGCACCCCAATATCCTGACTGGCAATTACTCATCTTAGGTAGAGGAGAGTTAAGAGAACAACTGGAACGGATGAGAGACAATTTGGGCTTATCAGGTCAGGTTGTTTTTACTGGGGCTTTGAGCAATCCTTTCGCCGTCTTAAAATCAGCAAAACTATTTGTCATGGCTTCCCGTAACGAAGGTTTCCCCATGGCTCACGGAGAGGCTCTAGCCTGCGGTTTACCTGTGATTGCCACCGATTGCCCTAGTGGTCCAAGTGAAATGATTCGCCACCATGTAGATGGTCTGTTAGTTCCTAATCAAGACCTATCAGCATTCGCAACAGCCATGGCAAGCCTGATGTCTGATGAACCAACCAGGCAAAGACTTGCTGCCAAAGCACCGGAAGTGAGGGAAAGATTTGGTCTAGAGGCAATAGTAGCCGAGTGGGAAACTTTGATCGACAAATTAGTAAATTAGTAAAGGAAAAAACAACATGAGGGACAGAAAACGAATTACTTTTTTTCTGGATGCCTTACACGGTGGGGGGGCGGAGAAAGCAGTAGTTAATCTACTAAAAGGTTTGGCAGAAAGAGATGAATTTGACCTTGATTTAGTCCTAGCTACCAAAGAAGGTCCCTATTTAGATTTAGTACCTCAGCAAGTACGAATCGTAGATTTAAAAAAGGGTAGAGCAGTGACAGCTACTTTCCCTTTGATGAGCTATCTGAGGCAAAACCGCCCGTGGGCATTAATTGGCAACATGGGTCATGTCAATGTGGTAGCCTCAATGGCTAAAGAATTAGCTGGAATTAAAACTCGATTGGTTTTAGTGGAGCAGAATACTATATCAGCCAACCAAAATAAGCCCAAGCGTGCCGAATTAGTTCATCTATTGATGAGGTGGTTTTATCCTCGTGCCGATGCAGTTGCGGGGGTTTCTGCTGGGGTGTCTAGGGATTTGGAACATCAGTTGGGACTGGGAAGGGAAACAGTTAAAGTACTTAATAATCCTGTAGTTAATCAGGATCTAATTACTCAAAGCCAAGCTGATTTAGATCATCCTTGGTTTGCCGCCGATACACCGCCAGTATTTCTAGCCGTCGGTAGATTGAACCCACAAAAAGACTTTCCTAATTTGTTGCATGCTTTTGCTCAAGTAAGAAAACAAAAAGATGCTCGTCTAATCATTTTAGGAGAAGGAGCGGAACGTGAAAAACTAGAAGCCTTGATTGATAGCTTAGGTATTCAAGACGATGTCTCATTGCCTGGATTTGTAAACAATCCCTATGCCTACATGAAGCAATCAAGCTGTTTTGTCTTATCCTCCAGACAGGAAGGATTACCCACGGTATTGATTGAGGCTATGGCTTGTGGTTGTCCTGTTGTTGCTACTAATTGTCCCAGTGGACCTGATGAAATTCTCGATCATGGAACTTATGGTTCTTTAGTGCCAAGGTCGAATTCTGCGGCTTTATCGGCAGCGATGCTAAAAACCCTCGACAATCCCCCCAAAAAAGAGAGCTTGATGCAAAGAGCCGATGAATATTCTACAGAAAAAGTAGTTGCTAACTATTTATCTTTACTTCATGCTCTTTAAGTCCAAATTTTTAATCAAAGTAATTAAAATGAAGACCTCTCTTATAAACTGTTAACCATGTATTAATACTTATTGATTAATGTTAAAAGTAATTGCCAAAAAAATTCAGCCAATTTTGGCATTGACTGAAAAAAATAATCACAGTCTCAAAAATAGAGTGCTCAAGGGGGTAGCTGGCTCCTTTGGGCTAAAAATCGCTTCTAGCGGCATTGCTTTTATTATGAGCATTATCTTTGCTCGCTTTTTAGGAACTGCTGGCTTAGGAACTTATTCTTATGCTACTACCTGGGCCAATCTACTGAGTATTCCTGCAACATTAGGTATAAATCAACTTATAGTCAGAGAGATAGCTATCTATCGCACTAAGTCTCGATGGGAATTGATGGCAGGTTTGTTGCGTTGGTCTAATCTGGTAGTTTTATCTTTTTCTATCGGTTTGACCCTAGTAGCCACAGCCATAGTTTGGGGCATCAAAGGAGATTCGGATACAACAGTTTTCATAGCAGTAGCCCTAGCTATGGTTACTATTCCCATTGCTTCTTTGAGAAATCTCAGGCTTGGTGCTATGAAAGGACTTCATCGTGTTGTCTCAGGGCAGATTCCCGATTCTATATTTGCACCAACTATTGTTATTGCCCTAACGTTTCTTGCTTATTTGCTTTTTCCTCAAAGCTTTAACGTGTTTTGGGTGCTGGGATTCAAAATTATAGCCATCGTAATTACTTTTTTTATTGGCTCTTTATGGTTATGGCGATCTCTACCTTTAGAGGTCAAGCAAGTTAAACCTCAGTTCGTAGGGAAACAATGGTTGGTTGCTGCTTTACCCTTTATGTTTTTGGGAACAACCCAGCTTATAAACTCACGTATAGACGTGATTATGTTAGGAGGTATCAAAGGGGTTAAAGCCGTGGGTATTTATACTGTGATTATCGGCATTACTCAGTTAACTGCTTTTATTCATCACTCTGCTTTAAGTGTTCTCGGCCCTAACATAGCGACTTTATATTCTGAGGGTAAGTTCAAACAACTAGAGAAGCTAGTTCAAAAAAGTGCCCTAGCCGTATTCCTATTTTCTTTGCTCATTGGCGGAACAATTATGTTGCTAGGAAATTATGTGTTGTTAATCTTTGGTTCAGAATTTCTGACTGGGCGCACTGCGATGAATATTCTAATTTTAGGTCAAGTGTTTAATGCTCTAACGGGGCCCGTCGGTATAGTACTAAATATGACAGGGTATCAAAATTATACAGCGATCGCCACTGGGTTAAGTGCAATTTTAAATGCTATTCTTAATTTTTTATTAATACCTCAATGGGGCATCAATGGGGCGGCAATAGCAACTACAATGAGCCTAATTATTATTAACATCATCAACGTAATCTTTATGCAGAAAACACTCAATATTTCACTCTATCATCTAGACTCAAAAAATACATAAAATAGTCTTAGTTTATTTTCAATTTTTTTTCACAATAAAAATTAGCTAATATTTAATATAATTTAAGCGAAAAAAAATAATCCCATGAAATTACCAAATCTAATTATTGCAGGAGCACCAAAAGCAGGCAGCAGTTCTTTATTTCATTGGCTGACAGCTCACCCAGAAGTCTATGGCGCACCCTGTAAAGAAACATTTTATTTTATTGACCTTGATAGCCCATTATTAAAACAAGAGGCAAATTACAATTTACACAGTTTAGACCTATATGAGTCTTTTTTTCCCAATTGTCCTGATAATGCAAAAATCATTTTAGAAGCTACTCCTCACTACATTTATCAACAAACTGCCCTAGAGTTTTTTGCAAACTGCGAAGAGCAACCACACGTTATTTTTTTGCTTCGAAAACCCTCCCAAAGACTTTTTTCTTCTTTTAGTTTTGCCCAGAATTACTTGGCTAGTTTAGATAGTAATTTGTCTTTTGAACAAGTTACAGACTTACTCTTAGATAAAACAGGAACTCTTGTTCAAAAGCTAGATTATCCTCAAGACAGTTTTTTCTATGTGTGGTTGAACGATCAGTTAGCCAATAATTGCTATTACAATTTTATTGCTCCTTGGGCAGAGCAATTTCCTAAAGAAAAAATCCACATTATATTATTTGAAGAAATGATAGCAAATCCTCAAGCTACTCTGATTAAGCTTACTGAAAGCTTAGGTATCGAGTCTGATTTTTATCAAAATTTTTATTTTGAGAAAAGAACTAAAACCATTGCCATAAAAAATAGATTCGTTCATAAGTTATTACTGAAATTAGCTCCCTATCTAGGTACTAGTCAGATCAGAGGCTTTCTAAAATCACTATATTTTAAATTAAATGCTTCTTCACCGAAGTCTGCGAAATCTCAATGTTTAGAGCGTTTAGATGATTATTTCAGACCTTATAATCAACAGCTTGCTAAAGCTTTTAATCTTGATTTAGATCTTTGGAATTAAAAAAGCTCAAATAAGTAGATAGTTATTGTGAATTCAGTTTACAGGTTAAAAAATTAAATTATAGGAGGAATGAGAAATGGCAATATCAGGACAACATATTAAGCTGAAAATATCAGCGGACACTCAGCAAAAATTATTATGCCCTTCTACAAAAGTAGAACTAAGACAAAATGGAGAATATTTAGACAACGTTATCGACCCAAGTATTCGTTATCCTATTGTCGAAGGTATCCCTATTTTAATTAACAATGATAACAGTCTTTTTTCAATTAATGATTTTGTAAATAAAAAAAACACAACATTTAATTTAAATCCAGAACAGGAAAATTCAATTAAAAAAATAATAAGAGAATTAATACCAGAAATTAATGCCAACATAAAATCTAAAGGCAATTACGATAAGATTGCATCTTTGTTGTCGAAAAACTCAAAAATATTGGTCGTTGGTGGTAGCATTAAAGGACAAGGAATGGACTCAATCTATGATAACGAGTCATTTGAGATAGTTAGTTCTGATGTTACATTTGGAGAATACACGGAAATAATTTGTGATGCTCATGATCTACCGTTTCAAGACAACACATTCGATTGTGTAATTGTTCAGGCAGTTCTCGAACATGTTTTAGAACCTCGACGATGTGTCAGTGAAATACACAGAGTATTAAAGTCCGATGGAATGGTGTATGCAGAGACTCCGTTCATGCAGCAGGTTCACATGAAACAATACGATTTTACTCGGTTTACTCACTTGGGGCATCGTTGGCTCTTTAAGAATTTTGAGGAAATAGATAGTGGTCCTTGTTGTGGGCCAGGCATGGCTTTAGCATGGTCATATACTTCTTTTCTTAGAAGCTTTACATCATCACGAGTAATAGATCGCTTATTGATTTATTTTGCTCGAATAACTTCTTTCTTTCTAAAGTATTTTGATTATTTCCTCATTGATAAACCAGGTTCATATGATGCTGCATCAGGATATTATTTTTTAGGCAAAAAAAGTGACAACTTTCTGCGTTGCGAAGAATTGATCCAGCAGTTTAAAGGTATTAAATAAATCTCTGCTTATTTCTGGCTCTTGGATAAAATCAAACGAAAACATATCAACAGAGTATGTCAGATTTACTAAATATAAATAACTAAAAAAACAATAATGATAAATAGAAAGAATAAATTTTGTGTGATCACAACCCAAAGAAGTGGTTCTACTTGGTTGTCAACTCTATTGGATAGCCATCCACAGATCAAAGCATTTGAGGAACCATTTACATGGAAAAAATATAGACCAAACTGGACGGATAAAAATTTCCCTACATACTATGATTACAAAAATAATACTTCGACAAAATCTCCTTGGGTACTGTTTAACTATCTTGACATTTTAGATAGTTACAAAGCTGAAAAAGATTTCGAGATAATTGGTTTTAAGGTAATGTACCATCAAATACTGACAAATCCTGAGCTGCTAATAAAACTTGTCTTAGATCGATACAAAATAGTTCATTTATTTCGCCAAAATCACCTGGATATATTAATTTCTAGAGCTGCTCTAAGACAGCACAATATAGTACATTCTAATTTATTATCTGCTGATCAGGTTCAATCTAAAAGGAAGCCAGTAGTTCTAGAACCATCATCGTTAATTAAAGAACTATCAAGATTAGATAGGAACTATAAAGTTATGCGCACATTCCTAAAATTCATGCCATTACCAGTACTAGAAATGAAATATGAATCTTTAGTAGAAAATCAAGAGCAAATTTTATCCTCAATAGCTAATTTTTTTGAAGTGGATAGCACTTCAGTGACTTTTAATAGCAAACTGAAAAGAGTGAATCCAGGAGTATACGAAGATAAGATAGCAAACTATGATCAAGTAGTAAAAACCTTAGAAGGCTCTAAATATGCCAATTTTCTTCTAATCTAGTTTAAAAATACAGAAACTTTAAGCTTTTTTTTTGTAAATAATTTTTAGCAGAAAATCTTAATCACGATCTATCCTTATAAAGTCAAAAATATGGCTATGGCAAAACCTAATTTCTTTATCATCGGTGCCCCTAAATGTGGAACAACTGCTCTGTGTGAATATTTAAGAGACCATCCAAACATTTATATTAGTGAACTTAAAGAACCCCAATACTTTGCTTTCGACTTTGAGCAATATCGCGTTCCCAAAACATTAGAGGATTACTTGGGTTTATTTAATAGTGTTGCACCCGAACATACAGCAATTGGAGAAGGTTCAGTATTTTATTTGTTTTCTTCAGTAGCTTTAAAAAAAATTTATGAGTTCGATCCTCAAGCAAAAATTATTGTCATGCTGCGTAATCCAGTAGATTTAGTTTACTCTTTTCATTCTCAGCTACTTTACTCAGCCGATGAAAGGGAAAAGGATTTTGAGAAGGCGTGGCGATTACAAGAACTTCGCCAGCAAGGGAAACAGATTCCCCCTCAATGTCGAGAAGCTGCTTTTCTTCAGTATGCTGCTATGGGTAAACTAGGAAAACAAGTTGAGCAATTATTTACAGTTTTTCCCCCTGAACAAATTAAAATAATCTGGTTTGAAGATTTTGTTAAGTCTACCAAGGAAGTTTATGATGATGTAATCAATTTTTTGGGAGTTCCTGAAGATAATCGAACCGACTTTATCAGAATTAATGAAAACAAAACTCATAAACTTGGAGTAGTGGGTAGTTTTTCTGAAAAACCGCCTGCATTGTTGTCGAATATTGCTCTCAAAACCAAAGATATTCTAGGTATTGAAAGGCTTAACATCTTGGATACTATTCGTTCCTTAAATACTAGAATTGCTTCCCGTGAACCTCTTACCAATGATCTTCGTGCTGAATTAATTGAGGAATTTAGAGATGATATTAAAAAGCTCTCTCAACTATTAGATAAAGATCTAAATCACTGGCTAATCACATCACCTCTAAACAGTTAGATATCAATATACTATGACAATTTCTACAGCAAATCTATTATTTATTACTATTTTGTAGAAGTGGACTAAGAAATGACTAGTTTAACAGGGCAAAAAACTCAAGAAAAAATTACTTTTATAGTCTACTATCAAGCTTTTTTGGCAGTGGCAGCTATATTATTATTTTCTACTAAATTAGATATCTATCTGGAAAGACAAGGTGTTGGCATTCCTTTATATTGGATGATTGCTTTTATTTTCGCTTCACTTCCTTTATTTGCCACCATATTTAAGAGATTACAGTATATACCTGACTCAGTTTTAGTTTGGTGTGGAGTATATTTGGCTTTACCTCTTATTTCAATTTTAATTTCCTCACAAGTTCCTGACCAGCAATTTTTAGAAAATCATTTTAGAACTATAATTTTTTTCCTCTTAATGCTAGTAATTTTTTCACAATATGCCTGTGTTTTAATGTGTGCAAAAAGAGCAATATTTGTGACGACAATTGCTAATGTTTTTATGTATATTTATGAATTTTTTAACCCTACAGCTTTTTACTTAGAACAGCACGCTTCTGGGAGATCTTCGGGTTTTTATCATGATGCCAATTCTGCTGCTTGGGCTTTAATTACGGGCCTGATTTTGACTATTGATTTGATCAAACCAAAATATCGTATATTTTATGCCTTATTTATATGTTTAGGAATTACTACAACTTTCTCTCGTGGTGGTTTTCTTAGTTTAGGCTTAGTAATTTTATTGTTTATCTTAACCAAAGTTATTCCTCGATATCAAATACCTCTTTTATTTTTATCGGGTTTGATTGCTATTTCTATTTTGTCAACTCAATTAAACAACTTATCACACTTAAAAACTGCTGATGGTACAAAATTATTTACTGAGGGTACTATTTCTAGGGTTGAGTTTTTGCTCAACCCTTTGAGTCACGAAGATACCTCAAATGATGGTCGTTTAAAGCATGTAGATGAGGCATGGCAAAAGTTTGCTAGACATCCTTTTACTGGTAGTGGATTAGGTTCAGGGGCAAATACTAAGTATATTGCTGCTAACGGAATTGCACAAAGAAGTCATAATATTTATTTAGATCTAATGGTGGAATATGGATTTTTAGGAGCTTTAATATATCCCTGGTTGCTTTTGGCTTCTGTATGGAAAGTACAAGGAGAACTTCTGAAAAAACAGGCAATGGCTTTTGTAGTTTTTCTACTGATTTGGGGATTCTTTAGCCATACAATTATAAGTTCTTTCAACAACTTAATATTCTATGCTTGGTTGGCAAATCTTACTCAACAAAGTCGCTTAGAACATCCGCTAATAAGTTATTGAATATGACAATTTATCAATCTATTTAAATACAAAATAATGCAAAAACAGAATTATTCAAAGTCAACTTGATATTAAAAAAGTATATTTTATAAGCAAAATTTATAGATGTTTAACTCTTCGATCAAAACAATTATTTTGGCAACAATAACCTCGATTGCTATCTTATTCGCATCTAGAATCAGTAACAGTCAGTATAGTAACCAACCTTTAGTTTGGACAACCTCGGCGATGGAAGCAATCGAACGTAAGCAGCCAGCTCCAGCCGCAATATTGAAAGGCGATCGCCTAAACCAGGTAAATACAATTGAACTGACCTCAGCTAGGGGAGAATACGAAGCCTTTCAAATTGTCATCCAAGCTCCAAAAAGCAATCTCAGCAATGTGAATCTTGTAGTATCCGATCTAAAAAATAAAGACGGAGCAGCAATTGATCGCCAAAATATTACTCTATATCGCGAACACTATATTTATGTAGACCGTCCCAGTCCCCAAAGATGGTCTGCTAATCCGACACTAGGGAAAGGATGGTATGCTGATGCTCTAATTCCTTTTGTCAATCCAGATACAGGTAAAGATATTCAAGGAGCAGAAATTGATGCTGTTCCCTTTAATTTAGAAGCAGGACAGAATCAACCAATATGGGTGGATGTACTAGTACCAACAGACGCCGCCCCTGGAGAATATCGGGGTAAATTTACTGTAGAGAGCGATCTCGGCGAGACTACGGGAGATATTTTATTAACAGTCTGGGATTTTGAGTTACCCGTGAAACCGACAATGAATTCTTACTTCAATCCTTGGGAGGATCGGGGTGATAATCTGACACAGGAATTACTCAGCCATAGAGTTATGCCAGGAAAGCGTATTAAACGTGGGCAACAAGGAGAGTTAATCGATAAATGGGGTTTAAATTCTATTCGCCTACCTTTCTGGAGTGGGGCTAATTATCATACATGCCAAATGAATCCCGCACCTACCGTTGAAGAAATCAAACAGTCATCTGCTCCATATGACCAAAGTTTGCTAAAGTTCGTTTACTCTGCTGACGAGATTGATAAATGTCCCAATATAGAGCACTCTCTAAAGCAGTGGGGCAAGAATATTCATCAGGTTGATGGAATCAAGCATCTAGTAGTCATGAAACCTCGACCAGAACTTTACGATTATGTAGATATCTGGGGGGTGCAGCCTCAGATGTATCAAGATTCTCAAGTACAAATTGACGAGGTAATGCAACGGGAAGGTGAGGTTTGGTTTTATACAGGACATCAAGCCAAGTATTCCCCTCAATGGCAAATAGATTCTGCTCCGATTAATTTTCGTATTCCCCAAGGTTGGATCGCTCAAAGCTTGGGATTGACAGGAGTTTTATACTGGCGAGTCGATTATTGGACAGATAACCCCTGGCAAGAAGTTCCAGTTTATTCTCAGGGAAAAAACAGGGAGTTTCCTGGGGAGGGAATGTTGATTTATCCAGGAGAAAAAGTTGGTATTGCAGGAGTTGTTCCTTCGATGAGATTGAAATGGATTCGAGAGGGGGTTGAAGATTATGAATATACTGAAATTTTGAAAAAGCTTGGCTACCAAGACTGGGCAATGAGTATTGTTCGCCAGGTAGGTAAAGACTGGATAAATTGGACTAAGAATCCAGATGTCGTATATGACGCTAGACAAAAATTAGGTGAGAAAATTCATCAACTTTCCTCACCACTCCAAACTAAAGGTTGAGAGAAAATGAACTACCCTACCTCGAAGGAGGATGCCCTAAAGTTAGGCATCAGCTTTTTTGAGTATGTTCGCGATCGCATTTGTGAAACGGGAACAAGTCCTCCTCTGGCAGCTATTATTCGTGAGAAGTCTTCTCTTAATTCCTTAGGTTGGTCGCGGCAACCAGAATAATTGTCTACCCCGAACTATTGAGTCGATACAATTAATCAACTCGGACAAATCTTTCAGAAGAAGCTACCGTACTATAGTTAAACTCTTGAGGAATGTACTGAGATGCTCCGTCCTCACATTTTTCCACATTAATAACTGATATGTATTGATAAAAGGATTTATCTATAGCTTTTATCGTCCTCAATTCATGTCCTTCGTTATCAATTTTTAAAACGTCAATATGATTATATTTTGAAATAACTTGCTCTAAAAGATCATTGATATGAATGACTTCACATTCAATAAAATTATCAGTGCTTTTATTAAGTCCATTAGGATTAAGGGAAGAATTGACTCCTGATTCTTCTAAATAAAACTTAGCTTTACCATTGAAATCACTCACAGCAGCTTTACTTACTGAGTATCGATGTGAAAAATTACTCAAATTTTCTGTCAAGCGTTCAAAGGAAATTGGGGAAGGTTCATAGCAATAAGTAAAACAATTATCGTTACGAGTCAACCAGTAAAGAGAAGAAAGACCTATATTAGATCCAATATCTATTACTGTAGACATATTTTTTTTAGGGACATAGTAATCTCTCCTACAAAAAACCAAATTTAGTGTTGAAAAATCACTTAGAGAAAAAATCTTTACTTTCTGCTTGCCTATTGGTGTTTTAATTTTGATAAAACAAGGATAAGTACCCGTGGAAAAAAATTCATCGAACATTGCCTTGATAGGATTATCATAAGTTTCAATAAATCTAGGAATTGCTGAGTAGTTACTGGGGTCTAAAATGGTTGCTGCAAACACACCTAGATTTCTTTTGCCAATTTTCATGTTATGCCAATAGTTTTATATAATTCTTATAGTTTAAGATATATTAGTTTTGAGTAGAATTACCACATTAAGGGGCTGAGCAAACTCAGAGATGGAGTACTTGCACCTGATAGATATCCGTGCGCCAGTCTTCTTCCGTGGTGCTATGGCAGAGAAATTGTTGAGGCATCTGACGCGGGTTGAGTTTGTCGCCATACTTGCGCCAGGAATTGCTGCCTTGATAGGGCAAGAATAAAGCACTGTTATATAGTAGGATAAGATAGGATTAGAGGAATATTGCTCAAATGACTAAATATAATAAATTAGATTTAGCTAATGCAAGTTACTATACTCATCTTATCAAGGTGGATCGAAGCTTTTGGACGAGATCGGGTAAAGATTTTTTTATGATTTATTAGTAGAGAATGCGCAAGAATATACTAATGATTTGTGCCAAATAATTGGCGTAGAATCTTTAATTATTCCCAAACCAATTGATCGCAAAGTGGGAGCATATAACAATTATTTCAAACGGCAATTAATGAAATTAGTCGCCCAAATTTCAAAAGTATTTAAAAGTATCGGTTTGACTTGGATCATCCAGTTAGCTAAAAAAAATTGGTGTTCCGGAACTGCTTGAGGGTAATGGCAGTACTTCACCCTATCAACCAGATAAAGCTGAAATAAACTACGCTTTTAGATTGCTTGTCGAAGAGATGAAAAAACTTGAAACTGAGCTGGGATTAAATCTAAACAAATGGAGACAAGATTGGCGCAAATATGGCATAGATTCAAATATTTTGCCTTGAAAAGATGATTAGATATCGAGTAATTTACCTTTAAGTAACTTTTTTAGTCTCTAATATTTTATTATGGTAATGGAATTTAAAGTACACGGTCATGCCTGTCTAGAAGTACTAGCATCTGATAAATCAATTATTTGCGACCCTTGGTTGCTTGGCAGCGCATACTGGCGTTCTTGGTGGAATTATCCTCCTCTTCAGCCAAATGTCTTAGCAGAAATTAATCCCGATTACATTTACGTAACCCATCTTCATTGGGATCATTTTCATGGCCCTACTTTAAGAAAATTAGGTACAGACAAAACAATTATTATTCCTAAAACTCCAGAACTAAGATTACTTAAAGATATTAAAAATATTGGCTTTAAAAACATCATTGAACTAGAACATGGTGAGTCAATTCAATTGGCAGATGACTTTCGTTTGACGAGCTATCAATTTGGCCCGATCTTCGCTGATTCTGTGGTAATAATCGAGGCAAAAGATCAAGTACTATTTAATAGTAATGATGCCAAGATCATGGGCTTGCCTTTGCAACAGGTTTTAAAGCTCCATCCTCAGATCGACTTTGTCTTCAGAAGTCATAGTTCAGCAAACTCTAGAGTTTGCTATGAGTTAATTGATGAAGATGGTGGTCACACTGATGATATGAGCAAGTATAGCCAAGAGTTTGCCTACTTTGCTCAAGCGGTGGGAGCTAAATATGCGGTGCCTTTTGCCAGTAATCAGTGTTGTCTGCATCCTGAAACTATTGGTTACAACAAGTATAATAACTACGCCCATAAAGTCAAGGAACATTTTGACAAGTATCAAATTAATAGCCCAGAATGTGTAGTAATGGCTCCTGGAGATTCTTGGAACTCTGAAACAGGATTTTCCTTAGCAAATAATGGGGAGTGGTACACAAATGCAACTGCCAAGATTGAGCAATATCAGCAATCAAAGGCTAAGACTCTGAATAAAGTAACCGAGAGAGAAAACCAATCTAAGTTTAAAGTTGCTTTGGCTAAACGCTATGGGGAATGGATGATTGCTGAAACACCTTGGTTTATCCGCAGATTTTTTAAGGATCATCCCATAACTATTATTGGTTACAGTGATGTAGAAACAAAAGGTCTGCATCTGGATTTGCATAATAAGAGTTATCAGATTATTCAAGAGTGGGATATGGACAATAATCCCATCCAAGTCCACGTTAATAATGCGGTAATTAATGACGTTTGGGCGCAAAGACACTGGAATAGTTTGGGAGTTAGTAAACGTCTCAAGATTAAAACTAGACGTAAAGATACTAAATATTATGAGGTATTCAATATGTTGAATAACTCTTTAGAAGCTGGTTTTTTGCAAAGTCGTTATATCTTCACTCCTAGATACATCGGTGGCTATCTTAAGCGATGGCGAGAAGTTTTACTTTATCTAAGCATCATTAACAGCAAACTTCGAGGAAAAGACTTTATTTATAAAAATTATTTACCTCTGAAAATCAGATGAAAACTAGATTTAAATCAGATAGATACTAAGGAAAAGTTTCATTTTTACGGCAAATTTAATCAGAATTTTTAAAACATGCTTCAAGTTGTAATTGTTGGAGCGGGACCTACTGGTGTTGTGATGGCACTATTGTTAGTGCGCCAGGGTATTAAAGTAAAATTAATTGAAGCATCTCGTGATTTCAAGCGACAATTTCGCGGCGAAGGATTAATGCCCAGTGGTTTGGATGCTCTCGAACAGATGGGATTGCTGAAATTATTAGCAGATATTCCCCATCAAACTATTGATGCTTGGGAATTTTTGTTGTCTGACCAAAGTCTATTTCGAGTTGAGGAACCTATCGAAACTAATGGAAGACCCTGCACCACAGTTTCTCAGCCTCATCTGCTAGCAGCCATCATCCAGCAAGCTGAGACCTATTCGCAGTTGGAATTTATTCAGGGTGAATCCGTACAAGATATTCTGTCTGCTTCGGATCGAGTTTGTGGCGTTAAATTGAGTTCTGGAACTGAAATTAATGCTGATTTAGTAATTGCTGCGGATGGGCGTAATTCTCTGATCAGAAAGAAGGCGGGGATCGATTTAACTAAGCTGCACCATAGTATTGATATTCTCTGGTTTAAGCTCGATTCCGGTCAATTATCAGAATCAAAAAATATCTTTTATTCAATTTTGCAAGGACAAGATGCTTTTGGTCTGTTTCGTGGTTCTTCAGGTCAGCTACACATTGGCTGGGGACTACACGCAGATGATCATTATGATGTTCACAATCTTGACTGGGCTGAAAAATTGGCAGCAACCTCTCCCCCTTGGTTAGCAGCACATATCTTGAGACATCGAGCCAGCCTGACTAAACCGATGTTATTGTCTGTTGTTGTCGGACGTTGCGATCGCTGGTCGATACCTGGTTTACTTTTACTGGGGGATGCGGTACACCCGATGTCGCCAATTCGTGCCCAGGGAATCAATATGGCGTTTCGGGATGCGATCGTCGCTGCTAATTATTTAGTTCCCCTATTAAGCCAAGGGGAAACAAATCTCCAGCAAATTGATGGAGTACTGCCTTTAATTCAATGGGAAAGAGAACCGGAAATTATCCGTATTCAGAAATTACAGGCTCAAGAAATGGCTCAAGCTGAATTACTACACAAAAGTGCTGTTGTACGCTGGGGTGCGAGAACTTTCGCTCCCATAATTCGCCCAGGGCTTAAAGCTTCTTGGTTAAGGAGACAAAAGCAATTACGTCTAGGAGTAACTCAAGTTTCTCTGAATATATAATTATCAAACTAATTGGCAAACGGCGTATTTACATGAATCAAAGACTAGTTTTAATCGGAGGAGGACATGCTCATGCGATCGCCCTTAAACAATGGGGACTCAATCCATTACCCAATGTCGATTTGACCCTAATTACTGATGTTGAACAAGCGCCCTATTCGGGGATGCTTCCTGGTCACGTTGCGGGTTTTTATAGCTACGAGGAAACTCATATTGATTTACGTCCCCTAGCTAAATTCGCTGGTGCAGACTTAATTATCGATCAGGCAATTGGCATCGACACAGACAACAATCAAGTGATTTGCCAAAATCATCAAGTTGAGTTTGACTATCTATCCTTAGATATTGGCAGTACTCCCCA
>JAAUYH010255142.1_pt1 | contig 15725 bp, 17 predicted proteins | sample 7278061 | NCBI WGS metagenome assembly JAAUYH01 (sample SAMN14350203, study PRJNA611818) | marine sediment metagenome | isolation source: surface marine sediment (0.6m) | place: French Polynesia: Moorea | collected 2018-08
CCCGCCGCGCGCCCCCGCCCGCCCGCCGCGCCGGGGCGGGGCCCGCCGCGCCCCCGCCCCGCCCTCGGGCCGCGCCCCGGCCCGCGGGCACGGTGAGGAATTTCTTGTTTCCTGTCTCTGGCCTACCGTGTACATACAAGTTATTTTTGAGTCTCGAAGTGGTTGGGGACCCACTCTCCGAGAAGCCGCTAAGGCGTCTACGTCCTAAATCCTTCTCCCCAGGGAGAAGAACTTTGAGTTTAGCTTCCCTTCTCCCTGGGGAGGAGGGCTTGCAGGATTAGCGCCACTTAATCAAGATTTGTGTACACGTTAGCCCTTTGCAAGGGGGAGTCAGAAGGGTTAAACCCCGCTTCAGGCGTCACAAATAACTTGTGTGTACAAGGCGTTTTTAAGGAGGGGATAAGAGGGAACAAAACCTTGCAGATCCACGTTATGAGACTTGTGTGTACACCATAGGTTTTCTAATGAGGATGAGTAGGCGTTGCAGTGAACAGCAACTTTGAGTCAACACTCAGTTTCTCCATCTCCCCTGCTCCCCCTGCTTCCCCTTTTCCGAGAAACTGTCGCGTAAACCACTCGATCGCCGCTTCAGTCGCGCCGCCTGGATTGTAAAACAGGTCCTGGGCGATGCCCTGACGAATTTCTGAGAACTCCTCACTGTTGGCCAGACTGGTTGCAATTATCTCCTCTATTTGGTCGGGCCGCTCAACCAGTAGTCCCCCGCGTCGCCCCAATGTCTCATCAACAAAGGCTCCCTGGTCTTTCGCCCGCTGAATTAACTCAGGTACATCTAGGAAAACGAGGGGACGATTCAACAGGGCGTATTCATTGGCCATGGATGAAGCGTCTGTGATCAACAGATCTGAGAGGCGGAGTAGGGGAACAATATCCAGCGCACGGACAACCCGAGTATGGTCGTTCTCATAAGGCTCCAGTTCAACAAACCAGTCGGTGTCCTTATCTTTTGGATGGTCGTGGGGTTTAATCAACAGGTCGTACTGATCGGTTGTCGCCAGTCGCTGAATTATCTCTTTGCCCATAATTTCTAGAGAATTATCGGCCTGTCCCGTAGGCGCATAGAGAAGGATTGGACGCTTACCGTCGAATCCATATTTTGACAACATGGCCTTCCGATCAAAGTCTCTCATGAGCAGGGGGTCAGTCTTGGGGAAGCCAATCGGGACGCCTCTGGGATCATCGGCGGTCAACAGCCCCGTTTCGACGAACTTCCGCTGCATGTAAGGACCGATCAGGAAGAAGAAGTCATACACCAGGTTTTCGACCCGCACCCCCCGGTTGCGAAAGGAAACGCCGTGGAAAATCTGAATTTTTACGCCGACGTTTTCCGGCGGTAAGATAATCCGCTTGTTGGCTGAAAACAACACATCAAAGCGACGATTTTGAATCTCGTCCACCGAGAGAATCTGCTCTGGGGGGATAGGGAACGGGGCATACATGCCAGCGCCATCATAGTGGTATCCCGTCGCTGCCTGGGTGCGTAACCCGCCGGAGACATACACCTTCACCCCCGCCAGTCTGACCAACTGTTCGTAGAGGGGGCGAAAGCAGAGAAAATGAACCGGCGCATACCCGGTAAAAAGAACGGTGATGGGTTGAATAGTAAGCATGTTTAGACTTCAAATGAAACGGTATTTAACCTGGGTAGGGGAAGGTAACGACTCTGCCCCTTGAGGATCTGTTCGGTCTCGGTGATTACGAAGGAGAGGTGGGTTTGCCATCTTTCCGGCAGCATTCGTAGGGATGAAATTTTGCCGCGCAATAGCAGTTGCGTGGCCACATGCCAGTCCAGACGTTGGCGCTGAATGGACTGCAGCGTCTCCGCTTCATAGCTGTGGATCAGGGCTTCCGCACAGGCGCTAACTGAACTCAGAGCAATCTCCTCGCAGCCCGCCAAGTAAATCAGATGGGCCAGGAGACGGCCCACGTCATAGAATGGATCCCCCAGAGATAAGGCATCCCAGTCCACGATGCCGATACCTTGAGGACTATAGAGAATCTGATCGCCGAAGAGATTCCCATGAATAGGACGGTCAGTGGGGAAGGGGAGGCGCCGCGATAATCTGTCGAGGGTTGCGATCGCATCGTCAAGCCGCCGACTCAAACCCGGCAGCGCCAGCGAGACGCCACGCGTGCGCCGACGGAGCAAAACCAGCTCCTTAGCTGGAGTCCAGATGGTTTCTGGACACAGATCACAGCCATGCAGTCGAGCCAAACTGCGGCCAACCCGGGCAAACGGTTCGGGCTGAAAACGATGCATCACGGTCGTAAACTGCTGGCCAGGGACCTCGCTCATCAACAGAGTATGGCGCTCGGGATGGTAGGCGATTAACTGGGGAACCGTGAAGCCTAGATCACTCCGTTTCGCCGCTGCGTTAATCTGTTTGAAATTACGGACAACGGCTGGGGCCTCTTTTTCTCGCAGCAGCTTGGCGAAGTATCGTTGGTGAGTATAGGGATTCTCCCAGGTGAGCAGCGCTCGTTTCAAGGGCACATACCGAAAGAGTTTCGGGGTAGGCAAATTGTCCCGATCAGACAGCCGTTCAGCCCCAGGGACCAAGTGTTGACAAAACTTTTTGGGATTTAACAGCTCAGCCAGTTCCGCTAAGTTTGGCGCATTGGGCAATGTCCAAACCACGGTTCGCCACTGGGAAATCAGAAACACGGGCGGTCCCGAACAAGGCAAGAGGTTTTGTCTGCATGCTCTCTCCATCTCCCGGTCAGTGTCAGCGGCTTGGGCAAAAACGTGAAAGAATAAACCAAACGTCACCGTGGCTCTGGTTTCATCCTTTAGCGTGACGGTCGCCTCAGCTAGGACCCGCGCCCCTTCAAAGGGTTTGTAATGGGTTAGACCCGGTTTAATCTGAAGGGCTTGAGGCGGCTTGTCTGACCAACACTCCCAAACCTCGGCGAGCACCGCTTCCACCGCATGCGGGGTGCGAATATGTTGAATAGCCTGAAAAACAGGATCCTGAAGGTAATTCATTACGCCGCCTCCCCATAAGCAATGACAGGTGACGCTGTTAAGGGCTCTGGCAAGGGGCAGTTGAGCTGGAGGGCGGAAACCGCTGAATAGAGTCTTGGCCACACTTGTTCACAAGCCTGAAGCCAGTCTTGGGGAAAATCAATTTCGACCCAAGGGAGACTGGCAATGTCAACCCCCGTGATGGGGCGAGTACCCGCCAGACGCTCAACCGCTGCTGGAGCCCATTGATTCTCTCCCCCCTGAGATAACGCAGCCTTCACATCCCAGAAGAATTGAGCGGTATCTTGGGCGGTAAATTTTAATAGACCAATGCTCTCGCCTTGAGAGTGATCTATAGGAAGTGTTTTACTAATCTGTTGCAATCTCCCATCCACTAGCCCCACCTTCATGTGTTCGGCCTCGGTTCCTGAGCTGGAATCGTAGGCCAGGGCGCTACCTGGAGCTGTGAGAAGACGCTGATAGACCAACGGATGCGCCAGCACATCGCTATTCATTAGTAGAAATGAACCGCGCACCCAGTCTCGGGTGAGTGACAATGAATAGAGGCTGTTGGTTTGAGCATACCGATGGTTTAAAATGCTGTGGCAGTGGGGAGCAATGGCTCGATGGACTTGGTCCGCACGATATCCTAGCACCACGCAAACATCAGTAATACCAAAGCTGCGTAACACCCTCAGTTGATACTCAATTAAAGTCACCCCATCTACTTGGATGAGACACTTGGGCTTGCCGTTGAGCACTGGGGCTAGCCGTGACCCACAACCCGCCGCCAATATTACTGCTTGCACCCTCTTCCTCCTTTTTAATTTAATTATTTTTAGATATCTCCCCCAATGCTTGAGTGTTCAGGCCATCCAGAGGAGTTGCGGGAGAATAACTTTTTGGCTAAGCGATCTCACCTGAGTCATTTTGGGAATGTCATAAAAATACCCTAAAGAAATAAGTTGTGCTTCTCTGAATAGAGCGAAAAGACCAGCCGTTTAGTCTGAAGTTAATCGAGTCAATAAAGTGTAATTAACCTGAAGTTAATCTGAATTTAATCTGTCTGCATGAACCTTTGGTGAGTCAACCATGAAAAGTCTTTCATGATTGACGACCGTGATTGATTGCTGTCTAAATAATGTGAAATAGTTTGGCGGCAAGGATTATCGATGACTTGCCGCATGAATTTTTTTTCACCTTAATCTCATGTTCTGTTCATGATCTCAAGGTAATAAGCCCAGTATTCTTGATGTAGGGATTCAACCGGGAGTTGTTGATAAGATCTGGGCAAGACATATGGTTTAGTCGCACAAAACAAGTATAGGCAGAAAACTAATGCCTCTTCTCGGTTCATCGTACGCCAGAAGAACAACTCCCAGAAAAGTTGTTTTATTGCGTGAGATTGCAGGACATTCTGCAGGGGTTGGGTCTTTCGCCCAGAACGGTTCAAACATCTGGCTAGCGTTCAAATTTACTGCAATCACATTTTAAGGAGAACGCCATGAGATTTCTTGGCCGACTTGCTATCGCTATCGTTCTTTGTCCTGTAATTGTTCTGCTTTGGAAAGGACTGTTACCTGCCAATTGGGGACTACACCCAAGCAATTCGCATTCAGCCTGATTATGCGGCGGCTTACTACAATCGAGGCGTGAATCGGAGCCAAGTTGGCGATCAACAAGCGGGTCTGACCGATATTGAGCAGGCTTCCAGATTGGCGCAAAAACAAAATAATATAGCGCTGTACCAACAAATACAGCGGGAAATTATTAGATTGCAGCCATAGGTATTTCTTGAATCGCTTAAGATGGCTGCCAAAATGAGTGACTTTAAACTGAGTTAATCTGTGTTGTGTTTAGGATGCAGGATTAAATAAGATCTTTGAGTGAGTAATGGAATCCTCGATTCCCAGAAAAAATGAGCACATTTTCCTCTCGCAGCTATCTGTAAAACCCGGATAGGTCTTTCCCATTAGAGGTGCTCTGATGAAACACATCCTGATTGCTGAAGACGAGCCCCGTATTGCTGATTTTTTAGTCAGAAATTTAAGTGAACATGACTTCTCGACTGTGATCGCTAAGAATGCTCGCGAAGCCATTTACCTAACTCAAAATCACTCCTTTGATTTGTTGATTCTTGATCTCGGTTTGCCCGATCAAGATGGACTGGATATATTGGATAGGCTGCGAAAGCAAGGAGAGCAACTGCCCAATAGACTTTATCGGAAATAGTGAGGAAAACGCATGAAGTCGGTTCTCCCCCTTAGGTTTTGGAATTAAGCTGCTTCTAGTTGCTCACTGCCTCTTTTTTGACGGTGAGTTAGCCGGAAATTATGGAGACCACAGGCCGTTTCCATCACATCATCGATGTAATGGTCCACCCAATTTCGAAATTTCTGCACCACAATCTGACATCGCTTGACGCCTCCAATTTGGTGTTCCACTTCAACTCGCACCTTGGAAATCTCTCGATTCTTCTCCTTCTCTTCTACTGTCAATTCCCCGTTTCGAGGCTTTTTCTTCGGTTGTTTGATGTTCACCCCGGCTGGGGAAAATCCTTGGAACCCCGTATCCTGCCAAACTGTACTGCCTTCAGGAAACTCATAACTCTCTTCATCGGCAATCTTTTTATCGTGTTTCTTCCCTTCATAGGTGTCACTTAAAAACACCACTTTACCTTTACGTTCGCTGATGACATTGTTTTTGACCGTGTGCGCCTTCTTCTTGCCACTGTAGTAAGTCTTGCGATCGGCCTTATCTTTCGGTCGATTGATAGGGCGTTCTGTGCCATCAATCATGAACTCTAAACTCGGACAAGCCGCCAAGACCTGTTTGAGATTCGCAGGTTCTCGTTCTGGTAATTGTTTCTCATAGCCTAAGGCTTGATTTAGCAACCGGGTGAGTCGATGCACCCATTCATTGGCTTGGGATTGACCCATGCCAAACAAGAATCCCTGTACCTCCTGGGTTGGATAAAGTCGGAAATACACCAGAATAAACAGCAGTTTATCCGCCAGTTTCTGAAGTTGAGGTTTGCGACCAGCCCCATAGGACCGATTTCGGTCTTCTCGTTGAAACGTTTCCGCTACAAACCTTCCCCAGGCAGTTCCAAAGCTGCCTAATAAAGTCTCAAACTCCTGTGGCTTCAAACTGGTCAGGCTTTGTAGGATCCGAGGTTTGTTCTGAAGTTCTTCATAATTCAGTTGCATAACGGCTATCCTCTGCCTGACATCCTACTGTCTAGATATTTTACTGGCCTAATTTCCGATAAGGTTTATTATTATTCTCACCGCCCGATATGATATGAAGGATCGAGCAGTGAGTCTAGAGGATGGGGCCAATGACTACCTGATCAAACCCTTTAACTTTGACGAGTTGTTGGCTCGGGTACATCTACAGTTAAGTCACTCCCAAGAGGGCCTTCATCCACAGGAGGTCTCTGGCAAGTTCGGCAATATGGTGCTTGACGTCAAATCATTCCCCCTGCCCCCGCTAACCCTACTGTTCAAATCATCCATCCAACTAAATCACCTGCTCAGCGGCTGTCACCTTACTCGACTCCGACAATTTCACCTCATCTTTCGCCTGGGAATGGACAACCAGCACAGAACAGGGGGCATGGCGGTTCACATAGTTACTAACATTGCCCAAGCGGAGTTCACTGGGCCCGAATAGTCCTCGACTGCCGATGATAATCAGGTCAGCATCCCAAGACCGAGCAGCGTTACAAATTGTTCGTCCCGGACTGCCTAGAATCTGGGTGGACTCGACTTGGACGCCGACAGCTTTTGCCGCCAATGAATGCGATCGCAATAGCTTCAAGCCTTTCATCTCAAGAATTTTCAATCGCTTGTTATGACTATCAAAAGCCAGATCTTTAAGGGATGACCCATAACTCCAAAGGGAAGACGTGAGAGATTCGGGATAGGCATCTTCTTCAACAAACAGAACATGTAACAATTTACAACTCGCGCCAGTTGTCTCTGCTAGAGATAATGCTTTATCAAAGACAGATTTGTTCATTTCAGAACAATCCATTGCAACCAGAATCTTTTGGAACATAGCGCCTCCCATGGGCTGGTCAGGCGTCTATTTGCTCTCAGCAAATAGACGCTTGTTGGCAGATATTTAACAATCGTCGCATAACTGCATGAATTATACACAGAGAGTTAAGTAAAAATACTGAATTCTTAGTGTAATGATGCAAATTCTCCTTGTTGCGCCTGGTTAGATTGAAAATTCGACTGCTCTCGGGGATGAACAATCAATACAGAACAAGGGGCATGATGCATCACATAATTACTGACGCTGCCTAAAAATAATTCATGTAGGCCTTTACGACCATGACTCCCCATTAAAATTAAGTCTGCATTCCAGGTTTTTGCTAGCTTGCTAATAATTGGACCAGGCATCCCCCCCGTTTGGGTGAACTCAGTCTTAATTCCCTCCTTTGTCGCCTGTTTGGTATAGTCTTGAAGTCTTTTAAGTCCTTCTTTTTCAAAAGTATCCCACTGTTTCCGATAGGCGTCCCAAGCAGTATCGTCTATTGGGGGAAAGAAGGAGATGTAAGGATACATGGGAACGCCTGCCCCCCCTAAATCATCAGCCGATAGAACATGTAACAGCATCAAATGCGCATTCATCGCTTGGGCTAAGATGACGGCTCTGTCAAAGACAGCTTGGGCAGTACTTGACCTGTCCATTGCAACCAAGATTTTTTGAAACATAAACACCTCCAACCGTCAATATTAACCAGCAAATCACCCACACCTAATGGCCAACTGATTCTTTTCCCGAAAAGATATTCTCTTCTGAGGCGTGTTGATGTGAAACGGCTGCTGCTTTCTTTTTCTGAGGGGTTGATGTTCTTAAGGCTTCTTGAGGGTGAACAATCAACACTGAGCAGGGCGCATGGTGCATCACATAGTTACTGACGCTGCCTAGTAGTAACTCACTGAACCCCTTCCGACCATGACTGCCCATCACTATCAAGTCAGCTTCCCAAGCCTTGGCCAGGTCACAGATTGTTCGATTAGGGTTGCCGCAGGGTTGAGTACATTCAGCATCCACGCCCGCTGTGACGGCTTGCTTTACCCATCCTTCGAGGAGTGATAAATAATCATGTGCAAACTCATTCCATTCGCGCTCATATCGATCTCTAAGAATTTCATCTAGCTCTGTATAATATCCTTCCCCATAAAGGGTGTTCATTTGAGGACTGTCCTCATCATCACTTGAAAGCACGTGCAGCAACATCAACTTGGCATTAAGCACTTTGGCCAGGGAAACCGCTTTCTCAAAGGCGCACTGACTGAGGTCAGATTTATCCATGGCGACTAGAATTTTCTCAAACATGGTCAACCCCCCTAGCTAGACGGAGCGCTTTACTCCATCAACCCTTTCCATTACGGTTGTAAAAAAATAATTTGAGGAACTTGTGAGGGATCGCGCCTTAGCATCATTTCCTTACTTGGCTCTCTGTGGAGCTACAGGTGTTTTTGTACATTTACTAATCCCTTGAGTAGCCTGAATCACCGCCAATCAACTACTCAATGGCAATATAGTAAATATGTGTTACAGTAATTAGTCTAAGCCTTTGAATCTGAACTATGTCCGGCAAGACAGTCAAGAAAAAATCGACGACCTCCTCCACTGCAGATTGTGAAATCGTCCAACTTTCTCCAACTGCATTGGGATTAATGGCGGATTTTTTTAAGGTATTGTCCGAAGTGAGTCGGTTGCAGATTGTCTGTTCCCTAAAATCGGGTTCTAAAAATGTGACAGAAATTATTAAAACAACGGGATTAGGCCAAGCTAATGTGTCAAAACACCTGAAGATGCTATCTCAGGCTGGCGTCGTTAGTCGCCGACAAGAAGGGGTGAGTGTCTATTATCAAATCGTAAATCCCTTCATCTTCGAGTTATGTGAGCTGGTTTGCGACGCCCTGTCTATCCAAATTGAGCAGCAGAATAAACAATTAGAAGAATTAGGCGCTATTCGACACCCCCGTTAGAGCATTGAATGCATATAGACGTGTAAGATAACCCATCTTATGACTTGGATTATTGGACACCTCTTGGCGGTGTGCATTGGGATAAGCCTTGGACTGATTGGCGGCGGCGGCTCTATTTTGGCAGTGCCAATTTTAATTTATGTCATCGGCCTAAGCCCAAAGACGGCGATCTCAATGAGTCTGGTAGTCGTTGGCGTGGTGAGTCTATTGGGGACAATTCCCCACTGGCTACAGCAGAACGTTAACCTCAAAATCGCCATTATTTTCACTCCAGCAGCCATGATTGGCGCCTATTTGGGAGCTCGCCTCTCTTCACTTCCCTTCATTACAGAAACTTTTCAGCTCATTTGTTTTGGCGCAGTCATGCTTGTCGCAAGTCTGTTAATGATTCGCAATAGCAGCCGAAACCAGGATGAACAAAAACAAATTGCAACTTCGCAAGATCAAAACCAACCACCCCAGCGTCATTGGTTTGCAATTCCCTTGGAAGGCCTGAGTGTAGGGGGATTGACTGGCTTCGTAGGGGTTGGCGGAGGGTTCGCCATCATTCCGGCTTTGGTTCTGCTGGGCGGGATTCCCATGAAGGAAGCGGTTGGCACCTCTTTATTAATTATTGCCTTTAAATCTGTAACAGGATTTCTTGGTTACTTGAATCAGGTTGAAATTGATTGGGGCTTAATGATTTCTTTTACCTTAGCTGCGGGGGGCGGAGCCTTTGTCGGGGCCTACTTAACTCGATGGATTGAGGCTAAAAAACTGCAAAAAGGTTTTGGCTATTTTGTGCTTGTAGTAGCGGTTTTTGTTCTGATTCGACGATAACCCAAGATAAATAATCACACATTACCGGATTCAGGGGGCTTTACCGGTTTCAAAATCAGTGACCCGCAAAATCTTCTAGATTACGAAGTTTGCAATTTATCCCCAAGGAGAAACTTCTATCGCTTCGATATCAATAATTTTGGTGGGTGGATACTCAACCTCAACAGCCTGCTGATTAGCTTCAGGCTGATAAGTGGGGTTGGAGAAAGCGGTAGTCCAGAACTGCTGGATCCAATGGGAAATGGCGTCAAAGCTGATTGAGCCCGCTGTCATCGCCTGAAGGCTCGTTCTGAAGAAACTCCGTGTAGCCTCCAGGCCATCTGCAAAAATGAGGTAAACCTTGGAGCGAAATATCATCATCATCATCCCTGTCAATAAGTTGATAGGGAAAGGCGCAAGTCCTATCACTATCAATAGACTGAATAATCCACTTATGTTGGAGGCTGTAGCGTACGCACGTTTACCCTCCATCTTAAAACACCATGCGATAATCGCTAATCCAAATGATTGGACAATCAGATATAGCCAGACCATCGTTTAACTCCTCAAACTGAGACAAAGGAGAGATCGAAATCTCCCCAAAATAGGGGTTTAATCTAGACCGATAGATCGAAAATGATGCACAGCAAATTTGCTTGAACCTGTGGCTAGTTTGAGAAAATGCAAATTTATTGCGCTTCTCTCCATTGCTTAATCCATAGCGGATCAACTCACTCCTAAGCGAAAGGAATCAAAAAGTAAGCTGATCGGAGTGGACATATCTCAAAAAAACTTTATACAAAGGCTAGCCTCTCAACGACCCATGGAATTAGAGGAAGATCACCCTTACAATTAACCCTGATCTTATTAGCCTCAACTCATAAACACCTGAAAAAAGCATTCAGCTATTCTTGAGAAGCCATTCTTTGTAGTCATAGAGACAGGATAATGCAATACGAGCATTGCGAGGGACGCTTCATCAAAAAGCGATACAAAACTGCATAAACTTAAAAAATGGATTTATTTTTATACTCACACCTGCATAATCTGTCTGGGTATTTGTTTTAAGGGGAGGATTAAGATCGCACTATCAACGCCCTTCACGACCGCCTTCTCGCCATCAGTTACAATAGCCTCTTCCGCCCCGAGGAACATTTGCGCTTATTCTTGCGTTGTGCGGGGCGCCGTTTATTCAGTTTTGCTTGTACGAGCACTCACCATGCGCCAACTGAGCAGGATAACCGGGAGTAGCCCAACGATCACAATCATCAATGCCGGAGCGGACGCCTCTACTAATCGCTCATCAGATGCGTACTGGTAGACTTGAACCGCCAGCGTGTCAAAATTAAAGGGCCGCATTACCAGAGTGGCTGGCAGTTCTTTCATGACATCCACAAACACCAACATAAGGGCGGTTAGTAAGCTGGTGCCCATCAATGGAGTGTGAATTTTCATCAACGTACTGGTGGGACCATAGCCCAAACTGCGAGCAGCGTCGTCTAAGCTCGGCCGAATCTTGTTTAGCCCAGATTCTATCGTGCCTAATGATACGGCTAAAAATCGAACTAGATACGCAAACACCAGGGCGGTAATGGTTCCACTCAGCAGCAGTCTGGGGGCTACCCCAAAGGCGGCTTTCGACCAATTGGCGATCGCGTTGTCGAACTGAGTGACTGGAATTAAGATGCCGACGGCGATTACTGACCCCGGCGCAGCGTACCCCATGGAGGAAATCCGCACTCCCAATCGAATGATCGGGCTATTCTGGAGTCTTTCCCCATAGGCTAAAATCAGCGCCGCTAACATGGCGACTCCAGCGGTAATTGAGGCCAAGATCAGACTATGGGAAGCCAGGTTGAAAAAACTGCTATCCACAGTTTTCTGCCAATTCCGGAGGGTCATATTCAACAACACGCCGCCTGGAATCAACAGCCCTAGACCAACCGGAATCAGGCAGGCGAGACAAGCCAACAGAGATCTCCAACCCTCTAAATGGTAAGCAGCGGATCTCTGATGGCGACCGCCCGACTGATAGTAGCGCGCCTGCCGACGCGACCATTTCTCCAGTAAGACCAGCGCTAATATAAACAGCATTAACATTGCCGCCAGTTGCGCCGCCGCCACGCGCTCCCCCATCCCGAACCAGGTGCGATAGATGCCGGTGGTGAAGGTGGTGACGCCAAAAAATTGCACCGTGCCAAAGTCATTCAGGGTTTCCATCAACGCCAAGGACAATCCAGCGATGATGGACGGGCGCGCTAGCGGCAGGGCAATGATGAAAAAACTGCGCCAGGGGCCGCAGCCGAGGGATCGGCTGGCTTCCAGCGTGCGGGTAGATTGCTCCAAAAAGGCGACCCGCGACAACATATAGACATAGGGATAGAGGGTGAGGCTAAACATGATAATTGCCCCGCCCACAGAACGAACATTAGGAAACCAATAGGCTGTGGCGCTCTCCCAACCAAACAGCGATCGCAACCCCATTTGAACGGGACCATAGTATTCCAAGACATCCGTATAGGTGTAGGCCAGCAGATAAGCAGGCGCCGCCAACGGCAATAGCAATCCCCACTCAAACAGCCGTCTCCCCGGAAACCGACAAAGGCTCACCAGCCAAGCTGTCCCCACCCCAATGACCAAGACGCCTAAACTAACCCCCAGCATTAACCACAGCGAGTTAGCGATATATTGGGGCAGCACGGTTGAGGATAGATGAGACCATACCTCCCCGCTATCGGCAAAGACACTGCCTAGCACCACCAATATTGGCAGCGCCACCAGAAAGGCAATTCCCAGCACAGTCGCCATCCAACCATTAAATCGAACCCCCTTTATCCAAACTTTCAGGTTTTCAGAAAACCATTGAGATGAAAATTTAATAGCGGGCATAGAGTAAATGATGTAGCGGGTGGTTGGATGAACGATTGAATATATGCTGGCTAAGGTCAGCGTATTTTGGCTGGGGGGATGTCATTGGTCATTGGTCATTGGTTTTGGGTTGTAGGGTGAATGACAGGAAATTAAGTAACAAGTGACAAATAACAATTGACAAGTGACAAGTGCAAGTTACTTGCACAAATTTGACGTGCGAAAGTGTTGATTGATGAGATTTGGAATCATCTTAGGGCTGACATGCCGATAACGCGCCTTATCGGGCATGAAAACTAAGTTTGGACCAGATTTACAATGCCCCATACAGCCTGTTAACTTAATTGTGATTTGATCGGTCAACCCTTGCTCGCGGAGTTCGGATTCTAGAAGTTTGCAGATGGCTTTGCCCCCTCGCTTCATGCAGCTTGATTTGCTACAGACTAATACTTTTGACCTGCCCCCTTTTGCTCCCCCTGCTCCCTCAAGGGATTTTTCCTGGACTTGAGTCAGTTTGACCTGGTCGATTGTCGGCAGAATCTCTTTACACTGACCAGGGGAGGCTTTTAGCAGATTGTCCGCCTTTAGAGAAATTTCACCGGTCTTGAGTTTTACCTTCTGCATCCCCGAGATAAAAACCCACTCGCCTGGCGTAAAGTGTCGAATGGCGTCTATGCGGAGATGCTTAGGCAGCTTGATCTGATACTCTCCACTGGCGGCGGCGAGTTGGAGATATTTGAAAGGAGATTTTTTGCCCGGTGCAAACCCGACGAATCGCCCCTCGAGTCCAAACGGCTCTGTGAGCTTGGCGGTGAATTTAGTCATTCCCAAAACAGCACTCATCTATTAATAATTATTCTCATTTAATCGCAAGAGTCAAGTCATTCCCTGTCTACTGCCTACCGCCCTCTCTCTTCCCAATTCCGCCAATAATTCCGCCAATATGTATAAATATGTTGAAATCCTGACAAAAACCCAAATTAGTATCATATAATACAGAAAATAAAGGATAAATCGTTCATCTCTTTGCTGATCTTGTTCCCTTAAAGTTTCTTGCAGCAGGGAGACGGAAGTAGAGAATAATCTCGAAGGAACGCGCCTCATGATCGCAACACGATTTTAAGGAGGCGGATATGAAACTTACTTATCGTGGTGTCAGTTACGACTACACTCCCCCCAAAGTTGAATATGGTCCAATTTACGCCCGTGGTAAATATCGGGGCGCGCCAGTAGCTTTTGAAAGTCTTAAGGAAATCCCTGTAGAGCAACCTAGCTATAACTTGAAGTATCGAGGCGTAAGCTATACCAGCGGGGTTGGAATTCCGATGAAAAACATGACTAACGATTCAGAGGGTGTTGAAGCAGCTCCGGCGACTCCCCCAACTCCTGAGGCAAAACCAGCTGCAGCGCCAGCTATGTCAGTTCTAGAGCGGGCCCGCGCCCTGATGATTGGCCATCACCAAATGGTCAGACGGCGTGAACAGTCAATGTTGGCTCGTTTGGATGAAGAAGTCGGTTTGACCGCCAAGGACGCTGCTGAATACGAAAGCCATATTCAAGGTAAGATTCGTCACAATTTTTGGAAGTCCTACGATCGCAGCAAGGCTGCCATGAGTTAAACCGGTTGGGAATTGTCTCCTAGACAAGAGCGTATATACTCTCCTCAGAGTTGACCAAAATAGCCTTATTGCGGTTTAGGACATAGCAAGCATCGCTGCATGATCAACTTCCTAATTTGAGTATGGAGGGTCGTGATCTTAACTCAGTCTCTCAACACCTATCACCGCGGTAAGGTAAGGTCCAACGTTTATAACGCTGGACCTTTTCTTTGGTCCCCTCCCGATTCAGCGAGGCCGCGTTAGAATCAGCTTGTATTTTGGCGGGGGAGCTTAGATGGTTGCTTCAATCCAAGAATTCGATGCTAGGGACTGGGTTAAAGTACGCAATTCCCTCGATGGCGAACAAGCGGTCTTGATCTGGACGGGGGCCATTTATTCCTTTATTCCTGGGGAAAAAAAGCAGAAACTCTTCAAAATTGTGGGAATGAGTGTGAGTCGATGCATCGCCTGCGGAGAGAATGCTTGGGACTTTACCTCGCGGGAACTGACTTATTATCTAGACCCGGAAACGGGCGAAATCCTACACCAATGGCAAAATCCCTGGACAGATGAGGTTCTGACTGTTATGCATGTCGCCAATAATCCTGTGCAGGGTCATTTTAAGGGTAAGTTTCCAGCTAAGGTTGATGGCGATATCACGACCTTTGCCTTTGATTTATTCTCCCATTACCCTAATCCCTTAGCAGAGGATAAACGATTTGCGGAGTATAGTCCCAATCCGACTTATCAGGCGATTGAACTGTTTAAATTGACGGTTCCCACCCAAGAACTGCGGGAACCTGACAGGGTGTCGGTGTCCAATGTCATCTTGGCGTGGGATCGCATTGGCCCTTGGGTGCCTTGGATGAAGATGGGGGATAAGGCAGGGCAGCTGATTTACAGTGCAACGGGGTCTAAGGTGAATAATTTTGCTGACTGGCCCCAAGTGCTTCACGATGAAGTCAGCCATCGCATTCCTCTGTTCAAAGAAGCCCCGAAAGCCTATCTTGAGGATCGGGAGGATGTGACGTCTTGGATATACTTCAAGCAGAATTTTGACGCTTATTTAGCGGGCGAGCGATTCCCCCTTCCTGTGAGTGAAGAGTGAAGACTGGCTCCAGACCCGCAACCGCTGCATGAGTTTCAACAACTAAATTTCCACAACGATTTTACCCGTTGCCTGACGGCTGGAAAGGCGTAAATGGGCGTCTCCTATCTGTGATAACTTAAAACGGGTTTCATCCAGAACCGGCCTTAAACCTCCGGCTTCGACGATCTTGGCAATTTCGCTGAGAATTTGGCCATGCTCTTCGCGCCCTTGGTTGTGAATCATCGGAATTAACATAAACACTACACGGATTATGTGAGTTAGAAAATTGTGAAAAAAGGCGAGGAGACGTCAAGATTATCTGGTAACCACACCAAAGCTTGAGGTCTCCTCATGACTATGATAGACGCCCCCAC
>JAAUYH010046953.1_pt1 | contig 15723 bp, 10 predicted proteins | sample 7278061 | NCBI WGS metagenome assembly JAAUYH01 (sample SAMN14350203, study PRJNA611818) | marine sediment metagenome | isolation source: surface marine sediment (0.6m) | place: French Polynesia: Moorea | collected 2018-08
CAAGAAAGTCCCGGTAATCTGCAGGTATCTATATCCCCTGGCACGCTTACGGGAATCACTCTGCCGACTATGACACTTTCGGCGCAGAATGCTTCTGAGATTTGTGACCTACCTCCGAAAAAAAGATTGGCTTCGCTCCGATACATGACTAGAGGTACTACTATTACGCCAGATTTGGAGCTGCCCGAGCTGAGATCTGATGATTTGGAGCTCGGAACTCGTGCTAAGGATCTTTGTTGAACAGGAACACCGCCACAACCACAGGCGCCGTTAGTTGCATATCCAGTGTAATTGTAGCAAACCGACCTATCTGGTAGCCAATAAACCCGGATTTTAGAGTCACAATCTATTCAAGGTACCGGTCTAGTGGGTGCGCAACATTCCCGAGCTAATTTAACATGCGTTTAGTACTCAGTGGCTTTAATTCTGAGTGACGAAATGAACTTCGAAAGAGAGACGTGGCATGTTCCTCAATTTTGGGAATACGATTGATAGTCGCAAGAACTCATCTAGAATCTCATACGAGTATTGCTGCAGATAGTGAAACACACCATACAGAATTGCATCCATGTGGGATTGCAGCACAGAAAGGTTCCCGCGTAGTCCATTGTACCGTACCTTAAACTCTATGAAAGCAAGATCAACCCCATGTGAAGCGTTCTCTACCAGATACGCCGCGGGCTTGTGTCGACATCGTGGCGCAAGAGTGTCTGCCTCTGACTTTCACTTGATTGCTGCACAACGTCACTTGGTGTATGAAGTGCCCGAGAATACGGAGATATGCATTCGTGGTGCAGCGGAAGACTTGAACGCCGTTCCACTCGATGTTCTACCAGATGCGACCCCATTGCGAAGGACGTATGTACTTTTGGTTGCTTCGCAATGCTAAGACTGGGACCTACTGCGCAGGTAAGAGCGCAAATGGCGAAACAGGCGTCCTCTTATTGTGACTTGCCGGCCCGTGGCGCCGTGGAAGACATCGTTCCCACTGCGGGCAACTGTGCGTGGGTGTAGTTACCGAGGTCGGTGATAAACGTGTTGCTGCAACATTTGTTAACTTGCGCGTATCGAACACATAAGAACCAAGACCTGGGGTTCGTAAGTGCAGAAAGAGTGATGTAGGAGGCGTATATAGAACTTGGCGTCAAGCAAGTGTTGTCGAGTTTGGAGAGTGCGGCTAGGTTGAGATCACAAATCGTGGATCTGAAAAGCGCGTATCCGATTGTGAAAGACGTGTTGGATCGTGCAGGGAACGCGGATCATTTGGACGTCATACACGAGTCGTCTTTGCTACTTACGGCGGAATACTAATTGTTGTCTGGAAATTTGGAACTACCCAGTGTAATTGAGGCACACCAACTTATCTGGTAGCCAATAAAACCTGTTTCTAGAGATGAATAGAATTAACAGCCGCATGAACTCTTCGAGAAACCCATTCGAGTATTGCCACTGATACTGAAGCAGACGCCATGAAATCGTACCCATGGGGATTGCACCATTGAATTTCCAGCATGTTCCGTGCTACCAAGCCTTCACCTTTATGAAAGCAAGCTCAATAACTTCGGAAGCGTTTCCCTTAAGAGGCGTGCTAGAATCCACGTCTATACTTTTCACTATTGTGCGTCAAACCGACAGTGCAGCAATTGCATCTTAAACTAGTTACGAATTGTTGCCCGCTTACTAGACCGCTACCCAATCCTGTTACTCATGTATCCATACCAAACAAGCCAGTCAATGGGATGTTCACAGAGTACCCAAAAGTACTCAAACATTCGATTAATTCTGACTTCTTTCGAGACACTACGTCAAGGCTCACTCAGCTGATCGTTCTCGTCTAAAGTTGCCACTTCAGGCTCTAGATTCATGCCTTTGACCGCCTGGGCCGCACACAATGCAAATTTTTCCAATGCACTCCCCTTACGTAGAGAAGTGAGTTTATTCGGCAAACTGCAGTCGCTGTAGCCTAACAGAAGGTGCACGACGTCGCGCACAAATAGCTGAAGTTTTATTCTGTCAACATTGCAGAATAGTAGTCTCTGAGCGATGTTCAGATCCAACCTGGGTCGGAGCTGGGATACGCCCGTGTGAGAAAGGATTGCTCGCGCCAGGCCCCAGCGTTTCGACTGCTCCGGGAATTCGATGTGTTTCAATTGAGGAATCAATTCCACCATCTCGTGCTGATGTTCGACATTCCGGGACATTTCTGTTCACTTGGGAATTGAAGATGGCGAAAACCATTACGCGAAAGGAAGATGCACGAAAGGCACTTGCCAAGCAATCGTCCTACCTTATTTACAGTTATTCTCACAATATCCTTATGACATCCGCATCACTAGTGAACTCAACAGCGTTGATATTGCCCAGCAGCAGCAGTTAATTAGGTTGGGCTCCGCAGAGAATACGCAGCGACAGACGAGTTGAACATTGGAGCTATCGTTGAGGCATGACAGCACAGGGTGTAGCGAGCATTTCTGTGTGATAACACGCCGGTCACATTGAGTCCGTCGTCAAGAGAGTGCTCGCCTTTCGGGGCAGATGCATTATACGCACCGAGTTGCGTTCATCATATTACGTAACGCAAGTCAATACGGTTCGATGACAGTTATACAAAGTGTAAAAGAGTAGCGATAATGGTTGGTGGCTCGATATCCATAACCGTGAATGCCGATATGTCGGTGAGGCCAGAGAACTGGAGGACTAAGCGCAGGAGAGTCAAATTGTGGCGTGCAACAATAACGAGCGAATTAGAGCAGTGTTCCATTTCAACGATCCCGCATCCTTTCCATGTCTCACTCTTATGAAGCAAGTTGAGTTGGAATGACGCTTGAAAGTTATGCGAAGAAAAGTGGTAACGATTTGAGAACAGGAGCGCTCTCGAAATCCTCGGCCTCGGTATAAATATTCAGCATGCTCCAAGCATTGTTTAGCGCCGGTTCACCTCGTTTCTGAGGTGTGCATTTCCGCTCGTTTGCAGAAGAGGCGAGAAATCCGATTAACTTGAAGCTGCTTTCAAAGCATTAGAATTCGATCCCTACTTGCCCACCGTCTGAGCTTGGTACGACTTCTAAAAGAGTAAAACACACTGTCGATTTGTTTCTAAACTTCGTACGCTTTTCTGAGGAACGAGCTAAGCCTTTTCAACAGCCGATGCAGGAGAGCTAGCCAAATTAGTTGAATGGACCAAGCATGGTCCATATGATCCAGTACATCGATGTTGTGAATATGGGAGCTGCATATGTTCATTAGGCTCTCGAAGTCCAGCCAATGCATTGCCATGCCACGTCACCTATGATCACAGTCGAGCTGCGAAGGCTATTGATGTATAGACATGCCTTTCTGTGCCTTGCGACCTACATTACTGGCGGACTACTTTCTAGAACCGCTTAAACAGAGTAGCAATTGAACGAGCAAAGACAATCACCACTTATTAATTCATCAAACTGTTTCACGGTATGTTTACCACAGTGAATGTTCCCACAAAGAAATCGCGCATGGAAATGATACAACAAACTCCCGATAATCTGCAAGTATCTGTATCTCCTGGCGCGCTTACTGGTATCGGTTTGCCGACCATGACATCTTCGGTGGAGAACACCTCTGAGATATGTTTCTTACTCCCGAGAAAAAGATTGGCTTTACGCCGATATTTGAGTAGAGATACCGCTATTGCACCAGATTTAGAGCAGCCCGAGGCATGATCGGATGATCTCGAGCTCGAAATTCACGCCAAGTTATTCATCGAGCAAGAACAACAACACAGTCGAAGGCGCCGTTAGTTGTATAGTCAGTATAATTTTGGTAAACCGACTTAAGAGGTATACAATAAAGCTGGTTTCTTAGAGTCACTATCAATTTTGGGTTGGTCTAGTACGTGGACAATATCTCCGAGCTAGTTTAGCATGCGTTAAGTATTCTGCGCTTTCAATGCTTAGTGATGAAACGTGTTCGAAAATTTAGGGATATTACAGGTTTGTCTGAACACTATTCACAGCACCAAGGACTCTTAGAGAATCGCATGCGAGTATTGCTTCTGCTAGTAACGAAGACGCCATGCAATCGTATCCTTGTGAGATTGCAGCATAGAATGGGTCCTCCGAGGTCCATGCTATCAAGGGTTCCTCTCTATGAAAGCAAGGTCAATCCCCTATGAAGCGATTCCGTTCAGAAATTTTTCTACATTTTGTATGTCTGCTTCAGGCGTGCTAGAACCCTCGTCTACACCTTTCACTATCGTGCATTTAACCTACACTGTCAAAATTGCATGTTATAACTTGGTAGACAATGTCTTCCACGTACTAGACCGATACCCAATTCTGTTACTTACATGTGAAACACCGACAAAAGCCCAAGTCAATGGGGAAGTTCATATATCATCGTAAAGCACCTCAACATTCCATTAATTCTTACTTCTTCCGAGACACTGCGTCATGGGTGCCGAAGCTGATCACTCTCGTTGACAGGTGCGACTTCAAGCTCTGGGTTCATGCCTTTGACCGAGCGCGCTGCACGCACTGCAAGCTTTTCAAACCTACTTTCGTGACGTAGAGAAGTGAGTGCATTCAGAAAACTTAAGTCACTGTAGTCTATCAGAACGTTCACAATGTCGCGCACAAATAAGCAATGTTTTTTTCTGTCGACATCCCGAATCGGCAGTTTCAGAGGGATGTTCGAGCCTTCATGAACGTGTGCCTCGGATCCAAACTGGGTCGGAACTGGGAGACGCGCGTGTGAGAAATGATTCCTTGCGTCAAGTCCCTGAGTTCCGACAGCTTCGGGAAATCGATGTTTTGAAATTGATGGATCGATTCCATCATCGCATACGTATGTTCGAAATTTTCGAGACAGTTCTTTTCATTCGAGGCGTGAAGCTGGCGAAGGCCATAACGTAAACGGAAGATGCTCGGCTGACAATTGCCAAGCAATGGCCCAACCCTATTTCAATCCCACAAAACGCGTACGAGGTCCGCTTCACAAATGAACTTGGCACAACAGAACAGAACGATATCTGCACAAACGACGATGAATTGTAGCAGAAAATGGTGCCACAGACGAGCCGCACGGTGCAGTTATCGCTGAAACATGACAGCATGAAGCGTAGCGGGCTTGTGTGTGACATAAGACCCCGGTCAAATTGAGTTGGTCACCAAGGGAACGCTCGGCTTTTTGGAGGCAACGCAATGCAGGCTAATTAGGTTCAATGCCAGTTGCACACAGTGCAACAAAGGATAGCAAGGATGAGAACCGTAAGTTCTGATATGTATGAGAAGCTAAAGACTGGAAAGGTTTTGCGAAAGAGCATTAAATTGTTAGCTAGAGTAATAAAGAGTAAAGAGCAGTAGCTTTTTCTTTTCAATGATACGGCAAGATTGCTCTGTTTCTCTCTAGTCCAAAAAGTTGAATGCGGATGGCATTTGAAAATATTCGAAGCAGTCTAGGTACGATTTGAGAGCGTTAGCGCTTTAGAAACCGATATTCGCCATAAAAACATTTACCTTGTCGCAAACATTGATCAGCGCGAGTTTTGTCATTTCTGCGTTGCTCATTCCGACTCTGTTCATTGCAGGGACAAAAAATTCAAATTTATTGTAGACACTTTCAAAGCAGTAGTATTCCATCCTACTCGACAACCGTTCTAAATGAGTACAACTTCTGAAAGAATGAATCAAGCCGACATTCTCAAAGAGCAACGCTGTTTTCAACAAATCCGATCCACGAAATGGATATCACAATCTGGGACACGAGAGATTAACCGAAAATTCAGCAGCTATGATGGCGAGGTTCATTATGAGAGCACACCCACGCCGTCGCGGAGCCGCGAGGGATGTTGTTAAGCTGATTGTGATTGCTTCATTTTTTGAGCGTCATGGACGTGCCACTGACGAAGTAGAACGAAACGAGCACTACGAGCGCGCTGCTCCAATCGCTCTATACTGAATTCGTCGAGAACACGGCGAGTGCGGCGAAACGCCTAGTCAGGACTACGCTGAGGACGCAGAGCATTCCTATGGAATCACCGTGCTCCGCCTCGTAGCTTGATAGACTTCCGAATTCGACTGCTACAACCATGTCGAAAAGTACGCAGTGAATAATTAAACAAGTATTCGTTCCCGCCAATTTCGTTTCATGGAAATCCAACAATTAATGGTCGACTATCTGAACGGGTACCTTGGTGTAAGCTTGCCACTTGAAAACAATTTTACCGGTAAATAAGCCTACCACGTCACACGCCACACCTCACCTGCTGCAGCGGACGATACCGTACAACAAAACAGAGTGCTTAACAAAATATGTCTTCGCAACTGAAGCGTGGCAAGAAAAGGAAGAGGTCGAGTGGCACTGGATCCGAATCAGCGGATGAAGGACCTCCGTCATCGAAGCTTTCTCAAGAACAAGAAGAGCTCTCTCAAGAACCGGTGCAGGAGAGCGAGCCAAATTTGTCGACGGGACAAAGCATGGACTACATAATTCAGTTCATCGATGGTGTGAACGTTGCTCCAAAGCAACCATGCATGGCAGTAGCACAGCAAATTCCAGGTAATCTGCAGATATCTGTATCCCCAGGCACGCATACTGGAATCACTTTGCCGACAATGACATCTACGGCCGAGAACACTTCTGAGATTTGCATGCTACCTCCGAAAAAAAGATTAGCTTCGCTCCGATATGTGAGTAGAGGTACTACTATTACGCCAGATTTGAAGCAGCCCGAGCTGAGATCTGATGATTTGGAGCTCGGAACTGGTGCTGAGGATCTTCGTTGAACACGAAGACCACCACTGCCCCGGGCGCCGTTAGTTGCATAGTAAGTATTATTGTGGCACAACTACTTATCTGATACCCAATAAAGCCGGTTTCTCAAAGTCACAATCAATTTCAGGTACCGGTCTAGTGCGTGGTCAACATTCCCGAATTAGTTTAACACGCGTTTTGTGCTCTGTGGTTTTAATGCATAGTGATGAAGTAAACTTGGAAACAAGAGAGGTGACGTCATTCACAATTCTGGGATATTATAGGTTTCTATCGATACGATTCACAGCCGCAAGAACTCTTCGAGAATCACATGCTATTAATGCCTCTGATAGTTAAAAAGAAGCCATGAAATCGCAGCCATGTGGGACTGCACCATAGAACGGTTCTCGCGTGGTCCATGCTCCCAAGCCTTCACTTCTATGAATGCAAGCTCAATCCCCTGTTAAGCGTTTCCTATCAGATATTGTTCTATATTTCGGAGGCGTGCTGCAGACGTGCTACAACCCACGTCTTCACCTTTCATTATCGCGCTTGAAAGCCACACTCTAGCAATTTGCATGTTAAACTAGTCAGACAATGTTGCCCAGGTACTAGACTGGCGCCTAATTCTATTTCTTATTTGTGCATACTGATAAAGCAGAAGTCAATGGGGACGATCGCATAGTACCCAAAAAGTACCAAAACATTCGATAAATTTTGACTTCTTCTGAGACACTACGTCAAGGCTCACTGAGCTGATCGTTCTCGTCGACAGTTGCCACTTCAAGCGCTAGGCCTGCGACGCACGCACTGCAAGCTTTTCAAACTCACTCTCGTGGCGTAGAGAGGTAAGTTTATTCGGAAAACTGCAGTCGCCGTAGCCTAACAGAACGTGCACGACGTCGCGCATAAATAGGTGATGTTTTATTAAGTCAAATTTCCGAACTGTTATTTTCAGAGCAATGTCCACGCCTCCATGCGCATGTGCCACGAGTCCATCCTGGGTCGTAACTGAGAGACGCGCGTGAGAGGAAGGATTGCAGGCGTCAAGTCCCTGAGTTCCGACTGCACCGGGAATTCGATGTGATGAAATTGATGGTTCACTTCAACCATCTCATACAGACGTTCGACATTCTCGAGACTGTTCTTTTCATTCGAGGCGTGAAGCAGGCGAAGGCCATTACGTTAACGGAAGATGCACGGCAGACACTTGCCAAGCAATCGTCCAACCCTATTTCAATCCCACAATACACGTATGAGGTCCGCATCACAAATGAACTTGGCACAACAGAACAGAACGATATCTGCTCAGACTACGACGAATTTAGGAGAAAACGGCGCCACAGACGAGCCGCACAGTGCAGCTATCGTTGAAACATGACAGCATGAAGCGTAGCGGGCTTGTGTGTGACATAAGACCCCGGTCACTTTGAGTCCGTCGTCAAGCGAGTGCTCACATTTTAGGGCATACGCGGCACGCTCAGAGAGCTGTGGTCATCGTGAACGCAGCGCAAACCAGTCCAGGTCAATGTCGGTTCCAAAAGGTGTAAAAATACTGCAGCGAGAACGGATGGTCACTCGATCACAAGAACCGTGAATGCCGAGATGAAGGGTAGGCTAGAGAGCAGAAAGACCATGCGGGGACGCGTCTAATTGAGCCCTACAGGAATAACGAATGAAGCACGTACAGTACGGTAGTGTTCCCATTTCAATGATCCGGCATTCTTTTTCAGTTGCGCTCTTATCAAGTTGAATTGGGAAGGCGCTTGAAAGGTATGCGATGCAGTTTGGGTACGATCGGAGGACAGAAGCTCCTTGGATATCTTCGGCCTTGATAGAAATATTCAACATGCTGGAAGCATTGTTGAGCGCGGGTTCACCTCGTTTCTGCAGCGCTCGTTTCGCCTCGGTTTGCAGAAGCGCTAAATCCGAATAACTGGAAGCTGCTTTCGGAGGAGTAGGATTCGATTCCTACTCGACCTCTCTTCTAACGTGCTACGACTTCTAAAAGAGTAAATGGCAGTGCCGATTTATTTTTACACACCGAACGGTCATTTTCAATAGAGCGGCGTTGCTTATCAACAACAAATTTGATCAAGGAAACGAATTACGCAATGTGGGACAAGAAAAAGTAATGAAAAATATGGCACCCCTTACAGCGAGGCTCATTGTGAAGAGGACATCCACGGCAGCCCTGCGGCGCGCGGGATGTCGCTAAGTTGGCGGCGGCTGCTGCGTTTTCTGCGCGCGGAGGAGGTGCCGCTGACGGAGAAGGGCGATGGGAGCGGGACGAGTGCACCACTGCTCCCACTGAATGCGGCGTTCGACGAGAGCACGTTCAGCGCGGCGGGGCGGCTGGCCACGGCTGCGCTGCGCGCGACTCACGCCGACGGCACGACGGTGCTGCGCGCGTTCGCGCAGCCGCGCGGCGCGGTAGAGTTCCTGATCCAGGTGCCGCGGCCGCGGCGCGCGGTCATCTCCGCGCACGACAGCGTGGCGGCGGCGGTCGCCGTGGTGGGCAGCCACGTGCTCACGCTGGGCGTCGACAGCAGCTACTCGGCGCTCAAGGTGTGGCGCACGGGCAGCGAGGGCGAGCCGACTTGCATCTCCACGCTGCGCTTCTCGCCGGACGACACGCCCACCGCGCTCGCCGTGCGCTCGCGCGGCGACTCCACGCTGCTCACCGCCGTGGGCTTCGCCGACGGCGCGGTCGTGCTGCTGCGCGGGGACGTCATCCGCGAGCGCGTGAATCGCAAGCGCATCGCCCCCTCGCCCGGCGAGATGAGCGAGAACCGCCCCGTCGTGGCGCTCCGCTTCCTCGACGACGACACCCTGTTCCTCGCCACCGAGGCGTCGGTCGCCGCCATACACTGCGCCGACGACCACCGCACCGTACTCGACACCCGCGGCGCCGCGCGTGGCGCACATTGTACCCTACTGCACCACTCGCAGCAGTTCTGCGTCGTGCGCGAGGAGGCCCTCTACTTCTTCACTCACGTCGGCCGCGGCCCGTGCCTCGCCTTCGCCACAGCGGTGCCCGAAGGCTATGTCTGTGCCTACGGCAAGTACCTGGTCCACGGCGGGGGCGATGGGGAGGTGGTGGCGTACGACATCACCAACAAGGTGCTAGCGTACAAGGGCAAGGGCGACGTCTGCGCGGTGTTCGAGGATGCCGATGGCACCGCGCTGTTGTGCATGAAGGACGGCACTGTGAGACGACTCACTGAGGTGCCGCTTCGCAAACGCGTGAACATGTTGCTGGACCGCGAGCTGTATGTGCCCGCGGTCGCGCTGGCGCGCACGGAGACACGGACGAACGAAATGAATCGCGAACTTCTAACGAGCGCGGTGCGCAGATACGCCGAGCATCTCATCGAGAAGAACGATTACGACGGCGCGGCCGCGCAGTTGGTCGATATCATCAATGGGCCGGCGGTCGAACCGAGTTGGGTCATCACGCGGTTGGTCGAACAACCCGGGCTTCGCTCCGGACTGCGCATGTATCTGGAAGCGCTGCATGCGGCGGGGAAAGCAGCGTTCGTGCACACGAAAGTGCTGATCACGTGTTATCGGCACGACCGTGAGCGCGCGGCAGTGTTGCCGAAATGTACGCCCGATGAAACCGCGACGACAAACGACGACCATGTGTGCAACGTGTTCGCGAACGTGGACTGGACGACGGAGCAGGTAGACTCCGCTATCGGCATGTGCCGTAACGCGGGGCTGTACCGCGTGGCGGAGTCGCTGGCGCGCGGGAAGAAGCGCAACGTGGCGCTCGCGCAGGTGCTCGTGCACGACCTCGACGAGAAGGCGGCCGCGCTCGCGCTCCTCAACAGCATCGAAGGTGAGGCCGAGGTGTCGGCCGTGCTCGACGCTGTCGCGCGGTCCCTGCTCGTCCAGATATCCGCGCCCTTCGTCGACTTCCTCGCCAACGCTATCTGCAAGTCCTCCGTGCGCGCGGCGCAGAACATGAAGCAGCCCGTCATCCAGCTCAAGGATTACGCGCACCTGTTCGCCGACCGCCCGCGCTGGTACGCGGTACTGCTCGAACGCGTGCTAGCGCGCCCTGGCGGGCTGCCGGCGCAGACCGTGCCCGGCACGTGGTTGGAACTGTTTGAGTCTCTGGTATGTGTCGATATCGCAGAGCGTGTCGCGGCCTCTGGAACATATGCATCGTCGAATGCGGGGATTTCGATGGATGCGCAGTCGATGGACATGGATGATATGCGCTCGTCACTTTCTTCTCTACCCTCAACTGTCTTTGGGGCGCAAAGGAACCGGACCCCCCGCGTTGGAAGACGGGCGCTCAAAATATTGCAGAGTCGGCGCTCGATGATTGACCCGCGCAAGGCGTTGCGTATCGCCGAAGTGCATGGGCATGACTCTTGCCTTGAATACCTGTACGAATACTTGCGCATGTACCGTGAGCTGGGTGTCTGTTTGCGCCAGAACGAGAATGAGAAAGCACTGTTACGCGCGGCGAGGAGGCATGGGGAACGGGAGCCGCAGTTGTGGCTGGAAGCGCTACGTTATTTCGCGCCACGCGCGTGCGATGAACTTGTGTTGCGCGAAGACCGGTTTGGAAGACACGCGTCGGATGACGAAGATGGCGGGTTGCGTTCGCGGTCGCACAGCCCGGCGATGCGGATGCGCGGCACGCCGGCGATAGATGGTTTGAATGAAGTGATGACGGCGCTGTCGCGCAGCGCGGTGGTGACCACGCTGGAGATCGTGGACATCGTGACGGACGCGTGCCCGGACGCGCCGCTCGCGCTCGTAGGCGAGTTCATCGAGAAGAGCGTGGCGGCGATGAACAGGCGCGCGGTGCAGGAGGAGTACAACGGCGTGCGGCTGGCCGTGGAGCTCGGCGAGCTGCGCAAGGAGGCGCAGCGCCTGGGCGAGGAGGCGGTCGTCATGCGCCCACAGCCCTGCGCGGCGTGCGACGAGCCCGCCGCCGTCCCCATGATGCACTTTTTCTGCGGCCACTCGTACCACGCCGCCTGCCTCGCTCCCATCGGCGGCAGCCCCATGCGCAGCAGGGACTCCTACGGCGACGGGCTCTGGGTCGAGGAATGCCCGAAGTGCGCACCCGAGCAGGACGCCGCCGTCAGCATGAGAAACGCAATCGAGGAACGCAACATGAAGCACGATGACTTCTTTTCTAGACTGAAGAGCAGCCGTGACCCGTTCGCCACCGTGCTCGAGTACTTGGAGCGCCGCGCGTTCGTGTGATAGGATAGTAGCGGGTGCCGTAGGTAAATTCTAACTTAACTCTTGCATGTGTTGCGTGGACGTGTTGGGACTGCGTATTTTGGCATGGGTCTTTCACTTTCGGAACGAATGGTGGGCTGCTGGGTGGTGTAGTTGGCGAGTCATCGTCGTTCGTGCAGATTTCACGGAAATGATGTTTGTGCGTCTCTACCAATGTGTCATGGGAAGCCCAATAATTGTGAATCATCGAAGGCTATCGTATCGTATCGTATCGTATCTGATAGTCTTGTACTCCGTACCTGAACAGCCTATCCAAATACATTCGAATACCTATTCGTATTCATCTACCCTGACTAGTTTTGTGTGCTATTTATCCTTTCAGCGGAATGAAACCGATTGAATTATTCACTCAACATCAGTGAAAATTTTTGCCAAGTTATTCGTGAGTCTGTATCCTCCGCTCAATGTTCATCAACGTTTGAAAACAACAAATGCGACTTTATGAAAGGCTCAGAACATAAATAAAGATTGAAACGTAGTAAAATTACATGTGCGCTTTCAAAATAGTCGCCAAATATTCTATTAGTTAAGTAATTCATCAGGTCTGCGATGCCATACATAACAATGCAACGATGCCCCTGACTTGCGTATCATCATTGCGATTTAAGTATAAAAGACGACCGGAAAATTTTGTGAACTTCAAGCTTCGTACAAATTGTATAAAATGCAAAAGTTAGTTAATATCAACATTTGCTAATCTATTTCCATATCGACTGTTACTTCTAACATTCCTCTTCTCGAGTTAGTTATTTTTGAGAATTAGAGGCCATCTTCTTAAAAATATGGTACTCCCATTCTATCAGCACCACGTACTTGAAGGTAGTCCATATATTGAAAAATGATGCAAAAAGAAGGTATTCCATGGGTTATCTAAAAACAATTCAAATCATTGACTAAAGCCCGAAGGATAGTGGAATAGTAGAACAAATAACAATGTGGGCATAGAGAATCGAAAAGTACGAATTAAGAATAAATAATAGAATTTAGAGCCATATTTACCAAGTGACAAACAGCCCTATAGCTTATGCATGTACAGGTAAGGGGACATAATTGTGTGAACTTTTGGTTAGGGTACAATTTGTATTCACAAAATTGGTCGAAAAATAACCGCTTTTTATGGTTTTCTGTAGAAGTGCTCGGATAAACGCATTCAAGAAAATGGGCTTCATGGACTTGAGAAACTTTTTAGGATTCTCTCATGGATTGGAAGTGAAGAGTGAGAATTTCGAAGCTTGCCGATGTTACAAGTTGGGACCTGATAGCTCAATCGAATTATACATAGACTGAAATATTTCAGAACTCATGTTCTTATAGGTAAATGGGTTCATCAATGCTCTTTGTACTCTAACCAAAAGTTCACACAATTATGTCTTCCTACCGTACTCCTCACTGTTAAAATTTTTCTTATATGACTGTAGCATTCTATAAATCATCCGGACGTGACCGTCATAATTGTCACAAAACAATGCCGAGTTGCTGGCTTCACTGCTATTAGTAATATTACCGACCAATTATAAAATTTGGAAAGAATAGAAGGATGCATTAAGTAGCAGGACTAAGGAAAGGGAGGAATGCTTAATGGTTAGTTCAATTTCTTATTTCATCAAATATTACGTCAGAATTTGAAACTCTAAGTTACGCAAGCTGAATGGAATATCACAATGAAGCTTGTTGGTTAATCAACGAATTTTATTAATTTTTGCTAACAAATTTTTGCCAAGTATTCTTGTTGAACTGTTTCTCTCATAGCTGTTATAAGTTCAACGAAGAATTTACTATTAGTGAGAATTGGATTTCAGATGAATTTTCAATGGAAATTGCGAACGCGATAAAGTTTATTCCGAGCTTGATTTGAAATCAGCTGGTGGTCAGAAACTATTATTAAGCTACCATACTTTCGAAAAACATACGGTTCATTCCAAGCAACTTCAGAATCTTACAGTTGGTAATCATATTATGTGCGACCTTACTTGACAACTGTCGCTATCCATACTGCAATTAGTCAGCCGTTCTAATTTTCAGTTTCGTAATATGTTGCATTGAAAATCGAGAAACAACTGTCTTGGCTGACAATGAAAAGAAGCTCTTCTTAGCTTCACGCGACTGGTAAAAGATCAATATCAAGTGATTGGTTCTGAATTCATCATTTTAGTGGGATTTACATGATATTAACACTTACCTGTCCGATATTAACTTGGGAGAGAAGAAGCTTGCATGGCTGCAGAGTGCCCTGATATTGATAGATTTAAAGCCTCCAATGAGTTCATGGAAAAATTATTAAGAATGTCAACCTACCAGAAATCGAAATGAATGTAAGGAGAAGACGTATCTAACAATCGGATGATGCGCAAATTTTGCAAACATGACATAGACGCAACTGTAGCTGACTACCTATAGTGCAGAGTACATAATGTTGTTGATTCAGTATTTTTTTCAGAACAATCTCAAATCAGTCATACTTGATGGAATCGGAAAACTGTACGGAAGTTCAATAAACATAACTCTAGGTGCATGAACTTCGTCTACTTGTTGGTGTTCAGACTCAATACGGAAAGTAAGCATTTCCCACATATTAAGCTCGTCGGGGTGCGCCAAATCAGTGCTTGGAAGACATCCGATTTCCTCATCATCGGCAATCATATTGGTCTCAAACTAATGGCTGGACGCAGGCAGTAGATTCAAGTCTCATATTCAATATCGTTCTCGCCTAATAAAAGAAGAGATGGATTTCTAGGTACAGGTCTGCTGAATCAGCACATGATGGATATCGATGTTTTGGTGATCTAGTATCTACTCTTTGGTTCGAAGCATCTAACTTCAAAAAATTGCTAGGGTCATTTTGCAAACGAAGAAGGTCTGCTTTTCCGTGTTGACTGTCTTCTTGAACACGCTTGCTCGATTGCTAATTCGTATACGATATCAAACGTAACAAGCAGACGTAAAAAATAGTGTCGGTCGGAGACTGCATGTGCATCATGCTTTGGCAAAACGGAACTATTGTGATTAGTTTCTTTCTACTCACAGTTCATTTTAGGATCGCTATTGTAAAATGAACGTTCGCTTACGGATCATTACACATTTTTCGAAATGGAGTCATAAACGTCAAACTCTCTATCTTCGATGTGATTGCTCTCGCCAATTGACATTTTCTTTCCTTCTTCCTCAGCTTGACTATCTCAACGATTGGAAAACAGAGTACTTAGAATGAAAAACTATTTTCATTGATCAGGCAACGAAAAATAGACTTTTGGATCGATGTTTACTACATGTTGCCAGCCAAATGGATGTCCCATGAATTTTGGAAGGTGCTTGTTACAATTAAGCCTTGCCAAATTCTAGATCAAAACATATTGTCTGCAGAGAACTTCATGCGAACTAGACATGAAATTCTTGACCCAATGGACCTCAGAGTACACCCCATCTTTGATTTGACCTCAAAACTCTATTTATGAATATCCGTTCAATACTATTTATTTTTTTCAAACATTACAACAATTATATCGTTCCATGAATAAGTACAAAATTTATCTTCCTTTGAGAATTCTATTGAGCCGAAGACTCTGTTGAACCAATTATTGAATGAATTTGCGGAAATGTCGAGTACAGTGCAGGTAACGGATGTATTGAATTCTCACGCTCTACTCGATAATAAGGCTTCTTCTATTTTGAGATGCTTGTTCAGAGACGATTCATTACCGTAAAGATAAATATGAATCTAAAAAA
>JAAUYH010035579.1_pt1 | contig 15721 bp, 12 predicted proteins | sample 7278061 | NCBI WGS metagenome assembly JAAUYH01 (sample SAMN14350203, study PRJNA611818) | marine sediment metagenome | isolation source: surface marine sediment (0.6m) | place: French Polynesia: Moorea | collected 2018-08
ATAGAGTACGTCGTCGCGCCTGACGTCGCAGGTTTTCTCGGGGTCGACGATGACCAGGTCTGCGAACCACCCTTCCCGCACGTAGCCGCGCTCCTGCACGCCAAACAGGTCCGCGGGTGCATGACAGGCTTTTTCGACGAGCAATTCGTGACTGATCTTCCCCGACGCGGCCAGGTCGAACAACGCGAGCACGGCATGTTGCACGAGCGGCAATCCGGAAGGCGCCTTGAAATATTTGTTGTCTTTTTCCTCGAGCGTGTGCGGCGCGTGGTCGGTCGCAATCACGTCGATGCGACCATCGTTGAGCGCATCGACGAGCGCGTCGCGATCGGAACGCTGCTTGATGGCGGGATTGCATTTGATGTGCGAACCGAGCGACGCGTAGTCCGCCGATTCGAACCACAGGTGATGGACACAGACTTCGGCGGTGACGCGTTTCTCGGCAAGGGGCGCCGGCGAGAACAGCTGCATCTCGATCGCGGTGGTCAGGTGCAGTACGTGTAGCAGCGCGTCGTGACGTGTCGCCAACTCGACAGCGAGTTTTGACGATTTCAGGCAGGCTTCCGCCGAACGGATATTCGGGTGCTCCACCATCGGTACGTCTTCGCCGTATTGCTCCTGTGCGCGTGTCTCGTTTGCCCAGATCGTCGGCGAATCCTCGCAATGCGTAACCACGATTACCGGCGCGAAGCGAAAGATCTGGTCAAGCGCTTGCGCATCGTCCACGAGCATGTCGCCCGTCGACGCCCCCATGAATACCTTGATACCGCAGGCATTACCGGGTTGCAGGCGCTTGATTTCCTCAATGTTGCTGTTAGTGGCGCCGAGGTAAAAGCCGTAATTCGATGTGCAGCGCTCCTCTGCGGCGAGGTACTTGGCTGCAAGCGCTGTCTCGTTGGTCGTCAGCGGATTGACGTTAGGCATGTCCATGAAGCTCGTGATGCCGCCTGCCGCCGCCGCCGCCGACTCCGTCTCGAGGTCCCCCTTGTGCGTCAGGCCGGGCTCGCGAAAATGCACCTGGTCATCGATCATGCCCGGCATCAGGTAGCGTCCGGCAGCATCGATGACCTCGGTGCCGTCGTCCACGCGAATCCCCGGAGCGATCTTCTCGATACGCTCACCGCGGATCAGGACATCGGTGTCCCTTGTGCGACCTTCATTGATGAGTCTGGCGTTCGCTATCAGCAGCTTGTTCAACACGGCGTCCCTGGTCTGGCGTCGTTCCATTCTACACGCGCTGTATCGCGAAGACGCCGGCAAAATTGCGATTCACGGGGCAGCATGCGATAACGCAGGCAATGAATGCCGTTGATTACATAAAACTCATCGAAGACGCTCGCGTTTATGACGTCGCGGTCGAGTCACCCCTGCACACCGCCAAGAACCTGTCGGCGCGGCTCGGCAATCAAATCTGGCTGAAGCGCGAGGACCTTCAGCCCGTGTTCTCATTCAAGTTACGCGGCGCATACAACAAGATCGCGCACCTCGATGCCGCGCAGCTCGAGCATGGCGTCATCTGCAGCTCCGCCGGAAACCACGCACAGGGCGTTGCCCTTGCGGCGAAGAGCCGCGGCATTCGTGCCGTCATCGTGATGCCGGTAACGACGCCGTCGATCAAGGTCGAGGCGGTACGGGCCCTCGACGGCAACGTGGTGCTGCACGGCGACACCTACGACGACGCGTACGCGCGTGCCCGGGAACTGGCGGACGAGCAACAGCTGACTTTCATACACCCGTTCGACGATCCGTTGGTCATCGCAGGCCAGGGAACCATCGGTACCGAGATACTGAACCAGGCGGAGGCGGACATCGACGCGATATTCGTGCCCGTCGGAGGCGGCGGCCTGATCGCCGGCATCGCCGCCTGCGTCAAAGCCCGGCGTCCGGACATCCGGGTCATCGGCGTCGAACCCGATGACTCGACGGCCATGCGCGATTCGCTGCGGGCCGGCGAGCCCGTGGAACTCGAGCACGTTGGCATCTTCGCGGACGGCGTCGCGGTCCGGCGCGTCGGCGACGAAACATTTCGCCTCTGCCAGAAGTACGTGGACGAAATCATCACGGTCGACACCGACCAGATTTGCGCGGCAATCAAGGACATATTCGAGGACACGCGATCTATCGTCGAGCCCGCCGGAGGTCTCGCCGTTGCCGGCGCCAAGAAGTACATCGCCGAGCACGGCTGCAAAGACAAGTCGTTCGTCACGATCAACTGCGGCGCAAATGTCAACTTCGATCGCCTGCGTCACATCGCCGAACGCGCGGACGTCGGCGAACAGAAGGAGATGTTGCTCGCCGCCGAAATCCCCGAAAAGCCGGGCAGCTTCCGGCGTTTTTGCGAGACGATCGGCCGACGCGGGATTACGGAGTTCAATTACCGCTACAGCGACACGGCAAACGCCCACGTGTTTGTCGGCGTGCAACTCTCCCGCGGAATTCAGGAGCGACAGGAACTGCTGAAAAAACTCGAGGACGCGGGCTACCCGGTGATCGATCTCAGCGACAACGAGATGGCGAAGCTCCATGTCCGGCACATGGTCGGCGGCCGCTCACCGGGCATTCCCGACGAGCGCCTGTTTCGCTTTGAGTTCCCGGAACGCCCGGGCGCGCTCATCGATTTCCTCAATGCGATTGGTACGCAGTGGAACATCAGCCTGTTTCACTATCGCAATCACGGCTCCGACTACGGGCGCATCCTGGCCGGCATCGACGTGCCCCAGGATGAGACCGACGAGCTCGAAGCCCACCTCGCCGAACTCGGTTACACGCACTGGGAAGAAAGCGATAACCCTGCGTACATGATGTTTCTGTCGTAACTAATATCGGCGGCTTATTCCAAACGGATAGCAACCATTTGCCGACCCCGTGCATCCAACAAACAAGTACGGGTTAACGCGACAAACTTAAATCCCTTATGCGGTTTGTTTCGTTCGACTGGCGGTGGCCACTGTGTCACCGCCTTTTTTTGTCCCCGAATCATTGCCACATGCCGCGCATTTCAGCAGCGATGTCGATGCGCTTGTCGCTGCGCGGCTTCAGATCGCCCGGCTCAGCGTCCCGGTGCCCGAAATACTCGCGTTGCATTGTTGCCAGGAGGCGATCGGTTACGAAACGACTACGCGCACCATAGACATGCTTATCCCCATCGCGACGCTGCTGCGTGACGTGGTAACGCAGCGGCGCAATGAGCGACAGTGACTGTCGGGCGCGCGTCATTGCAACGTACAACAGTCGGCGCTCCTCTTCGACCAGGCCCGGCTTGCCGGTAGCGAATTCAGACGGGAACATGCCGTCCGACACGTTAAGGACGAATACGGCATCCCATTCCTGCCCTTTGGCCGAGTGCACCGTCGATAGCACCAGGTAGTCTTCGTCGAGCAGAGGGTCGCCTGCCTGGTCTCCCGCCGCCGACGGCGGGTCGAGTGTGAGTTCGGTCAGGAACCGCTCACGTGTCGGGTAGCGCCCCGATATCTGCTCGAGCTGCTCGATGTCGGCCTCGCGCGTGTCGAGGCCGTCGTACAGTCGTTCGAGGTGTGGCTGGTACCAGCGGCGCGTCTGCGTCAGCTGGCCCTGCCAGGCGCCTTCGTCGAGACCGGCCGCCGAAAGCGATTGCAGCAGCTCGCACAGCAGCGGCCAATCGTCGGCGGCGGCCCGCGTCGGCTTGAATTCTGCGAGCGCAGAAAAATGGAAGTCGTTGACTGCAAGGCATTCGAAACAACGGGCCGCGCTCGCCGGACCCATCCCGGGCAACAGCTTGAGCACGCGGAATGCTGCGACTTCGTTCTTCGGGTTTTCTGCCCACTTTAGTACCGACAAGACGTCTTTGATGTGGGCAGCCTCGAGGAACTTGAGGCCACCGTATTTGACGTACGGGATGTTGCGCCTGACGAGCTCGATCTCAAGCCGGTCGCTGTTGTGCGCTCCCCGGAAGAGCACGGCCTGGTCCTTTAGCTGCATGCCCTGCTCGCGGTTGTCGAGCACCGACTCTACGACGAAGCCGGCCTCTGCGTCTGCGTCCTCCACCGTGACGTATGCGGGCTTCGCACCACCAATCTTTTCCGTGAACAGGTTCTTGCGATACTGGCGCTCGCTTTCCGCGATCAACAGGTTCGCGGTATCGAGCAGCGGCTGCGTCGAGCGGTAGTTCTCCTCGAGTGTCACGACCTTGGCTACCGGCATGAACTGATCGGGGAAACCCAGGATGTTTTCGACCTCGGCCGCCCGAAACGAATAGATCGACTGGGCGTCGTCACCGACAACGGTGACGCCAGTGCCGTCAGGTTTCAGCGAGCGCAGGATATTCGCCTGTACGATGTTTGTGTCCTGGTACTCGTCGACGAGGACATGATCGAAAAACGCGGCGATATCGGCCGCGAATTCCTGTTCGGCGACGAGTCGCTGCCAGTAGAGCAGCAGGTCGTCGTAGTCGAGCGTCTGGTTTTGCTGTTTGCGAATTACGTAATGCCGAAACAGGCTGGAGAGTTCCTGCTGCCAATCGCCGCACCAGGGATAGGTACTTTCGAGCGTCTCGGCGAGCTCCTGCTGCGCGTTGACACAACGCGAGTAGATTGCGAGGCACGTGTCTTTTTTCGGAAAACGGCGCGACTTCTTCGAGAGTTCGAGTTCGTGCCGCACGACGTCCATCATGTCGGCCGCGTCGCCCCGATCGAGCACCGAGAAACCGGGATCGAGGTTCAGGTTGTGCGCGTAACGTCGTAGCAGCCGGTTCGCGATGGAGTGAAACGTGCCGGACCAGGGCAGGCAGCCCGCCGGCAACGCGCGCTGCTTACCGAGTGCCTGACGTACGATACTCTCGACGCGGCGCGTCATTTCCTGCGCGGCGCGGCGCGTAAACGTGAGCAGCAGGATTCTCTCGGGACTGACGCCATTGATGACCAGGTGTGCGACCCGGTGCGCCAGTGTCATCGTCTTGCCCGTTCCCGCACCGGCTATGACGAGCAACGGGCCGGCCGTCATGGGCTCCGAAGCCCGCCGCTCGCCCCAGGTCGCCGCCTCGAGTTGCGCCGGATTGAGCAACTCGAGGTAGTCCTGCTGTCGTTCCGCCAGCTGCATCGCCTGCACCGCTCAAAAACTGTATTTTTATACAGTACTGGATGAATTTACAAGATATTGGCGAGAAACGTCTCGATCGCGCGGGCGAGCTCCGACGGTGCTTCGAAATGCAGCATGTGTCCCGACAGGTCGATTTCGACGGCCGAGCACGCCGGAAACGACATCCCGCGATAAGGGCTGTCGCTGCCGCAGACGACCAGGACCGGTGCCTCGATCCGCCGCCAGCATGCTTCTGCCTCGGCGCGGCGATAGAGCACGGGATTGGGCAACTTGTGCAACGGGTCGGCACGCAGCCGCACCACACCGCCGTCATTGCGTCGCGCCCAGCAGCGTGCGACGAACATTGCCTGCCCGGCCGACATGCGCGGATTGCGCTTGCGGATACGCGAGGCGAGCGCATCGAAATCTTCGTACTCTGCGTACGCGGGCGAACCACGGCCCCGCTCTATCCACGTGCGATATCGCGCCGGCGCCTGGCCGGGATCCGAGTCCGGCATGCCGAAACCTTCGACGTTGACGAAGGCACTCACGCGCTCGGGCATGATGCCCGCATAAAGCCCCGCGATATTGCCGCCCATACTGTGACCAACGAGCGCAGCCGGTCGCGACGGGCTGAACAACGTCAGCAACGCGTCGAGATCGGCGAGGTAGTCCGGAAAAAAGTAGTTCGATGCCGTGCCACGACTGTCGCCGAAGCCTCGCCAGTCCGGTGCGATGACGTGCCAGTCGCCCTGCAATTCGTCGACGACGAACTGGAATGTCGAACCGGTATCACCCCAGCCGTGCAGGTACATGAACATCGGCGATGCCGGATCGCCCCACTCGTGCACGCGGTACGTCGTACCGCGAATGTCGACGCTGGAGCTTCGACGCGCTACGTGCTGTTCCGTGTCTGTATTTGCCGACATCGCGGCAGGCTGTCACGAACTTCTGCAACTGTCCAGAAGGTCGTGTATAAACTCACCGAAATGACTTTTGAGATCGCACTGGTACTCGGCATCCTCGTGATATCGCTGATACTTTTCATCAGCGAAGTCATTCGGATGGATCTCGTTGCGATGCTCGTGCTCGCGACGCTGGCGATCTCACCGCTGGTCGATCCCGCCGACGCATTCCAGGGTTTCAGCAACCCCGCTGTGATTACTGTCTGGGCAATGTTCATTCTCAGCGAAGGTCTGACGCGTACCGGCATCGCCGACATCATCGGTCGGCAGGTCATGCGGCTCGCAGGTCGCCGTGAAATCGCGATGATATTTGTCATCATGATCACGGGTGCCGTGTTGTCGGCATTCATGAATAATATTGGTGTGGCCGCACTGATGCTGCCGGTCGTCGTGGACGTCGCCCGGCGGACCCGCATACCGCCGTCGAGGCTGCTGATGCCGCTGGCCTACTCAACCCTGCTCGGCGGCCTGATGACCCTGATCGGCACTCCGCCCAACCTGCTGATCAGTGAGTCTTTGGCGCAAAACGGCTATGCGCCTTTCGAACTGTTCGATTTCACACCGATCGGCGGCGCGGTCATGGCGATCGGCGTCGTATTCGTTGCGTTGTTCGGCCGCCTCATGCTGCCGAAGGCCAAGGTGAAGGGCGACAAGCATGTTTCGCAGCGCAGCCTGCGGGCACGCTACAAGTTGCATGAGCGCACTTTCATCCTGCGCGTACCCACGCACTCGGTGCTGGTCGGAAAAACCATTGCCGAGAGCCGTATCGGATCTTCGACAGGACTGATTACGCTGGCGCTGATTCGTGACGGCCGCAGCGAGACGCTACCGAGTCGGCAAACCGTTCTGCGCGGTGGCGACGGTATCCTCGTGCAGGGGCGCGTCGACCAGTTTCGTGAACTCAGGCGATGGAGTGATCTTGTCATCGAGCGCGAAGCGCCCGTACTGAAATCCATGGTGTCCGAGAAAGTCGGCTACGCGCAGGTGACGATCGCCGATGGCGCGCCCGTCGTTTCGGAACTGGTTCGCCACGCGGCCTTCCGCTCGCGGTACGACGTCGCTGTGGTTGGACTCTATCGCAGAAGCGGCTATCGCCTGACGAACCTTGCTTACGTTCCGCTGCGGGCCGGTGACAGGGTGCTGGTCCAGGGCGAACTCGACGCCATTGAACAACTCGAGAAGTTCAATGACTTCGACTCAGTCGAAATCTATCCGAGCGAAAAACTCGAGGAGAACTACCATGCCGACGAACGTATGTTCGTCGTACGACTGCCCAAGGATGCAGATCTCGCCGACGTCTCGTTGAAGAAAAGCAGGCTCGCCGACGTCTTCGACTTTCGGGTCGTCGCTATCTTCCGGGAAAGCCAGCTCAACGTGATGCCGCGGGGCGACGAGGTGCTGCTTGGCGGCGACCTGTTGCTGCTCGAGGGGCAGCCGACCGATCTCGACGTCCTGCGTGGTCTGCAGGAACTCGAGATCGACACGCAGGTGCCTGCGACGACAAACACCTTCGAATCGGAGCGGCTGACGCTCATGGACGCGACTCTCGATCCGCGCTCGACACTCGCCGGGCGCACGGCTGGCGAGCTCAACTTCCGCGAGCGCTACGGCATTGAACTCGCCGGCATCTGGCGCGAGGGCGCGCCCGTGCAGACCGACCTGGCCGACGAGCGGCTGCAGATCGGTGACGCACTCCTGCTGCTGGGGCCGCGCGACCGACTGCAATTGCTGTCGAGCGACTCGGACTTCCTCGTGTTGACGCCGCTTGGCCAGGACCCGCCCGATACGCGTCGCGCACCCGTCGCCGCCGCGATCATGCTGGCGGTGGTGATGAGTGTGCTGCTGGGCTACCTGCCCATCGCCGTTGCTGCCGTTGCCGGCGGTGCCATCATGGTGCTGACGGGTTGCCTCAATATGGAGCAGGCCTATCGCGCTATCGACTGGCGGGCGATCTTTTTGATTGCCGGCATGTTGCCACTGGGAACGGCGATGCAGGATACCGGTGCGGCGACCTACCTCGCCAACCAGGTGATGACCCTGCTCGGCGATGCAGGCCCTTGGCCAGTGATCATGGGGCTATATGTACTCACGGCGATGGCCACGATGATCATTCCAACGGCCGCACTCGTAGTGCTAATGGCGCCCATCGTACTCTCGGCGATGGCTGATATGGGTCTCGCGCCGGAAACCGCGATGATGGCAGTCGCGATGGCCGCATCGGCGAGTTTTACGAGCCCGATTTCGCACCCGGCCAACATCCTCGTGATGGGTCCTGGCGGTTATCGTTTCATCGACTACCTGCGTGTCGGTGTGCCTTTGACGATCGTCGTCTTTATTACGGTAATGGCGCTATTGCCGATACTCTGGCCACTGACACCGGTATAGAGCAAGGACCATCATGACGGAAACGATTGTAATTGCCGGTGCAGGACACGGTGCCGGCCAGCTCGTCGCATCCCTGAAAATGCGCAAGTTCCAGGGGCGGATTGTGCTCGTCGGCGATGAGCCGTACCTGCCGTACCAGCGCCCACCCTTGTCGAAGAAGTTCCTCGCGGGCGAGATGCCGCCCGAACGCCTGTACGTCAAACCGGCATCGTTCTACGACGATCCGCAGATCGACGTGCAGCTCGACACACGCATCGTCGGGATCGAGCGCGACTCACGTTGCGTGGTGACCGCCGGCGGCGAACACATCGATTATTCGACGCTCGTTATTGCTACGGGTTCGCGCGTACGCGGCCTCCAGATCGACGGCTCGGCACTGGACGGCCTGCACTACCTGCGCAGCATCGCGGACGTCAACGGCATTCGCGCGGAGCTTGCCGAGGGCAAGCGACTCGTCATCGTCGGTGCCGGATACATCGGCCTGGAGGTCGCCGCCGTTGCCAAAACGCTCGGCCTCGACGTGACGGTTGTAGAAATGGCCGATCGCGTCATGAGCAGGGTCGTTTCCGAGCAGGTGTCTGATTTCTACCAACGCGAGCACCGCGCGCACGGCGTCGAGCTGATGTTGTCGACAGGGCTCAAGGCATTTCGAGGTAACGAGCGTGTGTCTGCGGTAGAGACCGATGACGGCCGGCTGCTGCCCGCGGATTTCGTTGTCATTGGCGTGGGTATCCTGCCGAACACCGAGCTCGCAGCAAACGCGGGGCTGGACGTCGCCGACGGCATCGTCGTGGATGAGCAGTGCCGAACGAGCGATCCGGCCATCTACGCCATCGGCGATTGCACCTCACATCCGAACGCGATCTACGACAGGATGCTGCGCCTCGAGTCTGTACACAATGCGCTCGAACAGGCAAAGACGGCCGCGGCGAATATTTGCGGCGAGGATACCCGTTACTCCCAGGTACCGTGGTTCTGGTCCGACCAGTACGATCTGAAGCTGCAGATCGCCGGTCTGTCGCAGGGCTACGACGCGACCGTATGCAGAGGTGACCCCGAGTCCCGGTCGTTCGCCTGCCTTTATCTGCGGGAGGGGCGCCTGATTGCCGTCGACGCCGTCAACTCGCCCAGGGACTTCATGCAGGCGAAGCCGCTGATCGAGAAGCGCGCTGTTATCGATGCGGAATTACTCGCGGACACGAGCATCATGCTCAAGGATATGGTCTAGCGTTCGCTGGCCGCTGTTTCGACGGCTTTCGGTAACTCGATCGTCAGGCGGGACTCGGCCGATACCGGGCCGCGTTGCAGCGAGTAGGCTTGTGCAGTTAGAGACTCGATGCCCTCGGTCTGCAAGTCCTCGAATTCTCCACTGCCACCCGTGATACGAGCGGTGCCCAGCACGCCGGGCCCGCTGGTCATCGTCCCGTGCCAGTTGCCTTTCCAGTTGTCGGCGGAACTCCAGTACGCCGGCAGCACGATTTCCCTCAGGTAATTCCAGTAGTTCTCGCTCTGTTCGACGAACAGCGTGCCGCGTCCGGGCAGGTAGATGTGCCAGGCGCTGTCCACAATTGCCTGGCCGCCCAACAGGTTCGTCGACTCCGAATCCGATGCGAACTTGACGCCGATGCCGGCGACTTCCCCACGGCTGTTGCGAAGCACCGTCGTGGTCGTCGTCGTCCTGCGCACGGGTGCCTCCCACAACTGCAGGACCTTGGCAGGATGCGGGTGCAATCGTGATTCGCCGTTGTTGGTATACATGATGGCGTCTTCGATGGCGCCCGAGTACGAGAGGCTGATGATTTCTCCCGATCCCACGGCGATCGGCGACAACCGACTCCCGGAGTGCAGCGGATTGGCATACAGGGCAACGGCAAACGCCGCAACGCCAACGATGATGCCGAGCAGCAGCGTGATGACGTACTTCACAGCAGCTCCTCCTCATCCGGAAGTGCTTCCTCCGGACCCACGAAATTGGATACGAGTTCGATGCGACCGGTCGCAGGATTATCCGTTACAGACCTGTCCGGAACCCAGCGCTCGAGGACGCGGCCGGACATTTCCTCGAATTCGGCTGAGCCCGTGCGTAGATTGCCAACGCGATAGCCGCCGTCGACGGGCTCGCTTTGCATCGTCAGGTATATCGATCCGCGCGCCGGAAAATGCAGCACCCACTCGACGATATCGCCCCGCGCCTCGTCCTTCGCCGCAATTCGGCTTGCTACGCCGATGACCGCCTCGCGCGCATCGCGAACTTTGAAGAGCTCGGTTCGCGAATCGCCGAGTAATTCCTCATCGGGCCATTCGAGACCCGCGGGCAGCGGATTTTTCAATGACGCCGCACCGACCATGATGCGATCCATGGGTACGTTGATGTGAAATGTCTCCGAGTTACCGCCGTTGGGCGTAACCGAGACAATCGAAGCTTCGCGGTGCTGATCGACAACGGGCATGAAATACAGCGCTGCGATTGCACCTGCAATACCGAGAAATACACCAGTTAGGAATGTCTTGAACAAGTTACTTTTCCGTCGCGAATCGGCTGTGCCTACAACTATTTGGAACCCGAGTTTAGTTAAATTGCCAGTCCGGTCACAGCGCGTTGCGCCAATTTGTGACGGAGTGCACACTAGCTGCCAGGTACGCACGCATTTACAACAATGACAACGCCGATCTGCCTGTGGTCCGGCCCGCGAAACGTCTCCACGGCGCTCATGTACAGCTTTGCACAGCGAGACGATATCCGCGTCGTCGATGAGCCGCTTTACGGGCATTACCTGCGTCGCAGCGGCGCGCAGCACCCCGGACGCCACGACGTCATGAGCGCCATGAATTGCGATGGTGATGCAGTGATGCGGGACCTGCTAATTGAGCAGGCCGCCGATCCTTCGCGGCGCCTGTTCCTGAAACACATGGCGCATCACCTCATCGATATCGACACCGCGTTCCTCCCGGCAACGGCGAACGTGTTCCTGGTTCGGGATCCGCGTGAAATGCTGCCATCGCTGACCATCCAGTTGCCGGACGCAACCCTGGCCGACACGAGCCTGCAGCAGCAGTGCGAGCTGTATTCGCGCCTCGAAAATCTAGGCCAGAAACCTGCGATACTCGACTCCAGAGAACTGTTGCTCGATCCCGCGGGCGTTCTGCAAGCGTTGTGCAAACACCTGGACATGCCTTTCGACGCGAACATGCTCCGCTGGAGCGCAGGCCCGCGGCCCGAGGACGGCGTCTGGGCGCCGCACTGGTACCACGCCGTGCACAAGAGCACGGGGTTTGCGCCGTATGTCGCGAAACCCGGTTTTCCGGATCGGCTGCGGGGCCTGCTCGAGGAGTGCGCACCCTGGTACGAGCAACTGTATGCAAACGCGATTCGGGCGAATGGCCCGGGAGGATCCGGTGAACGAGGTTGATCCGCGCAATGCCGATATCGTCGTGCACGTTGGCGGCGAACTGAAACCCCGGGCCGATGCCCGCGTGTCGGTTTTCGACAGCGCCGTGCAGGGTGGCGATGCCGTCTGGGAGGGCCTGCGGGTGTACGATGGGCGCATCGCCGAGTTCGATGCTCATCTAGAACGCTTGCAGAACTCCGCAAAAGCGCTTGCCTTCGAGAACGTTCCCCCCACCGCTGCCATCCGCGCGGCCGTCTTCGAGACCCTTGCCGCCAACGGCATGCGTGACGAGGCCCACATTCGTTTAACGTTGACCCGGGGAGAAAAGACCACGTCGGGAATGAACCCGAGGTTCAACCAGTCCGGGTGCACGTTGATCGTCCTTGCCGAGTGGAAACCGCCCGTCTACCCGGACCACGGTATCCGCGCAATTACCGCGTCGACACGCCGGAACACGCCGTCCTGCCTTGACTCGAAGATCCACCACAACAACCTGCTGAACAACATCCTCGCTTCGATCGAGGCGAACGTTGCCGGCGCAGATTGTGCGATCATGCTCGACCTTAACGGCTTCCTATCGGAAACCAATGACACGAACCTGTTTCTGGTACGCAGCGGCATCGTGTGCACGCCGCATGCCGACGCCTGCCTGCCGGGTCTGACGCGCCGGATGATTCTCGATATATGCCACGCCGAGCGTATTCCGGCGGAAGAACGCAACCTATCGCTGACCGAGCTCTACACGGCGGATGAAGTGTTCACCTCCGGCACGATGGGGGAACTGACCCCGGTGCTCGAGGCCGATGGCCGCACGATCGGCGACGGCGCCGCAGGCACAATGACGCGTCGCTTGCAGGCTTTGCATCGTGACTACGCGTGGCGGCACGGCACACCGTTGCCTGACTGATCAATCGCCGTCGAAGTATTTCTGCAGGTACTCGTCGAGACTGAGCTCATCCGCCGCCTCGATATCGACCTGTCGCTGCAGCGAGTCGGCGGCTTCGCGTTCGAGCTCCTGCCTGCGCGCCTCCGACAACGGCGCAAGGCGGCCGAAATAGTCACGGTGCCGGCGGGCGACGTCCAGGGCGAGCTCGAAAAAACCGCAGTCGGCTTCACGCAGTTCGGCCAGTACGCGCGCTGACGGCGTGCGCTCGGCATCCTCGACGCGCGCCTGCATTCTGCGCACCGACTGAACGTAGCTGTCGGACCCGGTTTCACGATCGATCAGCTCGGCAACGGCAATGACCTTGTCTAGGATCTCCGCCGCCCACGTCCGGAGTTCGAGTTCCTCACCGTCCCTCAAAAGCCGGAATTCGGGGCTGCGTCCGTACTTGGCGGTGGCCGTGTCATTACGCTTGGCCTCGTCGAATCCGCGCTCATCGAACGGCGGGCTGTCCTCGAGCAGGCAGTAGACAAGGAACGCTTCCATGAATCGCATCGTGTTCTGGTTGATGCCAGCCGGATCGAACATGTTGATGTCGAGTGATCGGATCTCGACATATTCGACACCGCCGCGGCGCAGCGCCACGGTCGGGCGTTCTCCGGAGCGCGCTACGCGTTTCGGTCGAATCGGGCTGTAGTACTCATTTTCAATCTGCAACAGATTTGCATTCAACTGGCGCCATTCGCCATCGACCTTGACGCCAATCTCCTCGTAGGCGGGCTCTGGCGTGTTGATTGCAGCCGTCAGGTCATCGACGTATTCGTCCAGGCTGTTCAGTGAAATCTCGATGCGAGCCTGGTTCTGGTTGCTATAGCCCAGGTCGCTCATGCGCAGCGACGTACCCCAGGGCTCATACCAGGTTGTGTCGTTGAGCATCGGCATTCCAAGATCGGCACCGCCCGCAAACGACTTGCAGACCGCGGGCGATGCGCCAAACAGGTAGAGGACCAGCCAGCCCATGCGGCGGAAATTGCGAATCAGGCCGAGGTATTGCGACGACCGCACGCTGTCTTCGTCGCAATCAACGCAAACGATGTCACGATAGCGCACCCAGAACGACTGTGGCAGAGAGTAATTGAAGTGCACGCCAGCGATGGTCTGCATCGAACGCCCGTAGCGATAACCGAGGCCGCGTCGATAAATCGTCTTCATGCGGCCGACATTTGAGCTTCCGTAGCGTGCCAGCGGAATGTGATCGTCGTCGGGAATCAGGCACGGCATGCTCGATCCCCAGAGTAATTCGTCGCCGAGATGCGCGTAAGTGAACTGATGAATGTCGCAAAGGCAGGCAAGCGCCTCCCAGGTGGTTGCGAACGCAGGTGTGACGAATTCGAGTAACGCCTCGGAGTAATCGGTAGTGATGTAGTGATTGGTCAGCGCAGAACCAAGCCCCTGCGGATGTGACTGCATCGACAAAGTGCCGACCGGGTCGACTCGCAGGCATTCTTTTTCGACGCCGCGCAAGCCGCCCGCAAGCAGCGCGCCCGACAATGCCGTCAATGCGCCAAGGCGTTCGTCAAAACCACTAGTCATCGCGCCCCTTTTACCATAAGCGCGTTTGCGCCGCGCGAATAAGCTCCGGGCGAACGATAGTTGCCCTTTTATGTCCAACGTTATAATTATAAATGTCATGAAGATTCCGAGCTTCAAACACGCATTGCTGGCCGTTGCGGTGTTGCTGCTGGTTCTCGCCAGCGGTAACGCGCATGCGTTTCGCTGCGGTAACAAGATCGTTCGCGACGGCATGCACGAGGCTCAGGTCATACGTGCCTGCGGCGAGCCGACGACGCAACGGGTCATCGGCAGAACGGTGCGCGGCGTCGAGTTCCCGATCGTCCATCGTCGCTCTCCCGGTGCCGTCGTTTATCGCACACCGGGATTCGGCCATTTCCTGACGGAAGTCATCGTCACCGAATACACCTATAACTTCGGGCCGAGGAAACTGATGCGGCGCCTGCTGTTCGAAGGCGGCGTGCTCGTACGAATCGAGACCATGGGTTACGGCTATCTCGAGTAGTAGGCATGCACCGCAGACGCAGGTACTATGCCGGCTCCATCCCCTGCCATTCGGAGCCTTACCCGTATGAATGAACCCCGCTTGCGCCGCATGCGCGACCGCTCGGTCGGTCCGGCCACGCTAATCAATGAAGGTTGCAAGATCACGGGTCTGCTGACGGGGAATGGCGACTTCATGATCAATGGCGAAATCGACGGGGATTGCGATCTCGAGGGCACCGTGACGCTGGCGAAAAGGGGCTTCTGGCGCGGCACGATCAAGGCCGGCAACGTCATCGTCGCGGGTCACGTCGAGGGAGATATCGTCGCAAAGGGTCGTGTCGAGATTACGGACAGCGCGAAGATCACGGGCACCGTCAGTGGCGAGGCCATCGCCGTTGCCGAGGGCGCAATCGTCGAAGGCGTCATGAAAACAACGACCCAGGAAGCCCCGACCGAGTTTGTGGAAAAGCGCCAACAGGGCAAGTAGCTGATCTTCGCAGCGCGTTATGTAAAATTTTCCGAATTGGAAAGTTAGTCGGATCCGGTGTGGCGCGATGCTACACTTTCGCTGCTGGCACCTTCGGGGCCGTATAGGTCAATATAAGAATAGAAGCGCCGTCAAGCGCTCCACAAAAACATGATCGCGCAAAAGATACCAAGGAACATCCTGCTCGCGACGCTTCTGGGCGTCGCCGTGGCTGTGATCATGTTGTCGATGTTCTACCTGCAATACCGGTGGCTTGCACAACAGATCGTTGCGAAGGGATCGGCCGAGCACAACACCTTCGTTGCCGAGAGTTTCGAACGCCGCGCACGCGCGAATGCGCATGCGGCGGCACAAGACGTGGCACTTAGCCTGGAGCCAGGCGACACCCTCCCGGGCTCGCAGACGCTGGAGCGTCTGTTACGCACGAACCTGATGATGTCGGGACTGCGCTTTGTCAGCAATCAGGGTGAAACGATAGAGACGGGCAACGTCCCCGATGTCG
>JAAUYH010083406.1_pt1 | contig 15716 bp, 17 predicted proteins | sample 7278061 | NCBI WGS metagenome assembly JAAUYH01 (sample SAMN14350203, study PRJNA611818) | marine sediment metagenome | isolation source: surface marine sediment (0.6m) | place: French Polynesia: Moorea | collected 2018-08
AGGTTTCCTCAAAAGGAGGGGCTGTGACGCGGGCGACTCAAGCACTTGAATACGATTCAAGTGACGCGCCCTTGCGAACCTGCGTCGCGTCTTTAAAAGCCCCGTCTTGTATGCCCCGTCGCGGAGCGCAATCGCCTAAACCAGTCTTATTAACTTTGATAATTAACTGGTTAGTTAAACCCTTGACAATGGTAGTATTCCCTCAGTTTTTTCTCGGTTGGTTGTTCCAATCTTGGTTATCCTCAACAGAAATCATCCGAGGTGTGGAAGTTACTTTAGCTAATTCCTACAAAGTCATGTTTGTCTGTAAAAGAAATTCCTAAAGAATTTCTAAATCCCAAGTTGGAGTAAACTGAGCTTTACCTTCTTCTACCAATTTCCATGCTGCCTCTTTGAGAGTACGATGAGACAAGCTTTTTACATGACCCAAATTATTTGCCAATTCTTGCATACTCATTGGTGTGGAACTAGCTTTAAGTTGATTTAATAGTAAACTTTCTGTTTGTTCTGCTACTTCTACAGAAGGTAATTTCATGGCGGCTCTAAATTTGATTCAAAGATAAGGGAGATAATATACTATAAGTAGCGTTTATTATCAATTATTTTCCCAATAAACCACTACCTGTAGTGCTGTTCTCTATTATGCACCAAGTTAAGTTAATCGGTATTTAAATTCATTAACTAATTGTTAACTTAAGCATCTAAATATAAGAACACCAATCACTCCAGCCACCAAGATAAAGTTGGGCATGATTAATTCCTACCAGATGTAACGACAAGAGGTTAACACAAGCAGTCACTCCTGAGCCACAATAAACAATAATTTCTTCAGCTTGGGCATAAGCAGACCATAACTGCCGTTGTTGTTCGAGGTTTTTAAAAAATCCTGCCTCATCCACAACTTGTTTCCAAGGCGAATTAACTGCACCAGGAATACTACCAGCGATCGGATCGATTGGTTCTCGTTTTCCCAGATAGCGATCGCGATCGCGAGAGTCGATTAAAATCGTACCTGGTAAATCTTTACGAGCTTTAACTGTGGCGATATCCACCAGCCAATCTGGTTGAGGATTGGGGGTAAATTCTCCCTTAGTAGACTCAGAGATTGCTTCGGTAATGGGATATCCTGCTTCTAGCCATCCCTGCCAACCACCATCAAGTACGGCTACTGGTTGATGTCCTAGATAGCGTAACAGCCACCATCCTCGTGCTGCAAAAGCATGACGAAAATTGTCATAGACTACAACTATTGTTTGGTTGCGAACAATGCCCAGAGAAGCGAATTTTGCCGCTAATCTATCTGGATCTGGCAGGGGATGACGACCTCCATGGAGCTTAACCGAGCTAGATAAATCTCGATCTAAATCTAAATAGTAAGCTCCAGGAATATGCTGCTGTCGATATTGTGCTTCTCCCCACTGGGGATTGTCTAACTTAAACCGACAGTCTAAGATGACTAGCTGAGGATTGTGGAGTTGTTCCACTAACCACTGGCGATCGACTATGGGGGCTATTTGGTTCATCTTGTTTATTCTGATGTAGACAGTTCTTTAACAATCAATAAACAATTCTGTTCTTCTGCGGTACGGTAGTAGTCCAGGCGATCGGCAATTTTGATTAAAATGGGAATACCACGACCACCTAAAAAAAGATTATGGTTTTTTTTGGCTGTCCGAGCAATATATTGACGTAAATCAAAAGGAGCTCCTCGATCCCAAATATAAATTTCTATACTCGTTTCTCTCAGCAAAACTTCGATCGTAATTGGTACTTCTGGTGGGAGATTTTTGTGAGCATGGCGCACCGCATTAGTAAAGCCCTCTGCTAAGGCTAGTTTGCACTGTAACCAATCTGACTGGGGAATAAAATCTCGATAAAGGCGATCGAATTGGAGCAATACTGTATTTAAAGAATTTAAATCGCTATGAACTTGAAATCGAATTTTTTGAAGGACTTTCAACTGTCCGCTGCCTCTTGAAACAAAATCCAGTTTATCTAGTAGTTTATCTTAGGGTGATTTTCCATCCCGTTTAATTTTTTCTGAGTTTTCATTATCCTCATATAAGATATCTATTTTGAGGTTAACGCCATTTAGTTTAACAACGCTAGTGAACTTTTTGGTCATCAAAGACGGAAAATACCGATTTAATATGGCTCAAATTCTGATTATCGATGATGATTCAACAACTCAGCTCTTGCTAGAAAGAACCCTAAATACTCAGGGTTACGAAATTACTTTGGCAAGTGATGGCGAAGAAGGTCTGATCAAAGCCAGGGCTATTTGTCCTGCTCTAATTATTTGTGATTGGATTATGCCTCGCAAAAATGGTCTGGAAGTATGCCGTCAAATTAAATCAACTCCCGAACTATCGACAACATTTTTTATTCTCTTAACCTCTCTGGATTCGGTTGACGATCGCGTTAAGGGTTTAGATGCGGGAGCAGATGATTTTTTGTGTAAACCTATTGAAATGCACGAACTAAAAGCCAGAGTTAGAGCTGGTTTACGTCTGCATCAACTCAGCCAAGACTTACAACAGCAAAAACAACTCCTCGAAGCCGAATTAGCTGAAGCTGCTGAGTATGTTGGTACTATTTTACCCGAACCATTAGATCATCCCTCCCTGACAATTGATGTTTGTTTTGTGCCTTCTAGACAGTTAGGAGGGGACAGTTTTGATTATTTTTGGTTAGATGAAAACTGTTTAGTATTTTACCTTTTGGATGTCTCTGGACACGGGCTGCGGGCTTCTTTACCTTCTTTGTCCGTAATTAATTTATTGCGCTCGCGGGCATTAAGTAATGTTAACTATTATCAACCTAGTACAGTTTTACGGGGTTTAAATCAGACTTTTCAGATGAGCGATCGCAATGATAAATATTTCACCATCTGGTATGGTGTATACAACCGTCAACAGCACACTTTAACTTATTCTAGTGCGGGTCATCCACCAGCGATTCTCTTACCCCCTAAGGGCAGTAAATTAAACGAACGACGTTTGAAAACCCCCGGAGTACCCATCGGCATGTTCCCGGACGTTAAATATATTGATAGTACCTGTAAGATAGAACCTAATTCTAGTCTATATGTGTTCAGCGACGGTATTTATGAAGTAGAACAAAAAACAGGTACACACTGGGGGCTAGAGCGATTGATCTCATTACTAAAAAAATATCAGCAGACACCAAATCGAGATCTGAAAAGATTATTGCAGTATGTTAGGAGTTGGCATCCTAATTTTCAGTTTGAAGACGATCTTTCAATTTTACAGGTTGACTTCTTTTGAAATTGAGAATTATGTGTCAAACACAGTATGTCAAAGTTGTTGCAGTTGACGTTCAAATTCTTCCCGACTAGGACAAATCTCAAAATAGCGATCCATACTAGTTAGTTCAAATAACATTTTGATCTGGTCGTTGATTGAGCATAAACATAGCTTGACTTCAGCGGCATCGACTGTTTTCAAAGCTTTAACCAAAGCTCCTAATCCAGAACTATCCATAAAAGTGACATTCTTAAAATCTACCAGAACAATCTGCGCTCCACTGGCAATACTTTGATTAACACGAGCATGAAAATCCTGGGCTTTTGTGCCGTCTAAAATCCCTTGAGGCTCAATTATTTGAACGACAGAACTCATATTATTTATATTTATGTATAACTTTATTTACAATGTCAGAAGCATAAGACAGTATAACAAAATATATAGAAACATAACGAAAGGAAATAATCCCAGCCTCAGTTAACTATAGTTTTATTGTAACTTTAAGTACATCATACCCTAATTGCGATCGAGTGTAAATTTTTACCGACAAACTGACCAAAAGTCATCCAATACAGACCAAAGCTAGTTTTTGAGCTACTTTCAGGCTCGATCGTCAAATTATTTAGTTTTTTTAGATGATAAAAAGGAGATACCTAAAAAAACTGAAACCTAATTGTTTTAATTGTTTATGGAAGAGCAATCCAAGTATTTAGAGTCCAACATAGATCTCGAGCAACTAGCCAAATCAGTTCCTTTTATGGCTGGTTTACCCGAAGATATGCTGCAAAAAATCACTAGTCATTTTGTAACTTTATCCCATCCTGCTAATCAGGTAATTTTATTAGAAAATGATTGGGGAGGTTCAGTATATTTCATTTTAGAAGGCTGGGTAAAAATCAGGACTTACAATTTAGATGGTAAAGAAGTCACTCTCAACATTATTGGTAAAGGAGAAATTTTCGGTGAAATGGCAGCAATCGATAAAATGCCTCGTTCAACCGATGCTATTACCCTTACTAAAACTATAATTGGTAGAGTTCCAGCTCAAGATTTTGTTGAGCTGATCAATAACGAACCAATGGCAGGACTACGCCTGGTTCAATTAATGGCAAAAAGATTGCGTCAGGTCAATCGACGACTTCAATTAAGAGAAGCCAATAGTATTTCTCGGGTAGCAGATGCGATTTTATTTTTAGTAGAAGGGCAAGGAACAGAGGGAGAACAAGGTACCGAAATTCCTAATTTACCCCATAGAGAACTTAGTAGTCTTAGTGGTTTAGCCAGAGAAACCGTCACCAGAGTGTTGACTAAATTAGAAAAGAAAGGCTTAATCCAAAGAGAAGCAGATTCTTTGCTTATTCCCGATTTACCAGCATTAGAGAATACGATTTGCTAAACTACTCATACCCCAGGTATTTATTGATGGTGGTATAAAATCGTTTTATGTCTAAAGAAGACCGCGAGTATCGATTATCAGAATCTAGTGAAATTAATTGGGTTGATGGGGAAGACTCTATTGAGCAAGTAAATCAAGGGGAATCCTCGGCGCAACTGCTCAAAAAAACTCTCAAAACTACCGATACAGTTGTAATGGTAGAAACTGCTTTTTTGGCAAGTACGGCTAGTTTAATTTGGCTAATTAATTATTATTTTCCTCTTGGACCTTTGTTAAAAATTTTTTTTCCCATTCCCATTGCTTTAGTCTATTTGCGTCGAGGTAATCGCGCTTCTTGGATGGCAGCTATGGTTTCTGGATTACTGTTATTGGTCTTGATGGGTCCTACTCGCAGTATTATTTTTTTGATGCCTTATGGTTTGATGGGAGTCCTGTTAGGGGCTTGTTGGCGACATAAGGTTAGTTGGTTATTTTCGATTGGACTGGGGGCGTTGATTGGTTCTTTGGGTATAGTCTTTCGTTTTTGGTTGTCTTCTATTTTAGTAGGAGAAGATCTCTGGGTTTATGTAATTACTCAAATTACTCAATTTACAGATTGGATTTTTTTAAAGCTGGGTATCCTTGCCGAACCCAGCTTTATCTTAGTGCAAACTCTGGCGATGGGAATGATTATTTTGAATAATTTAATTTATTTATTTGCGGTTCATTTGGTAGCTTTAATGTTGCTCGATCGCCTGGATAATCCTATTTCTCGTCCTCCAGAATGGGTAAGAGTATTGTTAGATTATTAAACTGGGGGTTAGTTAGTAGTTAGTAGTTAGTGGGTAGAGACGCGACGGGGCGTATAAACTTTGGAGGAAACCTCCAAAGACAGCCCCTCAAATTTCGCGTCTGTACAGTAGTTAGTAGTTAGTAGGGGAGCGATAGCGACGTCAGTGGAGTTGGATGATTTATGTCTATAGTGAATTACAGCAGGGGATAAACTGGCTGAGGAGACATAGGGGTAAATCTCCTCACTTTGCCTGTGTTTTAGGATTTACCGCCACGGGTTTAATTCCTGGTATTTCCGCTGCGGGGGCAACTCCCGGCGATCGCCAGTATACAGCGATCGCCGATGCGGAATTTTTAGCTTTAGGAATCCAAAATCATTATCAATATCCTCTACCTTTACTCGATGTTGGAGTTTCGCCGACATTTATCTCCCGTGCAGTTATAGAAACTCTGCCAATACCTGTAACTATTTTTAATGCTGGATTGCCTCATCCCCCCAATGTGAAAACAATTGATTTAGGTGGCATGCCTGCTAACTGTGTTTCTTCTGGCAAGGCGATGAAATTGCCAATGGTACGTCATCTTTTTGAGTTGGGAAAACAATGGGGCATAAAATTAGCCGCTCGGGCAGATTATCTCATTATTGGCGAATGTGTCGTTGGCGGCACAACTACGGCTTTAGCAGTGCTAACAGGTTTGGGTATTAATGCTCAGGGTATGGTTAATAGCAGTCATCCCAGTTGCAATCACCGACAAAAACAATCCCTCGTTAAAGAAGGATTAGCCAAAGCAGGTATGTTATCTGTAGTGGGAAAACTCGTAAATCCTCTGGAGATAGTCGCTGCTGTGGGCGATCCCATGCAAATTGTGACTGCGGGAATGGTGATCGCCGCTAGTAATCGGATCGGGGTAATGTTAGCTGGAGGAACGCAAATGTTAGCAGTATACGCTCTGATTAAAGCTCTTAATAACCATGGTGTTAGCCTCACTCAGTTAGATAATATTGTAGTTGGTACTACCCGTTGGGTAGCAGAAGACCCGACTGGGGATACAGTAGGTTTAGCTAAAGTTATAGGTGGAGTCCCCCTTTTGGCTACTGGAATGAATTTTTCCACTGCTAGATATCCTAGTTTACGAGCTTATGAACGAGGATATGTTAAAGAAGGTGTTGGTGCAGGGGGATGTGCGATCGCCGCTCATCTCCAGCAAAGTTGGACTCCAACTCAGTTACTTACTGTCATTGAAACTCTATTGGCTCGTTATCAAACTTTAAGGATGAATTCGATAAGTCAATAATTGCTCTTCTAAAGCCGCAATACGATTGTAAGCAGCAGTCAGTTGAGCGGTTAAACGGCGGATCTGAATTTCAGGAGCAAGATTTTGTTCACTATTAGAAGCTGTACTACTAGTGCTACTATTATCGTCGATCAAGATATCTTTATGGGTTAAATGGTATTCTTGTCTTTCTTCTAGATCGGCAAAATGAGAACTAGTTGGCTCAAAGTTAGATAAAGATTGATAATCTCGCTCTTGCTGTTGTTTTTGATACAAACTCAGCTCTTTAACTTGATGGCTGATTTGTTCGATAATTTGGTGAAGTCGGTCTATTTTGTCCGTTAATTCACTAATTTGTATTTGTAGTGTATCCATATAGTTTTTGTGTTGTTGAAGAATCTTTTTTTATGCTAAAAGCATCATCAGAAAAAAAGACAACTATTCCTGATTCATTTAATAATTGTGTCGGCAATTTTAACAAAAAAATTTGAATTAGCCAGCTCAACTGATGGAATCTGCTTCAAAACTAAGTTAGATTGGCAAAAATATATCTAATGATCTAGGCGATCGTACCAAGGTTAATGTAGGGCTTATTGCTTTGTTTTATCAATAGCACTTAAGAAATTTTAGTTTAAAAAAGTAGGGCATATGTTCAGTCGTCGTTCTTTTCTTACCATAGCTACAGCCACAGTGTTGACGCAATTAATATCTGGCTGTAGTAGCAATTCAGTCAATGTACTCAAAATACTATTATTAAAAGATTCTGTTCCCCTGCAATTAATTAATGATTTCCGCAAAACTGTACTTCAAGAAAAAAAAGCCAATTTTCAACCAAATGCTCAGCTACAAAGCATATTTAATCTGCTAGAAAAATGGCAAAAACCAGCAGAATCACCGCCAAAAAAGTCTTTCTCCTTGAGGATATTTAACAAGTCTCTAGATAATTCTCACTTGGCTACTTTAGGTGACTCATGGTTGAGTTCAGCAATTCAACAGAAACTGATACAGCCTCTAGAAGTTAATAGTTTAGAAAATTGGTCAAAATTACCCCTAAACTGGCAAAAATTAGTCAGGCGCGATCGCCAGGGAAAATTAGCTGAGAATGGTGAAATTTGGGGTGCCCCCTATCGTTGGGGAGGGGTAGTGATTGCCTATCGTCAAGATAAAATAAAGAAGATTCCTAGAGACTGGCAAGACTTGTGGAGTTCGGAATTACGGGGGCGTATTTCTTTATTAGATTCTCCCAGGGAAACAATCGGTTTAACCCTCAAAAAACTGGGATATTCTTACAATACTAGTGATTTAACTCAGGTAGCTAACTTAGAAACTGAATTATCAGCTTTACATCAACAAGTTAAATTCTACAGTTCCGACCATTATTTACAGCCACTGATTTTGGGAGATACTTGGTTAGCCGTGGGTTGGTCAACAGATATCTTACCTATTAGCAAACGCTACTCTAATATTAAGTTTGTCATCCCTCAGTCGGGGACATCTTTGTGGACAGATCTGTGGGTTAAACCTCAATTGCCAGGAGATAATATAACTAAAGAACAATCAGCTTTAGCACAAGCTTGGATTGACTTTTGTTGGCAGCTTAAACCAGCACAACAAATATCTTTGTTTACTAGCGGCACTTCCCCTATTCTCTGGTCACTGGATGCCCATAAACTATCTAAAGGTCTGCAAAAAGATGCTTTTATAACTTTGGCAACTAAATCCAAAGAAAATAGTGAGTTTCTTTTGCCTCTTGAGGAAGAAACGGCAAAACAGTATGAATCTCTGTGGCTGAAAATACGTCAATGAAATTCTAAAAGCAATTAAAGTATTAATGATTGCTGTGTTATTGGTTACTATTGCTTTGGTATTAGGATTATGAAGAAAGGGATTGACCTTGCTCTTGTCTGAGAATTGCCAATTTATAATGATTATCAGTGCTTTTGTTCAGGAAAATGACTTCTTATACCATCAATATTAAAGCTTTTACCGATTCAATCAGCGATCGCGCTTTAGAACAGTTATGCCGCGAAAATCCCGATCTCCGATTTGAAACCGATAAACAGGGAAAACTAATTGTCATGTCCCCAACTGGAAGCGAAAGCGGAAAAAGAAATTCTAGTTTACTTGCCCAAGTTTGGAATTGGAATAATCAATGTAAGTTGGGAGTAGTATTTGATTCTTCTACAGGGTTTAAGTTATTTAATGATGCTGTTCGTTCGCCTGATGTCAGTTGGGTAGAGCTTTCTCGCTGGAATAGTCTGAACGATAAACAAAAGCGAGGCTTCGCACCTATAAATCCCGATTTTGTAATTGAACTATTATCTCCTACTGACAATATTTCTGAAACACAACGAAAGATGATGGAGTATATGGACTGTGGTGTAAAACTAGGCTGGCTAATTAATCCCGATACCAAAGAAGTAGAGATTTATCGTAATGGTAGAGATAAGGAGATACTAAGTAATCCTAGTAATATGTCTGGTGAAGACATCCTCCCAGGGTTGAATGTAGATTTATCTGAGATTTTTTAAGAATTCAGCCCACAGACCTCTTCAAGAGACAGCCCCTCATATATCGCGTCTGTACAGAAGTCAGAAGGAAAATATTCGTTTCCTGTTGCCTGTTGCCTAAAAACGTTATCTCAAAAACTACGGGTTTCAAACTAGACGCGGTTTATTAACTATTAGGCTGTTGTATAGCTTGCCATTCTTGTTGTAAATATTGATACCACTTAGCCGCCAAAGCAATGTCGGTAAAAGGAATTTTAAGGGAATTATCATCATCTCTCAGGCAGAATTCCAAAGCAACTTTACCTCGACGGGGAAGACAATCTAGAGCCACAGGGCGATCGCCCACTAATAAATTAATTGCCTCAACCCGATTGAGGGAAAAACTTTGGGAATCGACGATCCCACCACTAGTAGGCTTACCCCAAGTCAAGTTTGTATCTTGTTTCCCCAACACGGCATAAATATCATATTTAGCATTTTCAAACTGTTCAGCCCAGATTTTATAAGCTTCTAATTTCTGATATTCATTTTTGCCACTCCACGCCAACCAGATAAACGCACCTAGTAGGGGCAACCACAGTAATCCTCTTTCCATTTATGATTTTAATTTTTAATTACTATTAACCAGATTCCAAATTGATTCGTCTAACTATTCGAGAGAAGTTAAAACTACATCGGCGATCGCCAACTGAGGTTGGGATAATTCTATCATTTTTCTTAAAGTTGCGGCTTCCGAAATATTGCCCTATTCTGCAATTACGCGATCGCACACACTTTGCTTGGAAAACAGCAACTTAGCCGTAATGTACCAGCAAGAACGCTACAGCGAAGCCGAACCCCTCTATTAGTCATCATTTAATCTAACAAAAGTCCAGAAGACGTTATTAAAGTGCGATCGCCGCTCTTGTAGAGTGCGTTAACGAAGTGAAACGCACCACCTCTGTCATTAATTCGGTGGGTTACTCTATAACTAATATACCCAGATAGAGGTGTTTAGTTTTTAGTTAGGTTTTCGATTTTATTAGCTTGCTCTGGTTCTCTATCTTGGATTACTTTCTCTTTTGGATTACGCCGCTGAGGATTTGTCATGCTTTTTCTCTGCTTGTCTATGCTGATGTTGTTGAGTTTAGTACCGCATTGTTTACAAAATACAGCATCGAGATCGTGACGAAATAAATTGCAATTACTACATTGCTGTTCGATTAAATTACTGGTTTTAACCACTTGGGCGATCAACTCACTGAGTTGCCAAGGAATCAATAATACCCCTGTAAAAATCATCAACACGGTCATGATTCTACCTACTTGAGACAGGGGAGTTACGTCGCCGTAACCCACGGTAGTCATGGTGACAACCACAAAATAGAAAGCATCAAAAAAGTTATGTAAACCTTTGCTGTTGACTTGATGTTCTACTTGATAAATTAAGCCAGCATAGACAAAAATCAGGGTAAATAAAGTTAAAAAGATACGACCAAGGACAAGTCCGTTTTGAACTTTAACTCCAAATAATCTAATTTCTAACTGCCAAAAACGGACGATCCGCAAAATTCTAAACCAGCGAAAGATCCGAATAAAGCGAATGTCCATAAACCCCAATACTAAGGGTAAGATGGCAATTAAGTCGATGAGCGAGAAGAAGCTAAAAAAGAATTTTTTTCTGTTGGTTGCTGACCAAAAACGTAAACCATATTCAAAGGTAAAAATAACGAGAATAGCTCGATCGACGATGTTTAAATAGGTTTCTATTGAAGAATCAAGAGGATAAGTTTCGGCGACAAAAATTGCTAGAGAAACAAAACTCAGACATAAAATACCAGAGGTAATCCAGATGCCGATCTCTGTGCCATTATCTTCTAGATAATAGGCTAGTTTTTCTCTCAAAGGTGTTTTGGTCGGAAGATGGTAATGGTGGTGAGGGGCTGTCTCCCGAATCGAATTCGGGAGCTTGTAAGCCTCGTCAGATTGGGTTTGTTGATTGCTTGATTGATTCAATTTAAAAAATCAGGTCTAGCTTGTTGATTGGTTTGCAAAATTAGTTTTAGATTATCCCAGTTTTCCTGTTCAATGAGATCGATCATTTGATCTAAATTCTGGCGATAGCGCAGTAGCGATCGCAATAATTCTTGGCGATTATATTTTGCCATCATTACCCCCAATTCAGGATTTCCCCCACCAACGCGGCTGGTATCCCTAAAGCCAGAACTAGCTAAATCTTGAGCTAATTTTAATACTTTAGGCTCATCTTGCAAGCAAGATTGAATTAAGCCAGCACTAACCATTACTGGCAAATGGGAGATCAAACTAACAACACGATCGTGTACTGCTGGTTCACAAATGTAGGGTATGGCATTGACCGCCAAAGCGATCGCCTTTAACTTCTCTATTGCTTCAGGAGGAGTGTTTGGGGTAGGAGTCAGAACATAAGCTTTACCATTAAATAGATGAGCTTGAGCCGCAGCAATCCCGTGTTTGGTATCACCTGCCATGGGGTGTCCACCAATAAAATTAGGCCATAATTGACTACAAGTTTCCACCACAGGATATTTGACAGAACCCACATCGGTAATTATAGTATCGGTATTAAGATAGGGAATTAATTGTTTGACAGTTGTAACAATACTCTGAATCGGCGTACAAACGATAATTATTTCTGTATTAGTTAAGATGTTTAAATTTGTACTTGCTTGGTCTACGATTCCTTTAGTTAAAGCAGTTTTACAAGTAGCTTCTTGACGAGATACTCCTAATATTTTATTTCCTTGCGACCTTAGACTGATTGCTAGAGAGGCACCAATCAAACCCAAACCAACAATACCAATTTTCATATTTATCTTTCTTCTGGCATAAATCCCTCACATCTCGTGATAGGGTGAACACCAGTAAGAATATACTAAGTGGACAATACTTTATAGCATAAATCGCTCGAGTTTTTATAATTTGGTTGCTGATTGCTCAAGTAAATATTGAGAAGCCTAAAATCCCTGACTTGATTATCTTTCAGGTATTAATAAATAGTTCAACAGTTATATTTTTACTAAAATCTTATTCTATAAGGATCACACAGAGTTATAAATCAGCTCTAAGCCTAGCTAGAGTTGTTCGATGCTATTATATTGAGTTATAATAGACAATGGTACTTAAAATTATCTCATACTGTTCTTAGTTTGAGATTAATATTGCAATTATCTTTCCAAGAGGTTATGTCATGAAGACAGCCTTAATCTTAATAGATATCCAAAATGATTATTTCCCAGGTGGGAAAATTGAACTCCCTGGGATGGATGCAGCATCACAAAATGCTGCAAAGCTATTAGCTGTCTTTCGGCAGAACAGTTACCCGATTTTTTATATTCAACATATCCAGAAAGATCCCAGGGTGCCAATTTTCGTGGCTGGAACGAGTGGTGTTGAGATTCACAAGTCAGTCCAGCCCCAAGAAAGTGACAAGGTAATTCAGAAAAACTTCCCCAACAGTTTTTATCAGACCAATCTACTTTGTAATCTACGGGATTCTGGAGTCGGAAGGTTGGTAATTTGTGGGGCGATGAGTAATATGTGCATAGATGCAACTGCTCGTGCTGCCATTGAATTAGGGTTTCACTGCGTTGTAGTTCATGATGCCTGTGCAGCTAATATTCTTGAGTTTTATGGTCGCGCAATATCTGCTGAGGAGGTTCATGGTTCATTTATGGCAGCCCTCACTTTAGCAGGTGTTAAAGTTATGTCAACTAGCGAGGCACTAGTCTGGTTAAATCATCTATGAGCTATCGACGCTCGGTTTAAACGATCTCAGAACTTACATGGCATTGAGGGACGAGTCTAGCTTAACAACCCAGTGACTTAACTTCCATTCATTTGCTTGTTTAACTGCTGTAAATTCATAGATACCAGTGGTTAATAATGATGTTATGTCGTTTTTCGTAGTAAACAATTGCAAATAGACTTGCCCACTCGCTTTATTGCTGGTTTGACTATCGAATCTGGGTGCATTCAGAACATGCCTGGGTTGGATTTGCTGTTGCTGGGAGAACTCTTGCAGACTGGAGATGTATTTCCTCCACTCAGACAGATTCATAATCATCTTGTCGTTTCCTTGCCCTAACTCTATTGAGGCTGATTGTGTAAACAGAGCTGAGAATTCCTCTAATTTATCTTCATTGAAGAAGTAGCCATAGCTATACAGGAGATTAATGACAGCCAATCGATCTGTCGCATTGAAAGAGGTGTTACCGACGATGGTTGTCAAGGTTGTCACTGAATCTGCCTCCTGACTTAAGTTATGTTTCATTTAGCTGAGTTCCTTTGTTTTTTTATAAGGTTAATCTTGCCTGTCTCCACAATAAGCTATTAGTGCTTTTGACGCTCCCGTCGCTAAAAGCGAGGGACTTCTCTGATAAAAAAGGTTAAAATCCGCTGAAAGTTTTATTCTCTGGTAGTAAAGTTGCACACAAAGTAACTTTAATCTTCCATTATATTATCTCATTATTCTGTTGGTACATAAGTTTTAGTTAGATTAAAAGTTATTAAAGTTTGAATTATTGATAATTTAAATACTAATTAATTATAAACAAACACTTTATGATGACAATTTAATGATATCGTGGTAATGGAGCAATTTAAGTCTTTAATATAATATAAGCAATGATTCCGATGCAAACAAGCCAAAACCGACTTGACAAGCGGAGAACTCTTTCCAGTTATATTGACCAGGGGAAGAATTCTGAGCAGCCAGAAGGGCTGGATCTTGATGCTTTCAATCCTCAACTGTTTAGCCAGAGTGCAGAGATTATTGTTTCTAAGTTGACAAAATATTTGTCTGACTCCTCAATCAAAGGATTGGCACTTACCAATCCTTTGGCTTTATTACAAGAGGCAAAAGCTCTAATGGTTCAGGAAGATGAGAACATTGCTTCCATGGATGAAGACAGGCTACAGGCGATTATTGATCTGTATATCAAGACTGGTATTCAGGTTCATTCACGAGGCTCTATGGGGCGGCAGTTTTCTGGTGTAATTCCCTTGACTGGTCTGATTGATTTGATAAGCTCGATTATCAATCAGCCGTCTTCATTTTATGAGGCAGCTCAACTGCCCAACGTGGTAGAGCGAATTATGTCTGATGAACTTAATCAGTTTATTGGTTGGGAACCAGAACGCTTTACTATGGTCACTACTTCTGGAGGATCATTAGCTAATCTGACGGCTCTTTTGGCAGCCAGAAATGACAAGTTTCCCCAGATTTGGTCTGAGGGATTTTCTACTATGGAGGGGCAATCTCTTCCAGCGATCGCAGTGGGAGAAAATGTCCATTACTGTGTTCGTCGAGCTGCGGGTATCTTGGGAATTGGAGAAAACCAGATTGTCCGCTTGCCAATAAACCAGAACAATCAAATTCGTATAGACCAGGTAAGACCTACCCTGGAGGCGGCGGAGCAACGAGGGCTGAAAGTTTTTTGTCTAGTGGCTTCGACAGGAACTACTTCGATGGGGGCTTTCGATCCAATCGACGAACTGGCGACAATCGCCGCCGAAAAAAATATTTGGCTGCATATTGATGGAGCCCACGGTGGTAGTTTGTTAGTTTCTGATAAGCTGCGTCACAAATTAAAGGGAATTGAAAAAGTAGATTCCTTTGTCTTGGATGCACACAAAATGATGTTTGTGCCTGGTGTATGCACTCTTCTTTTCTATAAAGATAAAGAAAAAAGCTATGGAGCCTTTCATCAAGAAGCAAGTTATGTTTTTGAAAAAGAGCCTGATATTTACACTCAATTCGACAGTGCCGAAAAGAATTTTGAGTGTACCAAAAGACCGATGATTATGAATCTGTGGGTAACCTGGGCGATCTATGGCAGGAAGCTATTTGCCAACAAAATTGAGTATCTGTGCCAGCTAGCCCAAGATGCTTACCAGATTCTGAAAGCAGAACCAGATTTTGAAACCCTTCATCAACCAGAAGCTAATATCCTTTGCTTCCGTTATCTCTCTTTAAAGCATGAGAGCATGTTACCCGATTTTCAAGTTAAAATCAGAAACCGCATCAAGGAAGAAGGAAAGTTCTTCATCTCAAAAGTTGACATTGATGGCACCGCAGCTCTGCGTGTCGTTTTTATGAATCATAAAATTACTACCTCCCACTTTCGTATGCTACTTCATGAAATCAGAAAAGTGGGGCAAGAGTTACTTTATACAAGTATGAACTAAGCATCGCTGCCAATGGCTTCATCTATTAGTTACCTTCTCCCGCACTGAACCCAAGCCATATAGTCTGGGCTTCCCGTCGGCAATACTAAATTTAGACCTTAAGAAATAAGGATTTAATAAAATCCAAAATTTGAATATTGGGTGCGTTACGAATTGCTAACGACACCCTACTCGATCTTTAAGTTATTTAATTTACGATCCTAAGAGAGATAAAATGTAATGACTCAGACTGAATTAGCATCTAAATCTGCTGAAGAGATAAATAGAAATGGGATATCCCAGCCAGAGTTA
>JAAUYH010050909.1_pt1 | contig 15715 bp, 13 predicted proteins | sample 7278061 | NCBI WGS metagenome assembly JAAUYH01 (sample SAMN14350203, study PRJNA611818) | marine sediment metagenome | isolation source: surface marine sediment (0.6m) | place: French Polynesia: Moorea | collected 2018-08
CACAGTAAACCTCACCAATTAGAGCCAATAGCTGAAACTCTTGCACAACAAGAAGCCCTTGACGAGGATTGAACTCGTGACCTCACCCTTACCAAGGGTGCGCTCTACCACTGAGCTACAAGGGCAAATTCAGAAAATGTTCTTCTTGAAGATTCATTTCCGAAATTTCTCAGTCCATTTAAGACCTGAACCATAATAACAATTAGAAAGTTACTTTACAAGTGATTGTTTTTAATAAAGCTAATTGAGTATTTTTTATATCAAAGTGGGGCAGACAACCCTAACTTTAACCACTTATGTACATAGATAACGAATCTCGCAAAGCCAAGATCGGCATTGTTAACGTTAGCGTTCGAGGTAAAGGAATTAGACTCAGATTTACCTATCCCGCAAAGAACAGAAACGAAATAACGCCAGTATCTAATAATGAGTCTGGCTGGATTAAAGCCGTTATCTGAAAGTTAGACATAATTAGACAAAAGTGGATAAAATTACCCACAGATTCCAATCGAATCAACTGAGGTTTTACCACCTTATGTCGTTGCTAATTTATATCGTAAACGATGGCGCATTGAGCGTGAGGGACGCTGGGGTTTCCAAGGGGCTGATTCCGCCGTACAACGGCGGAACTTGTACGCCCCGTCCAGCTTGTCCAATCACGCTGTTGAAGATGCTTTTAATCTGGTGAAAAGACTACTGGGTTTGAGTTATTTATGGACTGGTTCTGTTAATGGCATTAAATTACAAATTTGGGCAACCTGGCTTTTCTATGCTGTCTTAATGGATTTAGGTGATGCAGTAGCTGATGAGTTAGCCTTACCTATTGAACGAATCTAATGGTTCTTTAGTTACCAAGATTTGATAGCTTCAGTAATAAGCGACGACGATTGTTTAAAGCTTTGTGATATTGAGGATTTACCTGTAAAGCTTTACTGTAGTATTTGAGAGCTTCCTTAGGCTGCTGAGATTTTTCTAGAGCTGCACCCTGGTTGTTCCAGGCTTGATAATAATCTGGTTTAATTTTGAGCGCTTTTTGATAAGCTGCGATCGCTAACTGATACTGTTTTGATTGGAGATAGAGATTACCCTGGTTATACCAAGCTCGATATTCATCCGGCGCTATTTCTAATAATTGATGATAAGTCTGAATCGCTTCTTGAGTTTGATGATTGCGGGCCAAAAGATTTCCTAGCGCATACCAAGACTGATAATAATCTGGTTTAATTTTAATCGCTTTTTGATAAGCTAACAAGGCGTTATCTGTCTTTCCCAATCGATCTAAAATTTGACCCCGATTATACCAGGCAGAGTATAACTCAGGATTGAGCTCGATCGCTTGTTGATAAGCAGAAATTGCTTCATTGTAAACACCTAACTTTTCTAAGGTTAGAGCCTGATTGTACCAGGTCGTATATTCTTGAGGATTCAATTTTAAAGCATGATTATAAGCGACAAAAGCTTGGCGATAATTTTGGAGATGACTCAGAGCAATTCCCCGACGATACCAAGCTTGTTCTAAATCAGGCTTTACAGCTAAAGCCAAATCTAAACAGACGATGGACTCTTGATATTTTTTTAGTTTTTGTAGTGCAATACCTCGATGAATCCAAGTCTGATAAATCTTGGCCTTAACATTAGATTTAGAAGGATAACAGGAGATATTTTGTTCATAATCACTCAAAGTTTTGCCGACATCATAATTGTTAAGATAAGCGTATTCTGTGTGAGGTTTCCTATTTTCGATCCGTTGTTTTGGTCGGGCACTCTCGGCTGCTAATAACTGCGAGGTATTAACACCAAGCAAGCCGAATAAGACACTTGTTAAAGCCAGTAAATATATTTTTTTCATCACTCAAAATTAATATTACTAAATACTACATTTATAACTAATGGGCGCTAGTTCAACTGCGATTATCCAAACTACTATTTAGTGATCTCACGATGTCAATTCCAGGAATCCAACTCAATGACATTACAAACTTTAGATGCTATACATTGAGAGATTATGCCAAATTACTCAAAGGTAATTACACTACGAATAGATTCCCCTTGATGCATGAGCTCGAAAGCATGATTAATTTTTGCTAATGGCATAGTATGGGTAATTATCGCATCAATGTCGATTTTTCCTGACATATACCAATCAACAATTTTTGGGACATCAGTACGTCCTCTAGCTCCACCAAAAGCGGTGCCTTTCCAGACCCTTCCTGTAACTAATTGAAAAGGACGAGTGCTAATTTCTTCTCCTGCTCCAGCAACCCCGACAATGACGGAAACCCCCCATCCTTTGTGACAGCATTCTAAAGCTTGACGCATCACATTGGTATTACCGATGCATTCAAAACTATAATCGGCACCTCCATCAGTTAACTCCACCAGATAAGACACCAAATCACCATCAATTTCTTGGGGATTCACAAAGTCTGTCATGCCGTATTGTTCGGCAAGAGCTCGTTTTGCCGGATTAAGATCTACGCCAATAATTTTATTGGCACCCACCATTTTGGCGCCTTGGATCACGTTTAAGCCAATACCTCCTAAGCCAAATACCACCACATTCGCTCCTGGCTCAACTTTGGCTGTATTTATTACCGCGCCAATTCCTGTGGTAATACCACAACCAATGAGGCAAACCTTCTCTAAAGGTGCATCCTGGCGAATTTTGGCTAGAGAAATTTCTGGCAAAACGGTGTAATTAGCAAAAGTAGAGGTTCCCATATAGTGATATAGAGGTTCGCCATCCAGAGAAAAACGACTGGTACCATTAGGCATGACCCCTTTTCCCTGAGTACTGCGAATAGCTTGACAAAGATTAGTCTTCATACTCAAACAGTAGGGACATTGGCGACATTCAGGAATATATAAGGGAATCACATGGTCGCCTGGTTTAACACTGGTGACTCCTGTGCCAACTTCTACCACAACTCCAGCACCTTCATGACCTAGAATGGCAGGAAACAAACCTTCAGGATCAGCACCAGAAAGAGTATAGGCATCTGTGTGACAAACGCCTGTCGCTTTAATCTCAACTAAAACTTCTCCTGCTTGAGGAGGAGCTAACTGTACAGTTTCGATACTGAGGGGTTTTCCTGAAGCAAAGGCAACGGCTGCTTTAACATCCATAATTAGATCCCAATATGATATTACCTGGTTCTTTACTTTTTAGTTTCCCTCAAAAAGGCATTAAAGTCACTAATTTTTAATTCATCGTTTACAATTCATAATTCATAATTTATATTCATGACATTTAACGAAAAACTGCTATCTTATGGGGAGATAAAAAACAAGCAAGATCGAGGTCATTGTTCCAACAGATGAGTTATCAGCGGGTTTTATTGAAACTGAGTGGCGAAGCATTGATGGGTGATCTGGGTTATGGCATTGATCCCAAGGTAGTAGCAGATATTGCTCAAGAAATAGCTGAAGTAGTTCATAGCGGGATTCAAACCGCAATTGTTGTCGGTGGCGGCAATATTTTTCGTGGCATGAAAGCTTCGGCTGCGGGGATGGATCGAGCTACGGCTGACTATATTGGTATGATTGCTACTGTCATGAATGCGATGACATTACAAGATGCTTTAGAGCGCATTGATATTCCCACTAGAGTCCAAACTGCGATCGAGATGCAAGAAGTAGCCGAACCTTATATTCGTCGTCGTGCCATTCGCCATCTAGAAAAAGGTCGAGTGGTTATTTTTGGCGCGGGTTCGGGTAATCCCTTTTTTACCACAGATACCACAGCAGCCTTGAGGGCCGCAGAAATTGAAGCCGAAGCGATCTTTAAAGCGACTAAAGTAGATGGCGTTTATGATTGTGATCCTAAAGTAAACCCTGATGCCCATCGCTATCAAAGTCTTACTTATAGTCATGTGCTTACCCATGAACTGAAAGTAATGGACAGTACAGCGATCGCGCTTTGTAAAGAAAATAAAATTCCCATTGTGGTTTTTAACCTCTTAGTTAACGGTAATATAGTTCGTGCAACTAAAGGAGAACCAGTAGGGACTATTGTAGGAGGCTCTTGTGAAGTTAACTGAACTTAAAGCAAATATGCAAAAGACGATTGAAGCAACTCAACGGTCTTTTAATACGATTCGGACAGGAAGAGCAAGTACTTCCTTATTGGATCGGGTAACGGTAGATTATTATGGAACGGAAACCCCATTACAATCTTTAGCCAATATTGGTACTCCCGATTCGACTACGATTACGATTCAGCCCTACGATAAAGGCAGTATGGCACAGATTGAGAGAGCGATCTCGATGTCAGATATCGGTTTAACTCCCAATAATGATGGTCAAGTAATCCGTTTGATTATTCCCCCTTTAACTAAAGAGCGCCGTAAAGAATTAGTCAAAATGGCAGGCAAATTAGCCGAAGAAGGCAAGGTTGCGCTGCGAAATATCCGTCGTGATGCGGTTGATTCTGTTCGTAAACAGAAGAAAAATAGCGAAATCTCTGAAGATGAAGCCCAAGATCTCCAAGATCAAATTCAAAAAGTTACTGATGAATTTACCAAAAAGATCGATGAACTGCTAGCTAAAAAGGAGAAGGATATTACTACTGTTTAACTCGCTGTGCTCAAACAAGCTGTCAGCTATCAGCCCGAAACTTTAAGCTTGCTTGGTATTTATACCATTAAAAGTTTATTCTGAGAGAAAAAACAGGTACTTAGGAGAGAGAACAGAAAACCAATAGATATAATAACTATTGACTGGACTTTGTTTAAAGTTAACCAGTCTTTTCTTTCTATTATTGATTTTTTGTCAAATCATAAACAATGTTGGGTGTCAACTATCATAAAATTAGCTATCTGGGTAGAGTTTCACTGATTAAGACAGTAATTGCTTTCTTGCTCGGAATCATCTTAGTTATCGTAGTCAGCAGCATCAAAAATGTTCAATTATCTCCTGCTTATGCTCAAAGTTTACGTCCAGATGCGGTAGCCGAACAAGTTTATCAATTAATTCCTGAACTACCCCGAGAAAATCAATATCTGAGTGTAGAAACTAAAGAAGCAGCGACCAACAATACTCTAATTAGTCGTTTTATCCGTTATCACCAATATGTCAAAAACCGTCCTGTTAAATTTAGATTGGACTGGAAATTTACCATTGCAGATTATTTAAAAGCCAATGAACCGATTTCCTATGATCGCTATCCTGGGAGTAAAACTTTAACCACTCATCCTTTAGAAAGCGATCGCGCTGTCATTTATAATCTATCCCGTAGCCAAAGAAATCAACTCATAGATACTTTAGTTAGTATTTATAATCCAAATACTTCATCAAGTACTAACAGCACTCCAGAAACAAATCAAGCATCCCCCAGTAATTCTAACAATAGACCTCGATTACCTAAACCAGGAGATGCAGATTTATTACGCTGAGCAAATTACTAACTATAAATTTTCTCTTGAACTACTTTTTGATAAAATTTACGAATTTTCCTCAAAAACCAGGGGGGGCCGCTCATGTTAGTTTTATTTCTAGGATCAAAGCTTTGTAACTTTTCTAGTAATCGAGTTTCTCTGATATCCACATACTCATCGCAGTAGATGAGTCCTCCAACTTTTTCTAATAATTCATAGTAATCTTCTATTCCAGGATAATTTTCCAGATATTCTTCTAACCAGAGATAGCATTCTGTAGGTTGAACTGCTTTTAATTCCGATAAGAAGATTTTGATTTCTGGCTCTTCGTTAAGTTGCCATTCTTGAGCTATTCGCTGTAAATAGGTTCTTTCTTGTGGTTGAATTACACCATCAATCCAAGCAGCACCAACCAGAATTTGGAATAGTTTTTGGTTTTTTCGGTTTTTAGCGATCGCCATAAGTTAAGATATTCTTCAATTCCATATTTTCCCACTGCGATTTCATTACGTTGAGCTATATTATTTTAAGCTGTTTTCTGAAGTTTCACCATAAAGAATCCATCCATATGATGTCGGTGGGGATAAACTTTAATCCAACCCTCAGAAATGTCCAAATTATTGATAATTGATTCTGGAGCTGGAATTGAGATTGACCAATTAGGATGGGAATCTAAGAATGATTGTACTACTTTTTCATTTTCTTGGGGATGAATGGAGCAGGTCGAGTAAACTAAAGTTCCTTGGGGTTTCACCCAAGTTGCTGCCCTCGTGAGCAGTTCTTGTTGCAATAGACTAAGCTCGGCAATTTTCTCGGGTGTCTGTCGCCAGCGAAGATCGGGGCGTTTATGGAGCGTTCCTAATCCAGAACAGGGCGCATCCAATAAAACGCGATCGCATTGATTGGTAAATTGCGATAAATTCCGACTATCTCCTGCTTGAATTTGAATAGATTTTAATTGTAATCGTTCAGCATTAGCCTTAACTTTTTGTAATCTTGACTTTGAGCGATCGCAAGCCCAAACCATTCCGCGATCGCCAATTAATTCCGCGATATGAGTAGTTTTTCCCCCTGGCGCAGCACAAGCATCGACAATAGTGTCTCCTGGTTGAGGATCGAGAAGATGAGTGACTAGTTGGGCGCTACCATCCTGTACGATCCACCATCCCTCACGATATCCTGGTAGTTGATTAATCGCACCGCTGCCTTCGGTAATTCTCAATGCTTGGGGAAGGTAGGAAATAGGAAAGCTGACAACTCCCGCATCTTGTAAAGCAGCCTTGACTTCTGCTAAAGATGTTCTCAGAATATTTACTCGTAAATCTATAGTAGGAGTTTGATTGAACCAAGTTAATAATTGCTCGGTTTCTTCTAAGGATAATTGTTGCAACCAAGTTTCCACAATCCAATCTGGGAAACTATATAGAATACCCAAGCGCTTAATGGGATCTCTAGGAAGTTTGAGTAGCTCCCAGAACGAATCTCTATTTTCTGATACTTGACCGAAACAGGTGGGAGGGTTCCTCGTCTCTAACCAATCGAGTTGTTGACGCAGATAATTTCTCAAGACCCCATTAACTACCCCTGCTAATTTTTTTAAGCCATTAACTTTTGCCAATTCCACACTAGTATTAACCGCTGCCGAGTCAGGAATTTGATTGAGATAACGTAATTGATATAACCCGAGATAGAGGATAATTCTTAACTTAGGTGGTTGTTGTTGAGCCTTTTTTTTCCCCAGATTATCGATCAGGGCATTCAGCGATCGCTTATGACGAACCACTCCATAGACTAACTGACAGACTAAGCTCCGATCTCTAGAAGCAATTTTTTGATTATGTAAAACCCGATCCAAGGCAATATCCGTATAGGCTTGATCGCACTCAATTGCTTGTAAGGCATCAAAAGCTAATTGACGAGGATTAATAATGGGCAAATTATTAGACATTCAAGATTAGGTCAGGAAAAGCAGTAGTTTGTGAGGTTATCACAAATTTGCCACGGTTGACTACGCTTACGCTTAACAAAGTAATACATTTATAGCATAAGCAGGAAGAATGTAAAAAAAACGATTAGAGACAAAGCAATCTCAGTACTGTATACTTCCTTACTAAATATTTTACCAGCTCCTTCGGGGCTGAGGTTGGGATTTAATGGGGTTACCCAACGCTCAAATCTTCTCATGCCTAACATCTGCGCGAAGCGCATTTTACAGTTGGCAAAACTAAAAACTATCGGTTATATATTGATTATTATTTCGTAAATCACTTATTCGTTATGAGCTAATTATTACAAATTAGAGATGATTATCAGATTAATAATGTCCATTTAGGAATCTTCCAGCAACAATTTTAAATCACTTTCAGACTGTATAGAGAATCTGTAGGATTAAAATTCAAAATTAATTGTGAACTAATTCTTAATAGTGTCCATCCCATTATTTTGCTATTGGGAAAATTAGAAAATCAACGGTGTTAAAATTCAAAACGGCAAAACTTCCCATATTATTTTCTAGTAGTATCTTGGTTACTGCAGTAGCTGTATATCCTCTAGTTGCTCAAGTTAACCCTTCCATCTCTAACAAAGAGCAAAAAGAGATTCAGGGAAAACCACTTTATGAAGTATTAGAACAGGGTAAACAATATGTAGACTTAGAAGAATATGAAAAAGCTTTATCTGTCTATGAATATGCAGCTTCTATGGAGCGAGAAAATTCTAGGATTTTTTCCGGAATTGGCTATATCCAAACATTGCTAGGCAACTATTCTGAAGCAGCAAAAGCTTACCAAAAAGCGATCGCACTAGAACCAGGCAATCCAGAATTTTACTATGCTCTAGGCTATAGTTTGGGGAAGTCGGGAAATTATGGGCGAGCAGCATCTGCTTATGAGCAAGCTATTAGACTTGCACCAGAAAATATTGATCATCATTTAGGTCTGGGAGTAGTATTATTACGCGATCAAGAGTATGATCGCGCTATTGATACTTTCTATCGCATTATCAGTCTAGATCCTAGTAACCAGAAAGCTAAAAATATCCTTTCTAATGCTTTATTCAAACAAAAACGTTACCCAGAAGCGATCGCTTTTCTTGAAGATGCCATAGTCCAAGATCCTGAGAATGCCGAACTAAAAATGCAACTAGCAACGGCATTTCTGAATCAAAATAAGATGGAACTGGGGCTGCAAACTCTAGAATCTGCTGCCAAATTAGATCCTGATAACGAAGTAATTTATTTGAAAATTGCGACAATTCTTCAGCTTCAGGGAGACTTAGAAGGCGCCTTAAATTATTATAAAAAAGCTGTTAAAATTAGACCAGATTTAGTCGAAGCACAAGCCAAGATTGGCAAAATTTTACTGGCTCAAGAAAATTATCTTAAAGCCATCGTAACTTATCGCAGACTTACAGAAATTAAGCCTAAAAATCCTACCTTTTATCATAATTTGGGTTTAGCTTTACAAGGACGAGGACGCAATGAAGAGGCGAGCTTAGTGTTGCAAAAAGCTCGCGATTTATATAGAGAACAAGGCCAAATAGCTAAAGAAGAAGAATTGAATATCTTAATTGAAAAACTTTGAAGAAGGCAGAAGGCAAAGTTAATTCTTTTAATATACAAGGGTGGGCATTGCCCACCCTAACTGTTAATTGCTTAGAGCTTTTTTATAACCAATTACCAATGAGGACAAAAGGAGCCCAATAATAGGGATGAGAATATTGAGAATCGGGATTTTGTAACAAATCCAATTGAGCATTTCGTAAGGCTTCTGCTTTACTAATTTCTTGATTTTGATTCAGATTTTGATAGAAATGACCCATTAGCTCTGCTGTAGCTTCATCATTAGCCCCCCATAAAGTAGCAATCGTACTCTGTGCCCCAGCTCTTACTGCTACTCCTGCTAATCCCAAGATCGCTTGATTATCTCCTTGGGCGGTTTCACAAGCACTAAGAACCAATAGTTCGATAGATTGAGAACCGCGACGGCTGCTCACTCTTAGCAAATCATCGAATTGTTTAACATTAATAAAGAGATCTTCTTCACTACCACTTAAGATAAAAGTATCGTCTGAAGTGGAACTAAATTGACCATGAGTTGCTAGGTGAACGATGGGATAATCTTCTTCTTCTAATTGTTGACGAAGACTATTGGGAGTAAATGCCTCATTCAGCAATACAGTAGAATCAGGAAACAGACTGCCAATTAAATTTAATTCTTCTTCTACTTTGGGGATTGGAGGGAAACCACTGGCAGCTTTAGTGGTTCCGGCAGCTAATACTTTAATTGGTTGTCGTTTTAAGGGTCGGGGATTAGTAAGTTGTAGCCCTGAAGTTAAGGCAATATTGTAATCTTTTTCAATCAGATATTGCTCGCCATCATAAAGTAGAGCCATCGGAATACTACGTAATGGGCCATCAAGCACGAAAACTAAAGTTTTAATCTCTTTTTCTTGTAACAGAGGTTCAGCTCCAGCAATTAACCAACCATAAATTTCTTGGGCTAGAGGCAAAATGTCTTGGTTGAGAGATTCGTCTAGAGATTTTTGTACCTCCGCTACAGATTGTTGAACCTCGTCTTGTTCTTCAGAACTTCCTCTGGCATTGCGAAAAGCTTCAGCAAATCCAGGATTAGTTAGGGTCTTACGGCGTAGAGCTGTAATTTTGTTATTGACTTCTTTTGGAGTAATCTCAGTGGTATATAACTGTAAAGATTGCTTAGGTAGAGTCACAATGACTTCTAGGCGATCTTCTAAAATAATCGGGTAAATTACAGCAGCATTTTCGTCTACATCATCGATAAAAACGATGTCTTCTGCCACGGGAGAACAGGGATCTCGGAAGAAGTTGTCTAGTTCGGCAATTTGCAAAGATTCTAAAACTTCTCTAGCTTCTTCTAGTTGGTTTTTGGTCGGCTCTTCTTGTAGAATTAAAGCAATATACTCACGAAATATGTTTTCTACAGGTGTGGTTGCTAAGTCATTACGCAAAGCGGTAATTGTATTAAAAGATGCTTCGTAAGCAGCGAGGGCAGCTTCTCGATCATTTTGTTGAGCAAGAATTCTTCCTAGTTGAGCATGCCAACGATAGGCAATTTCGGGATATTCGAGGGTGGGCGCTAATTTTAAAGATTGTTCTGTAAGTTGACGAGCTTCTTGGTACTTTTGTTGTTGCTCATAAAGATAGCCCAAATAACCTCTGGCTTCTGCTTCTGCAGCAGGGTTATTGAGCTGACGTGAAAGTTGAATCGCCTCAATTAAGATATTAGCTGTGTTGGTATCCAGAATGTCTTGACGAATTAAACTTTGAGCAAAATTAATCCGGGCAAAAATTCCCGAACGGGTTATGGGTAAATCCTCTAATCGGGGTTGAATCTGATTCGTTAAACTAGATATTTGAGGCTGTAGTTCTCTGTCTAAGCCAGATTGTAAACTAATCGTTCCCCGATCAACTCGATTTTTAAAATTGGGATCGGGAATACCTAGGACATTAGGGTTATTTGCCAGTTCAGCGATCGCTCGTTGCCAGAATTCCTGAATATCTAACAGCATACTCAAATGATTCATTTTTGCTTTGAGGCTGTTTAGGGGAGATTCCGCTAATCGAGCAGCTTCTTCGTAATAAGTAATAGCAGCCCGATAGGTTTCTAACGCCGCATCTACTGAACCGTTACGATTGACAATATTGTCGAGGGCAATGGTTTGGGGGGGGAATTGGTTTTGTTGTTTTTCGGCGATCGCCCTAATACCGTTCCCTAAACTCAATAAAGCTGCGGTTTCTTGACGAGGACTAGCAAGTTGTCTAGCAATTTGCAAACTCATATCGATAGTCGTAACAGCAACTTGAGGATAATTGCTATTGGTGAAATAATCCCCTAAACGCAAAAGTCCTGTAGCCTGACTCAGACTATAGGGTTCGGCAACTAGGGGTTGGAGTACCGTAAAGTCGGAATCGGCTTGACTTTGATTCTCTTGTGACTGTTGAGCAACAATGGTCCCCAGATTAGGAAAATTATCTGGTTGACCAATGGTCTCCAAGTCTTGTTCTAAAGGTTGAGCTGCATCTAAAAGCAGAAAACAATCTGTATCCTTGACATCAAAAGCTTTGAGAACCGTATCACAAGATTCCTCGTAAAGTCCTAATGCCTGTTGGGCGGTGGCAGTATTGATAAGATTAGCTGTCTTTTGTTCACGATCGCCTTCCCGTTCATACAATTGAGCTGCTGATTCCCAGGTTTTGATCGCCTGCTCTAATTGTCCTGCTTCATACAATTCCTTGCCTCGTTGTGCCAATAATTGGGGTTGACTAGGAACTGTTGGCTGGGATAAAACCGGAATTATGAAAGCAGAAACCAGTCCCAATCCGGCAAGTAAGATCGTAGCCAGAGGTTTCTGAAATTTCCAGAATCTCCAGGAGCGGTGGATAGAGGACCGCTTGGGCGAGATTAGAAGCCGTATAATTTTTGTGAGACATTTCATGATTAACAATTAACAATTCAACAAAGACTTAAAAAGGGAAAACTTCTACCGAGAAATAAATTCCCTCTTCTTGGAGAGTGCGATTACGATTAACTACGTCAACGAGGGGAATACCCCAATCTAGACGAGCCCGTAGACGTTCATCAAGCGATAATTGCAACCCAAATCCTAATGAAGCGAGGGTCTCCTGATTTCGGTTTACTATTCCTCGATCTCCCCAAACCGTACCAAAATCCGCAAAAGGAATAACCGACACGCTACTTTGTCCATCATTCCAGCGGGCAAAAGGAACTCTCAATTCAGCAGAAATCAATAATCCACTATCTCCGAGTAGGGCGTCCTGGCGATAGCCCCGTACACTTTCACCGCCTCCTAAGCTAAATTGTTCTAGGGGTACCAACTCGTCAGCAGATATTTGAATATCCGAACGGAGAAGAAAATTAATATTTGATTCGCTATCCAGTAATTTTAGCCATTGGGCTTGACCCCGCCAAGAGAAAAATTCCGCATCCGGTTGTTCTGCGCTAGTCGTGCTATCAAAGATATCTAAGCCAAAATTAAATTGCGATCGCACTGCCAAGACGTCCCTTCTGGTTCTTCTAGTCCAATCTTGAAAAAAACGCACCGAGTTAATTCTGGTTTTACCCTCATCATTTGCTCCAGGAGATAGAGGAAAGGGATCACCTAATAAATCGGTTTCGTTAGTTTGACGGGCAAATTCTAATCCCAAAGCTAATTCTTGAGTAGAGTTAGCTGTCGCCGTCATCAGAATTGGCTGTCTAACACTCAGTTTGAATTCGTCGGTTCTCGATTCAATATCTAGATCATCAAAGGGGGGTTCGACGATTTCACTCGTTATATAACGATAACGGATTCTGAATGAACCATCTAAAGCATTAAAGGGAACGTTATAGTCAACATTATAATCATTACTGCCATCAGTGTTTTTGTAAATCAGACTGAGTTTATCTGCCAACCCCACAAAGTTGTCGTGGTTAATTTCAATTCCTCTTTGAAAAGTACCTACACTGGGAGGACGCCGGGTATTATTCCCAAAAATTACCGGGTTGAATGCTTCTGCTTGATTGACTGCGATATCTAAGGTCCAGCGATCGCGTCTTGTCCCCACAGACAGTTCAGCATTTAAATTTTCAATTATAGGATTGAGTTGCAAGAGTTGTAGTGCTTCTTGTAGCTCATTAATATTAAACGGTGTCTTGGTCCCTCTTTTGAGACGTTGAATGATGTAATTTTCTGATAATCTACCTTGTCTCACCTCAACGCTCAGACGTTCAATAGTACCTTCGATAACCTGAACAGTTAAGACTCCATCGGCGATATCTTGACCAGGAATGACCGCTCCTGAGTTGACGTAGCCTGCTTTTTTATATTTCTCTGTAATGATAGTTTCTACTTGTAATAAATCAGCAAAACTGACATCCTTGCCAACATAGGGTTTTAGTAATTCTTGCAGTTCTTGATCGCTAAAGGCTGTATTGCCTTCGATTTGAAATCCCCTAACTTTAAAGATTAGGTTAGGATCTCCTTGTTGGATATCTGAGGGAATTTCTGGGGTGGACTCTATTACATCATCTAGGGGGGGCAAAGTTTCTCTGGGCTCAATTAAGGAATCGTCACCATCAGTAGGAACTGGCGCTGCAGGAATACTGTCTAATTGGGCGTTAGGCGCGATCTCTGAGGGGAGTGATTGAGCTGGAGAGTAATCGCCTGGCTGTTGCGCTAGGACGTTTCTCGCTGTTCCGGCGATCGCAATTATGCTAGAAAAAATAATTAAAAAAGTTTTTCTGGGGGACGAAAAGGACTTTTGCTTCATGTTGATTACCAAAAAAATTAACTATAGAGCTTATATATAGAGAGTTCATCCATGAGGCAATAATGCTTTTGAAAACATCAACCTGTAAAATAGAAAATTGTAACAGACATAATATAAAGCCTTTGGCGATAAAAAGTACTATAATCGGTAATATCTTAACTTTTTGCTTAACATTAATTACCATTTTGAATTAATATCAATTAGGTAAGTCTTTTCTCCGATACACCTTTCTTGGATTGGAATAGGCTATTGCACAATTTACTTCTGCCGTTTGAAATTTGGACTTTCTATAAAGTAGACTTCTGGCAAAAGTAAATTCATCATAAATCTATCTGTGTTGATCTGTGGATAATATTCAAATCAATGATTTATGCAAGAGGTCTAGTGAAAAAAGGTTTGTCTGGTCTAAATCTTAGCCTCTTACCAAAAGTACAGTGTTAATTCATTTGTAGTTGTATAAGCCAAACTTAGCCAGCGAAAGCTAGAACTATAGCGGGATTAGGATTTGTTAAGCACAATTCTTATTGATTATCTGAAAAGTTGAATTCTAGAACTTAGTCTAAACGCTACCATAATTCTAGACTTAATTGACATAAACCAATGTGGTAACTAGTTTTAATTAAATTAGATCAATTTATGGAATATAAGTTGCAAGCTAGCTATTAGTAATACAATAAATTACAAAATCCTCAGCTAAATTGATAATTTGGCTGAGGATTCTCGGGGAGAAAGAGAGACTATTATTATTGTTAATATCTTTAGGTTATTTGTTGTGCTCTAAAATCATCTTAATGTGGGGTTTAAAAAAATTAAAAGCCTAATAAGTCCCAAAGACTAACTGTATAGAAAGTTGATTGTACACCTCGCTCACTAGATGTCACTTTTTTTCCTTGTATTTGAGGATTGAGAATAGAATCTAAAACAAGATTGGCAGTTTTAATAGGTTCTTCAGCAGGATCAAGATTTAATAAGACTAAATTACAATTTTTTTTAGTATCAGTTAGGCAAATCACTGGAATATGCTCCATTTGTGCAGTTTTGAAGCTCAGAGAAGATAAATTATTTTCAGAAGCTACATAATTTTCTAATTTTTCAGCTACGTTAGTGCAAATTGCTTGAAGATTAGTCCCTGGGGGGAAAACCTCTTTATTCCAGTTAAAAATAGGTATATTTTCGCCATTACTTGCTTTAGCCAAGGTAATTGGCATAGTTTCATCTGTTTGACAAAAAAAAGTTTTGTTTGATGAGACGGTAGATTCTCCATAAGCAGAATTAGTTACCGAAACAATCATGCTAGCAGCTACTAAAGAGAATAAAGACCTATATTTAATTTTCATAGTGGAAAATACTATTCGTAATTAACTTGACTTGAATCATATATTTAAGCTGATCTAGAGAGAGAAAAATATTTGGATCAAGATTTGATGAAAATGGATTTTTAATCTAATAATTTATTTTGCCCTTACCAGATCTTTTGCCGATCAATCTTGTGTTATGTTAGCCTCAGCAAAATTATGCAGATATTGAGGACTGCCGAGGTGAAACAGGGATTGTCGCTACTACTATTTTTGGGTTGCTGTACTCTTAGTCAAGGATTTTTCTTGAAACCGGCGCTCGCACAAATCACACCTGATGGTACTACCAACACTACAGTTGATGTTAGCGGGAATGATTTTACTATCGAACAAGGAAATCGCGCTGGGGGTAATCTATTTCATAGTTTTGGTGAATTTTCTGTACCTAATGGTGGTTCGGCATTTTTTAATAACGCAGCGGATATAGTCAATATTTTTTCGCGAGTTACCGGCGGTAATATCTCCAATATTGATGGTTTATTGGGGGCTAATGGCACCGCAAATCTATTTCTAATTAATCCTGCGGGGATTATCTTTGGGGAAAATGCAAGATTAAGTCTTGGTGGTTCATTTTATGGTAGTACTGCTGATAGTATTGTCTTTTCTGACGGGGAATTTAATGCCACAGATTTAGCTAATCCTCCTTTGTTGACCATTAATGCACCTATTGGATTAAA
>JAAUYH010015522.1_pt1 | contig 15708 bp, 13 predicted proteins | sample 7278061 | NCBI WGS metagenome assembly JAAUYH01 (sample SAMN14350203, study PRJNA611818) | marine sediment metagenome | isolation source: surface marine sediment (0.6m) | place: French Polynesia: Moorea | collected 2018-08
AGGAGGATGACGACCGCCGCTCCCAGCCCGATCAGCTCGCCTGTGCCCGTCTCCGGCTCATCGAAAGCGAAATAGAGGTCTCCACCCGCCTCGACCTGTAGTGGTGATCCCGACCTCAGCTCCTGGACGGTCTCGTCGAGGCGCTCCAGGTCGGCGCGGCTCAGCTCTTCGATCATCGGGTACTGGAGCGTGACGAGCGCGATCGAGCCGTCGGTAGACACGGCCAGGTCACTGCCGAGCACGTCGGGCAGGCGCTCGACGGTTGCCCGGACCTCGTCGAGGGCCGATTCGAGCTCGGGCGAATCGGCAAACGCTGCCCCCGGAGCCAGCGGGGTGGCGACGACGCGGGCGGTCAGACCCGCCTGGTCGGACTGGGCTTCCGACAGCAGGTCGACCGCCTCCTGGGAATCGAGACCGGGGACAGCGAACGAGTCCTCCAGCTCACTTCCGAACACGCTTGACGCTCCGACGACGACCACCGCCGCCAAGAGCCACAGGCCGATCACCCGCCACGGGTGTCGGGCGGCTGACCGTCCCAGCTGATACATCGCACTTGACACGAGAACTCCTCACCATCCGTCGTCTGCGCCGGCGATTCCGGCTCGACCCCTCCAACTCTGACGATCGGGTCTGGAGGCGACATCGGCCATGAGTTCCGAAATCTCCGGCCGGGGGGACGAGGTCGGTCTCGTACTTTCGGGGGATGCCCGGGCGGAGCCGATTTCGTACTCTGGAGTGGTGCTGAAGAACGCGGTCGTCAAGTGGTGGAACCAGCCCGCCGTGGCCGACCCCCCACCCCGGTCGATCAACGACTGGATCATCGTCGGCGTGCTCGTAGTCGCCACGTTGATCGAACCGTTCTTCCGTGACGACCTGTGGATGCCCGGCTTGGCGGTCGTCCTCGGGCTCGTGGCGGTCGTCCCGCTGCTGTGGCGCCGATCCCATCCGCTTCCCGCCGTGTTCGTGGCGTTCACCAGCCACGCCCTGACCGAGATCATCCCCAACATCGCGGGCGAGGAATCGATCTACATGAACTCGGGGCTGTTGTACGCCCTTCTGTTGCCATACTCGCTCTTCCGGTGGGGGTCGGGTCGTCACGCCGCCTACGGCTTCGCCTTCATCGTCGCCACCCACTACGTGTCGCACCCGTTCACCCTCATGGATGCGGCCTTCGTCGTCGTGTTCTTCATGTTCCCGGCCGAGGTGGGGGCGTCGATCCGCTACCGCGACGAGGCCCGCCGGCGCCAGATCGAACGGGCCAAGCTCGAGGAGCGCCAGGAGATCGCCCGGGAGCTCCACGACACGGTCGCCCATCACGTATCGGCGATAGCAGTGAGGGCCCAGGCCGGACGGGTACAGGCCGAGGTCAACCCCGACGATGCGGTTGCCGCTCTTCAGCTGATCGAGTCCGAAGCCAGTCGAACGCTCGCCGAGATGCGGGCCATGGTCGACGTTCTGCGCTCGAACGATCACGCCCAGCTGACACCCCAGCCGGGAGTCGGGGATCTGAGCCGTTTCGCCCGCAACGGCGACGACCTGCCCCAGATCACGGTCGACGTGTCCGAGGAGACCGGTGATCCCGCCCCCCAGGTCGGTGCCGCCATCTACCGGATCGCCCAGGAGTCGATCACGAACGCCCTCCGCCATGCTCGGGACCCGCAGCAGATCGCAGTGGCCGTCGATGGCGACGACGAGTGGGTACGTATCTCCGTTACCGACGACGGGGCTGCGGTGTCCGCCTCGACCCCGGATTCAGGCGGCTTCGGAGTTGTGGGCATGAAAGAGCGCGCCAAGCTGCTCGGCGGGAGCCTTCGGGCCGGGCCCCATGACGGCCGGGGCTGGCGGGTCGAGGCCGCTCTGCCCCGAGCCGGCGCCGCCCGGTGACCATCAGCGTCCTGATCGCCGACGATCAGGAGATCATCCGCACCGGGCTTCGCATGATGCTCGATGCCCAGCCCGACATCGACGTCGTCGGTGAGGCGGCCGACGGGCTCGAGGCGGTTCGCCAGGCCGAGCGACTACGGCCCGACGTCTGCCTGTTCGACATCCGTATGCCCGAGATCGACGGCATCGAGGCCACCCGCCGGTTGGCCGGGCCCGACGTGGCCGAACCGATGGCGATCGTGGTCATAACCACCTTCGACCTCGACGAGTACGTCCACGGCGCCCTCAAGGCGGGGGCTCGGGGATTCCTGCTGAAGGACGCCGGACCCGAGCTCCTCGTTCAGGCCATCCACGCCGCCGCCGACGGCGAAGCTCTCATCGCCCCCCGCGTCACGGCCCGGTTGCTCGAGACGTTCTCGGCCGGTACCGACGCCGAGCCGGCGGCTCAGCCGGTTGCGCCCCTGACCGAACGGGAGGAGGAGGTCCTCGTCACCGTCGCCCGCGGCCGCACGAACAGTGAGATCGCGAACGAGCTGCACATCAGCCTCAGCACGGTCAAGACGCATCTGACCAGCCTCATGCAGAAGTTGGGCGCCCGGAACCGCGTCGAGATCGCCATCTGGGCGTACGAGACCGACCGGGTTCGCTGAGCCGAGCCCGTCCGTCAGTCGAAGGTCGGGAACGACACGGTCGGATCGCGCTCTATCTGGTCGACAAGGGCTACTTCCCAGGTCAGGTAGTCGACCATGTGTTGGCGGACGGCGTCGTCGCGCTCGTACGGCTTGTACCAGACGTCGTCGTCGGTGGTCGTCGGGTTGGTGAAACCCGGCTCCATGTCGTGGCCGGCGTGACGCCAGCTCTTGTTGCCGCCCGCCAGGGCGAACACAGCCGCGTCGGGCCATAGCGCCTGGGCCTCGGGGACGGCCAGCTTGGCGAGCTGCCCGTCGGTCGACGTGAGCACGAGTGTGGCCACGTCTCCGATGGTCGCCCGGGCCTCGCCCAACCGACTCCTGACGCCCCACCACGAGTCGGGGATGTGACCCTTCTGCCTGTACTTCAGGCTGGTGCCGATATCGAGCACGGTCACGGGGTCGGTGCCATCGGCCAGCCGGGCCGCCAGCTCCCGTACCGAGATGGCTGGCGCCCTTCCGACGGAGGGTCGCGGCTGAGGACCGCTCTCGAGTGATTGACCGACGAGGGCGTCGCCCAGCACGACGGCATCGGACCAGCCGAGCTGTCGCAGCCACGATGCGGTCATGGGCGCTCGCACCCCGTCGTCGTCGACGAGCACCAGTCGAGCGTTGCCGGTGGCCACGTACTCGTCGGTCGCCTGCACGAGCTGACCACCGGGGGCGCTGACGCTTCCGACCAAGTGGCCGGCTCGGAACTCCTCGGGGGTCCGCACGTCGAGCAAGTACGTCGTGCGGTCGCCCTCGGCCTGCCACTCGTGCAGTTGGGCGTGGTCGATCGTTTCCACCCCGAATCGCCGGGCGACCCGGCGGGCCGCGGAGACCGCCCACTCGAGTGCGTCCGGCCCCGGATCGGGTGCATGGGAATCCTCACCGCGGGCAACGTCGAAGCCCGCCAGTTGCCAGCCCATGGTGCCGTTCTCGAGGGCGACGACCCGGTTCTCCAAACCGGCGTTCACGAGCGATTGGGTGCCGATGATGCTGCGGGTCCGGCCGGCGCAGTTGACGACCACGAGCGTGTCAGGGTCGGGTGCCACCTCCTTTATCCGGTAGACGAGCTCGGCCCCCGGGCAGTCGATGCCGGTGGGAATGCTCATCGCCGTGAACTCGTTCATCGGGCGGGAGTCGAGCACCACCATGTCGGCGGCCCCGTCGATCAGGTCGGCCAGCTCCTCGGGTTTCACACACGGAGTGTCGAAAGCGTGCTCGACGTGCTCGCCGAACGCCTTCGAGGGCACGTTCACACCGGAGTAGAGCTCGCCTCCGCTCTCCGCCCAGGCCCCGGTGCCGCCGGCCAGCACCGACACGTCCGTATAGCCGAGCTCGGCCGATCGGCGGGCGGCTCGGTCGGCCAGATCGCCCTCGCCGCCGCCGCACCAGACGAGACGGGTCGAGAGGCGGGGTACGACGGTCGCAAGCCGCAGCTCGAGATGCGACAACGGCACGCTGGCGGCGCGGAAGAGGTGTGATCGGTAATAGACGCCCTGCTCCCGAGCGTCGAGTAGCGCGAGCTCATTGCCGTCGGTCAACCAGGCCGCCAGCGTGGGGGCATCGATCGGGGTCGGAGACATCAGCAGTCGATCAGGTGGGTGCGGCCCTCGCGTATCCCGGAGACGCTGGCGAAGCTCTTCCAACGCCGCTCGGTCTCGTTGAAGTAGACGCGGTCCGCGAGGCGTTCGAGAGCCAGCCCGTAGCAGTGGAAGTTGAGCGATGCGCCCTGGATCTCGATCGCGTGCAGATCGTCGGGCAGCATGGCCACGCCCGTGCCGGCCTCGACCATGTGCATCCCGATCTGGGCTACTCCGTCCTCGGTGCGCTCGTAGAAGCGGTTGAGCTCCTGGCCGTCGAAACCGACGACCACGGCCCAGGTCTCGTGGTTGTGCACGGGCGTGGATGTTCCCGTGCCGGTGGCCTGGGCGTAGAGGGCGAACCGGTCGTCGTCGTCCTGGGCGATGCGGTACATGAAGCTCGACTCGTCATCGTCTGCGGTCGGCGCCGGGAAGTCATCGAGCGGAAAGAGCTCTCTGTTCGAGGCCAGTTCGACGAGCCGGTCCCGGATCGCCTCGACCCCCTGGCGTGTGACCCCCAACCGAGCCTCGATGTGGCGGATGTCGTCCATGGCAGCCGCAACGGCCCGATCCCGTTCGATCATGGCTTGCCTCCTCGTCGATGGTCATTGTCGCGTGACATCCGGAACGACGGCACCTCATGCGCAGGCTTCATCAGACTCGGGACCGCCCGATCAGTGTTATGCCATCGCCGATCGGCACCGTCACGTTCGTTGTTCGCTGGTCGGCGGCGACGTGATTGTTGAAGTGGCGCAAGGCAATGGTGTCGGGGCTGTGGTCGTCCTCGTCGATGACCCGCGCCGACCAGATCGTGTTGTCGACCGCGATGAGACCCGAAGCGCTCAGCCGGGGAACGAGCTCCTCGTAATAGTCGACGTACCCCGTCTTGTCGGCGTCGATGATGGCGAAGTCGACCTGCTGGTCGGCCGGCAGGGACCGAAGAGTGTCGATGGCGGGGCCGATCCGTAGCTCTATCCGGTCGTCCACGCCGGCCGACGCCCAGTGCCTGCGGGCGACGGAAGTCCACTCTTCGCTCACATCGCAACACATCATTCGGGCCCCGGCCGGCATCTCCCGGGCAACCGTCAGTGACGAGTAACCGGTGAACGTGCCGACCTCGACGCAGAACATGGGCTGTTGGGCCCGAACGATCAGCTGCACGAGAAGCGCGGACTCGTGGTTGAACCGCATGCCCCACTCGGCGAGCTCCTCGGTCTCCGACCGCAGCGCAGCCTGGGCGGCGTCCGGAGGCGTGTTGCGGGCATCGAGGTAGGCGGACATGGCCTCGGGCAGCGAGAAGGGTTTGCTCATGCGCACTGTCTACTGTGAGGAGCATGGACCTTGCCGACTTCACCATCTTCACCGAGCCCCAACAGGGGGCCAGCTACGACGATCTGCTGGCTGTGGCCCGCCGAGCCGAGCAGCTCGGTTTCGGGGCGTTCTTCCGCAGTGACCACTACCTCGTGATGGGCGACAATGACGGTCTGCCCGGACCCACCGACGCCTGGGTCGTGTTGGCCGGTCTCGCCCGCGACACGGAGAAGATCCGGCTGGGCACGCTCGTCACGGCGGCCACCTTCCGCCTCCCGGGCCCTCTCGCCATCTCGGTGGCCGGAGTCGACCAGATGTCGAGTGGCCGGATCGAGCTCGGGTTGGGCGCCGGCTGGTACGAAGCCGAGCACTCGGCCTATGCCATCCCCTTCCCCGATCTGGGGGAGAGGTTCGACCGTCTCGAAGAGCAGCTCGAGATCATCACGGGCATGTGGGCCACCGAGGAGGGAGACACGTTCGACTTCGCCGGGACCCACTACTCGGTGAGCGGGTCGCCCGGGCTGCCGAAACCGGTCCAGTCGCCTCTGCCGATCATCATCGGAGGGGGCGGGCCCCGCCGCACTCCGGCCTTCGCAGCGCGCTTCGCCGCCGAGTTCAACGCCCCGTTCAACTCGATCGGTGTTTTCGAGGAGCGAGCCGACCGCGTTCGGGCCGCGTGCGAGGCGATCGGTCGTGACCCGGGCTCGCTCGTGTACTCGACGGCGCTAGTCGCGGTGTGCGGCGAAGACGAAGCGCAGTTCGAGCAGCGGGCGGCCGCCATCGGCCGAGAGCCCGACGAGCTTCGCGAGAACGGGATCGCCGGCACTGTGGAAGAAGTCCGAGAGAAGGCCGAGGCTTGGGGCTCGGTAGCCGACCGGATCCATCTCCAGATCCTCGATCTCGGCGACCTCGATCACCTCGATCTGGTGGCCTCGGCTCTCGCCGGCTGACTTCGCCGGCTGACTTGGCCGGCTGCTTCTTCAGAGGCCGGGCTTGAAGATCATCAGGTACAGCATCACCAACAAGAGGACGGTGACGATGCCCCCGCCGGCGGCCAACCGGCCCTCGGCGGAGTCATCGCCGTCGCGCATGGCCTTCTCGGCCGGAACGACGACGGCGTGTAAGAGCCCGTTCATGGCGATCCAGATGATGATCGAGGCGATCAGCCAACCCTGACTGAGTTCGAAGGCACCGTCCGACATGCCCGAGAGAGCGAACCCGAGCAGTCCCGTCACGACAAGGGCGGGCAGGTAGATGCGCTGGCCGTTCTGCACGAGGAAGCCGAGCACCTGGCGTCGTGAGCCCGTGTCGAGGCGCTTGGTCTGCTCTCCGATGAGCGGGTGGACGAACGCCGGGGCGAACGCCACGATCACGGTGAGAATGTGTAGGAAGAGGACGATCTTGTAGCTCGTGTCCCCCGTTGCAGCCAGGATCATCAAATCATCTTCGAGCGATGAGAGGCGAGCGTCAAGACGGGTGAGCCGAGGCCGCTACTCCTCTTCGTCGCCGCGGCGTTCGCCAGCGGCCGCCGGCTCGACCTCGTCGTCGTCTGAATCCGGCGTCAGGTCATCGAGGCCGGCCGCATCGGCCAGTACGGTCGCCAGACCGGCGGCCCTGTCGTAAACGGCGGCGAAGTAGGGCTCGGCGACGACCCCGGGCAAGGGAGCCCGTCCCAGAGAGTGGACCACGGCCAGCGGCTCGGTGCTGTCGGTGTCGAAGCCGTCGGGGTTGGGCAGCTTCGAGGCGTCGCCCCACAGCTTGGAGGGATCGACCGGCTTCTTCTTCTTGCGGCTGCGATTGCGATTGCGCGATCCGCCGCCCCGGTTCGTTTGCTTGTTGTTCTGTTGCCTGCGGGTGCTCACGCGTACGTCTCGCTCTCGTCGCGGGTCAGAAGCGCAGACGGATCGATGCCGAGTGCCGCCTGGAGCTGATCGGCGTCGAGGTCGCCGACCGAGCTCGACTTGGGAAGGACGAGATCGGCGATCTGACGCTTGCCCGCCACGACCTCCTCGACGCGTTCGTCGACCGTGCCTGGGCACACGAGGCGGTGGGCGATGACGGTCTTCGTCTGCCCGATCCGCCACGCCCTGTCCCGGGCCTGATCCTCGACGGCGGGGTTCCACCACCGGTCGTAGAGCACCACGTGATTGGCGGCCGTGAGGTTGAGCCCCGTGCCGCCGGCCTTGAGGGACAGCACCAACGCCCCGGCCCCGGAGTCGTTCTGGAAGCGGCTCACCATGCGATCGCGGGCACCTCGGGCCAGGCCGCCGTGATAGCAGTCGATCTGTTGACCGGTGATCTCGGTGAGATGCTCGGCGAGACGTTCGCCCCACGTGGCGAAGTGGGTGAAGATCAGCATCTTCTCGTCGGCCGCGAAAACCGACTCGATGATCTCGAGCAGGCGGGTCAGCTTGCCCGAACGTCCGGCCAGCGGCAGCTCGTCCGCCTCGTAGTTCCAGGGATGATTGCAGATCTGCTTGAGCGCCGTGATGGCGGCGAGAACCGCGCCCTTGCGCTCGGGCGAACCCTGCTCGGTGTCGCCGGTCTCGGCGACGAGCTTGTCGATGACCGCCTGGTAGAGGCCGATCTGTTCTTCGGTCATCATGCAGTGGTCGAGCTCGTCGATTCGGTCCGGAAGCTCGGCGGCGATGTCGGGTTCGGACTTCGTGCGGCGATAGACGAGCACTCCGTTCAGGGCCTTCATCGCCGCTTCGCCAGCGGCCTTGGCCTTGGAGCCGGGGCCCGATCCGTTGCCGTTGGTGTCGGGGGTCAGCTGGGCGATGAACGATGTCTTGGGGCCGACCAGGCCGGGGTTGGCCCAGTCCATGATCGACCACAGGTCGCCGAGTCCGTTCTCGATCGGTGTACCGGTCAGAGCAATGCGGGTGCGGGCCTCGAGCCGTCTCAGCTGTTGGGAGGTCTCGGCGGCGGGGTTCTTGATCGCCTGGGCCTCGTCGATGGCGATCTTGCCCCACTCGATCTCACAGAGCTGGTCCATGTCGCGAACGGCCGTGCCATAGGTCGTGATCACGACGTCGTGATCGGCGATCAACCTCTCGAGGGCCTTCCCCGAAGCCCGGGACGGTCCGTGGTGCACGTGAACCGAAAGGTCGGGGGTGAAGTTGGCCGCTTCCGAAGCCCAATTGCCCACGACGGCCGGCGGGGCGATCACGAGACCGGGACCGTGCTCGGTGCCCGCCATGAAGGCCGCCAGCGTGGTCGGGGTCTTGCCGAGGCCCATGTCGAGAGCCAGACACCCGCCGAGACCGGCGTCATCGAGGAACCCGAGCCACGCCAGGGCGTCGGCCTGGTAGCTGCGGAGCGTGCCCGAGAAGCCATCGGGTTCGGTCTCGGGATGCTCGGGCAGGGCTTCGATGCCCCGGAACAGGGCGGCGGCCCAACTGTCGCCGGAGAGGTTGATCGAGCCGCCGAGGGGGTTGTCCTCGAGACCGAGCGCCTCGCGCAGCATCTCGGCGCCCGACATCTTGGTCTTGTCGGCCCGCTGGTCGAGCGCTTCGGCAGCCGCATCGAGATCGACCTTGTCGATCTCCACCCACTGGCCGTGAGACTGCACCATGGGCCGCGCCTCCGCCGCCAGGCGGGCCACGTCCTCGGCGGTGAGCTCGACGTCGTCGAACATGACCGACCAGCGGACATTGGCGAGCTGCTGTGCGCCGACTGCGGCTTCGCCGGCGTCGAGGGCCGTGAGGCGCAGCGTGGCGACCGCTGAGGTCGGTGCCAGCTTCGGAACCCGCATCTCGAAGCCGGCCTGGTGCAGCTTCTGGCCGTCGTCGCTCATCAGACGCCAGGCCTCGTCCTGGGACAAGATCACCTCACCGCGGCGGCGACCACCGCCCCGGAAGAGAGGCGGGAAGAGGCGCTCGAGGCGGCGGACCTGGTCGCGGACCAGGCGGCCCCGGGTCTTGGAGTGGGCGGTTTCGGCCTTCTCGATCGGTTCGACGCCGCGGCCGTCGGGCGTAGGGGCGAGGACCTGGGCGAACCAGCCGTCGGATTCGTCCGGGGCGTCGAGTTGCACGATCAGGTGCAGCTTCTGCTTGCCGGTGACCGGCGCCGACCAGTCCTTGAGCTTTCCGCCGACATCGGTCGCCGGCCCTCGGGGCGAGGTGAACTCGGCCCCGTCGAGGTTGGCGATGACCGTCTCTCCGACGTCCTTGCGCCCTCGGATGTCAGGCGGAGCAGCCGGGGCGTCGACCATCGAGGCGGCACTGGCAACGATCGTGTGCACGACGTCGGCCAGCATGGCGTTGGTGAAGGCTTCCGGGTCCTGTTCGGACTGGCCCACCATGGCCGTGCCCGGCATACAGGCGGCCAAGGCCGTCACGGCGTCGTGATCGACGAGGGCCGGGATCCAGCGGACGCGGAACGGCACGGACCCTGACCCAGAACGTTGCCGCGATCGGGCGGGCGCCACTCGCAGTACGTAGCGACCCTGGGCGACGTGTTCGACTCCCATGGCGGCGACCAGGCCCATCCAGCGGACACTCGGCCCGAGACTGTCATCGTTGTGATCGCGGGCCTGGGCGGCCAGCCAGCCGAGGGCGCCGGCCAGGGGAGCCACGGCTGTCTCGGCCCGACCCTCACCGGGCACACGTACGGCGTCACCGGGCTCCCACTGGACCGCGCCACCGTCGGCCGTTTCGAGCCGTTTGATGACTTCGTCGTGTCCTTCGAGGGGGGCGTTCGGACCGCCGGCCCAGGCCACGACGTGTCCGCCCTTCCAGCTCAGCTGGAGGCGGGTGGTCCCGGGCTCGCGTGGCTTGTCGGCGGGCTTGCGTTCGTTCGGGGGAGGAGCGAGCTCCTCTTCGGTCGGTGGTCCGATCAGTTCGGTGATCGCGGCGTCGATCCGGAAGCACTCCTCGTCGAGGTCGTTGAGCACGTTGGCCCGGCCGGGGCCCCGCATTTCGCGCCGGGCGGTCTCGAGCGCCTTGTCGGCATCGTCGAGGAGGCGAAAGAGAGCCGCGACCCATCCGGGCTCGTCGGCCTTCAACATGGCGACCTGGTCGCTGCTGGCCAAGCCGTCGAGGTGAGCCTGGGCGGCGTCGTCGAACGCCGCCTCGGATCGCGCGGTTGTCTCGGTGACAGCCAATACTCGTCGTTCCTTGTCTTCGCCGATTGGCGTCCCGCTCGGCAGAGCGGTGTCGCCACGGGTTGGCCACCCGTCGCAGCCGGGGGAGAGCCCCGGCCGGGCCGGGTCGACAGCATTCAGCCCACCGACCAGGCATCTACATACTACGTCGGTACGGGCGGATTGCGAGTTGAACCCCACCTTCGCCTCTGGGCGACCGGCCCCGGAGCGTCCATGCTGCCCGTGACGAGCCCTCAGTTGGGCCGCCCCGGCGTGAGAATTCAGTCGGCGCCGGCGAGGCGGGGCGCGAGCCAGGCACCGAGCCCACCGAGTATCACGGCGCCGGTGATGATGCCCCACGCCTCGGCCGGCGGCAGGTCCAGCTCGAAGTAGTCGCGGAAGAGGGGGACGTACATAACGGCCACGTACGACGCTCCCATCGCCGTTGCGAGCCCGATCTTCCAGAGTCGAAGGGGCCGACTGATGAGCAGGAGGATCACGAGGCCGATGGCGAGCAGGATGATCGTGGCAGCGGTGCGAGCCTCGTCGAGCATGACCTCGTCCATCCGGCGCACGATCTCGTAGGCGATCCAGGTGACCGCGCCGGCGACGGCGCCGGCCGGGATCGAGAAGCGGAGTACCCGTTCCAGGAACCCGGGGCGGACGAGCGAGGTGTTCGGGGCGAGGGCAAGGAAGAAACCGGGTACGCCGATCGAGAAGGTGCCGATCAGGGTGAGCTGGCGGGGAAGGAACGGGAACGGTGAGCCGGCGATGCCGACCAGCAGGGTGAGCAGCACGGCGTAGGCGGCCTTGGTGATGAAGAGGTTGGCCACACGCTCGATGTTGTTGATGACCTTCCGCCCCTCGGCCAGGACCCGAGGCAGCGTGGAGAAGCGGTTGTCGAGCAGAACGAGCTGGGCGACGGCGCGGGTCGAAGACGAGCCGGCGCCCATGGCGATGCCCATGTCGGAGTCCTTCAGGGCGAGAACGTCGTTGACGCCGTCACCGGTCATGGCAACGGTGCGGCCGCGGGACTGGAGGGCGTGCACCATCGCCCGCTTCTGGTGCGGGGTGACCCGGCCGAACACCGAGGTCGACTCGAGTTGGTCGGCGAGCTGCTCGCCGTCGTCGGGCAGGGATCGGGCGTCGATGCCGTGATCGACCTGGACGCCCGCGCGGCGGGCGACGGCGGCGACGGTTGCCGGATGGTCGCCGCTGATCACCTTGAGATCCACGCCCTGGTCCATGAAGAAGGCGAGGATCTCGGGGGCGTCCTCGCGGACCGTGTCCTCGAGCAGGATGAGCGCAACCGGATGACGTTGCAGTGGCAGCCGGTCGTCGTCCCAGTGTTCGTCGGCTCGGGTCAGGAGCAGCACTCGTTGGCCGGCGGCGGTGGCGTTGGCGGCGGCCGCCCGTCCGTCGTGGTCGTCGTCGTCGAAGAGGATGTCGGGGGCACCCAGGAAGTATGCGCCGCGGTCGGCGAAGGAGACCGCCGCCCACTTGCGGGCCGACGAGAACGGCAGCGAGTCGTTCGGTACCCAGCCGTTGCCGTCGGGGTAGGCGCCGGCGATGGCGAGGAGGGTCGCGTTCGGGGAGGGGTCGGCCGCCGCAACGGCACCGAGCGCCGCCGCGACGTCTTCGTCGGTGTTGCCGCCGAGTGCCTCGACGCCGCCGAAGCTGATTTCCCCCGTCGTTATCGTCCCCGTCTTGTCGAGGCACAAGGTGTCGACTCGCGCGAGCAACTCGACCGAGGCCAGCTCTTTGGCGAGGGCCCGGCGCCGGGCGAGGGCCAGGACGCCTGAGATGAAGGAAAGACTGGTCAACAGCACGAGCCCGTCGGGCACCATGGCGACGGCGGCGGCGACCGTTCCCTGCAGGGCCCTCTGCCACTGGTCCTCGCTGTCGAGGAGCCGGATGAGCAGCAAGATCGACGCGGGCGGGATGATGACGGTCAACCAGCGCAGGATGGTGTTGACGCCCCGGCGCAGCTCGCTGTTGGCGAGCTCGAAGCGGCGGGCTTCCTCCGACAGGGTGGCGGCGTAAGAGTCGGCGCCGATCCGGGTGGCCTGATACCGACCGGACCCGGCCGAGACGAAGCTACCGGAGAGGACCTCGTCTCCGGGCTCCTTGACCACCGTGTCGCTCTCGCCGGTGAGCAGCGACTCGTCGACCGCGAGCCCGACGGCATCGACCACGTCGCCGTCGACGACGATCTGATCGCCCGGGGACAGCTCGAGTAGCTCGTCGGCGACGACATGGCTCAACCCGACCTCGATGGCCTGGCCGTCGCGCACGACCCGGGCCTTCGGGGCCGAGAGGACGGCGAGCTCGTTCAGGGTCCGGCGGGCCTGCACTTCCTGGGCCACACCGATCACGCTGTTCGAGATGACGACGCCGGCGAACAGAGCGTCCTGCGGGAATCCGGCGACGAGGATGAGGACGAGCAGCGTGCCGATGATGGCGTTCACCGGTGTGAACACGTTGGCCCGGATGATCTGGCCGAGCGTCCGGACAGGAGCGTCGGGTACGTCGTTGACCCGCCCGTCGGCCTCCCGTTCGGCTACCTCGGACGCGGTCAGGCCGCGCGCGGGGTCGGTCATGGGTGAGTCAGTTCAGGCTGAAGGGCGGGTACCGGTCGGTGATCAGCAGGAAGGCGTAAGCCTCGACCCTCAAGCCCCAACGCATCACTCCTTCGATGAAGTCGAAGATGCCTCGGGGGTACCGGCCGGTGAACAAGATGGCGAACCACGCCCCGATGATCGCAAAGATCGAGCCGATGAACAGCACGATGAGCACCAGATAGTGGGGAATGGCCAGAAACCACTTCACGAGCGGTAGCCAACGGTTGAGGTCATTCTGGGCGTCGGGGTAGTCGAGCTCGAGATGAACGTGCTGTTCCTCGTCGGTCGAAGGGTACTGATCGTTCATGAGCGCCAGATAGCTGTACACGCGGGTCGAGAATCGGTTCAGCTCGAGATGGAAGTCGAACCACCACTTCGGGTACTTCTGCCGGAAGACCAACATGAGCACCGTGGCGAGAAAGAGGATTCCTCCTGCTGTCGCCGAGCCCTGCGAACTGGCTTCTCCCTGGTACGGACCCGAGACGAGGGCCAGGACGATCCCGATCGGGATCACCCAGAAGATGCGCAGAGCGCTCGACAGGCGATCGAGATCCCGGTCGGGGTAGTCGATCTCCAGCCGGGCTGGATACGGGGCAGACGTCGCTGTGGTCATGTCGGTGCCACCTTTCTCACTTCCTCCGACGCTACGCCGACCCATTCGGCTCACCAGGGGCGGAGGTCACCAGTCCGGGTCCGGCTACTGTCGGCGGATTGTGAGCTCGCGCTGGGTGCTGGCGACTGTCGTGCTCGTCGCGATGTTGATCGGGGGCAACTTCACGGCGCTCAAGTTCGCCCTCGACCACACCACGCCGGTGTTGCTGGCCGGCATGCGCACGGTGATCGGGGGCACGTTCCTGCTGACCTTTGCGCACCTGCGCGGGGAGCGGCTGCCGACTCGCCTCGTCGACTACCAGCGCATCGCTGTCGTGTCGCTCAGCATCACGACCGTCTCGAGCGCCCTGCTCGTGTTCGGCGTCGACCGCGTGTCGGCAGGCGTGGCATCTCTCATGTCGAGCACGATGCCGATGTTCACGGCTCTCCTGTCGTTGGTGCTGCTCGGTGTGGCGGTACCTCCGGCCGGTCGGGCCGGACTCCTGATCGGCTTCGCCGGCACGACCGTTCTGGCCTCGCCGTCGCTCGGTGGGTCCTCGGCCGCAGTCGGCATAGCCGCCCTGTTGGTGTCCGCCCTGGCGTGGGCGTACGGAACCGTGTTCATGAAATGGAAGGACTTCAGTGCGGTGTCTCCGATCATGCTTGTCGGCGTACAGCTGTACATGTCGGCCGTCATCTTGATCCCGGCCGGTCTGCTCATCGAGGGTGCTGCCGAAACCGAGTGGACCCTCGGGCTCCTCGCTCCGCTCGCCTACGCTGCCATCCCGGCCAATGCCGTGACCTTCTCGCTCATGGCCACCGTGGTGCAGCGGGCGACGCCGACCCAGGCGTCGGCGACCGCCTACCTGATCCCCGTTTTCGGGGTCTTCTTCGGCTGGCTGATCCGAGACGAACGACTGGGCTGGCTGGAGCTGACCGGCGGGATCCTTGTCGTCGCCGGAGTGTTCCTGCTGGCCACGGCGAACGCCCGAGAGCGAGCTGCGGCCGCCGGGGCCGGTTGAACCGTCAGCGTTCCGTCACCAGCCCATCGAGCCGGGGGCGCCCTTGAAGGGGCCGGCCAGATCCGACGTGACCCAGCCGCCATAGAACCGACCAGGCTGGGGTCGGGCGAGCTCGTCGTCGACGAAGCAGTCGACCAGCGCGGGGTAGAAGGCAACGTGGTCGACGATCGCTGCGAAGCTCGGGGTCGGGTTGCGGTAGCTCCAGGCGGCCGCCTCCCGTTCCTCGCCGGCCGCCCGGACTGTCCAGTAGCTGGCTTGGCCCTTCCACTCGCAGATCGACACGCCGGGCGCCCCGTCCAGCAGTTCCCATCGCACGTCGTCGGGGTGTACGTAGTAGGTCGGTGGGTGCGAGGTCTCGAGAACGCGAAGAGCTCGGGTGCTGTCGGCGACGACCTCGCCGCCCAGCTCGACACGGATACGCCGCTCGGTCGCCTCTAGGCGAGGGGGCCGGGGGTAGTCCCACACCGACTCCTGGCCGGGACCGACCGGATCGGGCTGGGGCCAGGTCGACCGGAACATCAGGTGGCCCGAAATCGATCGAGCTGGACGGCGATGAACGTGGCATGCGACTCGGCGAAGACGCCGGCATCGCTCGACCCGGTGCACCGGAAGTAGAGCTTGCGGCCGTCGCGGTCCTCCATCCACGCCCGGAATTCGAGCGGTACCGCCATGGGGCACGGAGCCTTGTAGTCGATGGTGAGTGAGCCGGTGAAGGCCATCTCGCCGATTATCGGAAGGAGCCCTCCGAGCGTCTCGTCGATGATCGCCGCCACGACGCCGCCGTGGGCTCGGTCGGGAGCGCCCTGCCAGCCCGGTCGGAGGGTGACGGTGCCGACGGCGTGTTCGCCATCGCGACGGAGCCTCAGCCCCATGCTGAGGGGGCTGGCGTCGCCCCCGACCGGCGAGTCCTTGAACATGTCGAGGAAGGCGCCGTCC
>JAAUYH010011232.1_pt1 | contig 15705 bp, 16 predicted proteins | sample 7278061 | NCBI WGS metagenome assembly JAAUYH01 (sample SAMN14350203, study PRJNA611818) | marine sediment metagenome | isolation source: surface marine sediment (0.6m) | place: French Polynesia: Moorea | collected 2018-08
CATCTTCTTGTATCCAAGCTAGATTTTCAATACGGCAGGCGCGGGCATAGTCCCTAACTCCTTCTGGAGAACGCCCTCCTAAATCTAGTTCGACTCTGAGTAACTTATTTTCATTCCGTAGCTGGCGAGCATATTGGAAAGCCACAGTTTGAACTGTAGGCGTTGTCGGAATTACCAACCAATTGCTGGCAGGAGGTTGTGTGGGTAAATTGTTGGTCGAGAGTAAACAAGAATGTAGATCTTCTATACTAAGAGAAAATCCAATTCCTGGAGATGTTTTGCCTTGGGGATGATATAGTCCCAAGAGTCGATCGTAACGCCCCCCTTCACCCAAAATATAGGACTGATTATCTTGAAAACTAACTGCTTTAAAAACAATACCTGTATAGTAGTCAAAAGTCTGAACTAAACTCAAATCCAGAGCCAGAGGTAAGCTTTTAGCTGAACTATGCTTGAGTAAGCTAAACAAAGATTCTAATTGCTTGACTATGGTTTTAGCTTCAGGCTCTAAATCTAGAGTTTTAACTTGGTCTAATACCGCTTCTGGTTGACCTCGCAGATCGAATAATAATAAAGCTCGCTCTTTTAAAGCTGGTTCAAGAGCCATATTTTCTAAAGTAATGCGGTCGAGATGGGCAATACAATAGCGCACTTGCTTTCTTAACAATGGGGGAAAAGCAGCCAAAAGCGATCGCGTCAATCCTGCATCTCCCAACAGTAAAGACCAATGGTTGACACCTAATGTTTCCAGACAATTGGCTAAAAGTAAAATAATTTCTGCATCAGCTAAAACTCCCCCAGCAAACAATAGTTCGACCCCAGCTTGATAAAATTCTAGTTGACGACCATGATGATTTTGGGGAGGATTACGGAAAACATTAGCACGATAGCACAGACGCTGAGGGTAGGTCCGATCTGCCATACGAGTTACTGCTGCACGAGCAATAGAAGCGGTTAATTCGGGACGCAATCCCAGGGGTTGCTCGTAATTGTGGCGCAATTGAATTACAGTATGTGGTTTAATCGCATCACCAGCCATTAAAGTATCGAGCCATTCTAGGGTAGAAGTAACGATACGCTGATAGCCCCATTGTTGAAATACATGTTGCAGGTGGTCGTTAATCCAACGTTTTTGTTCTACCTCTAATGGTAGTAAATCTCTGGCTCCAGCGGGTGGTTGATAGATCATTGTTAAGTGAAGACAAACTCATTTTTGGTATGTTTTGACTATACCTACTTGTGTCATCTTACTTTTTTTTAGCCCCAAAAAAACCACTAAAAAAACCACTATTGGTAGATTTATCCTCAGATTTGCTGCCACTATTGCGAGACTTGGCTTGAGATTTGTTTTGTGTTTTCAGTAATTTTTCTAACTCTTTTTTGCTTTCTATGACTATGGGATCTTGAGAATTAGCTTTGTAAGCCTTATTGATGTGGACTTTTGCCATAGTTAACTGCTGTTGTTTTAAATAGGCTTTACCTAGAAGAGCATGACAAGTGCTGTTATTAGGATCGATTTTGAGTGCCTCTCTGAGTTCAATAATTGCCTGGGCAAAATCTTGACGGCTTATGTATTGTTCAGAACGACGAATGTAAGAAGTTACCCTAGATTGAGGAGTTGGCTCATCTGCTTGTTTGCTTAGGGTAGGCGAGCTAGAGGCTTTAGAAATTGGAGATTTTGGGGCTTTGGCGGTTTTTTGGGGTGCTGGTTGCTGCGGAATGGATTTTGGCTTTTCTCGATTGATGCCATGACGATACCTGAGCATTAAGTAGACTAAATTGAGTTCGCTAATAATTGCGATCGCCTCAGTTACTTGGTCTAAAGACTTGTATTGTTCAGCAGCAAGTTCTTTAAGTTGCTTGAGATATGTAAGCTCTACTCGATCGCCAGATTTGAGTAGTGTTTGCGCCTGTGGGCTATTTAAAGCCAGCTCTGATTTTTTTTCGGCTAGGCGTTTGCCAATTTGCGTCAATATTAATTGATGCTCTGCAAAGCTATTTTTGCGCGATAGTTGCTCGTAGGCTGGATTTACTAGCTTCGACAAGATTTGACCTGAAAGCTTCTTGTGAGCAGAATCGGATTTACATTTGTCGGGATGTAATTTTTGAGCAATTTTGAGATATCTTAAACGAACTTCTTTGGCATCCGCATCAATCGATACTCCTAAGATAGCATGGTAGTCTGTTATGTTTAACTTAAAAAGTCCGTGTTTAATAGCATATGACATAGGATACTGGAGATAACTAGTAATTAGTAATTAGGAAAAGATATCTGACTTAGAGAGCAAAAAATTAGCAGTTAGAAGTTATATTATTATTGTTCCCTGAATTACTTTGTAACTAACATCGGCATTCGGAGTAATTGCGATCGCCACAAAAAAGCCTCCTCAAAGCTTTAGCTATATTTTTGACTTAAATTTTATTAAGTAAAGATAAAGACTCCCTCCTAGATAACAAGATTTCATAAAAAAATGCTACGAAGCAAAATACTTATGAAATAATACTATTAAGACTAGATGTTCATTATTATTTACCAATTAACCGAGTGTGTCAGCAATGACGCACTTTTTTTTTATTAACTATTGCTAACTCACGATACAATAAAAAGCTGCATTGTAAGTCAGATATCTAGTCGATGGATAAGTTCCGTGTTGAAACGATCGCCAGTACGCCACAGCCGCAACAAGTAGTTTGGGCAGCCATGCATCAAGACTACAGTGAAGATTTAGTTTACGATCGTCGCGATCGCTTTCCCGATGAAGCTAAAGCAGGGGAGTTAATTGTCAAACATTTGCTAGCAGGTAATCGAGGGCATTATGGTTGTTATGACGAGTTAACAGAAGTATTGACTGCTTGTGGTTGGTTAAACTGGTCTAAAGTCCAAAAATGGCACAATTTAGCAGCATTCGATCTTAATACACAAACAATTAAATTTGAAGTTCCCAGTGCTTTACAAAAATATCAACATCATGGAGATGTTTATTGTTTAGCTGGGCAACAACTAGATACAGTTGTAACTCTCGATCACAGAATGTTGGTAAAAAAGAGACGTAAAAATGGTTCTTGGACAAATCCTTATTTTGAATATGCTGCTGATGTATTTGGAAAACCTCGTCGCTATTTAAAATCAGGATATTTAGAAGATTCTGAGCGACACTCGTGGACTAATCCCTGGAATATTCCTGCTAAACAGTTTGCCATGCTAGTTGGCTTTTTCGTCGGTGATGGTATGAAACCCAAGCCAGCTAATCAGATTAGATTTCGCCTGCGATTGGTACATAAAATTGATTTTCTTTACTCATTAGATATTCCTGTAGAGGCAAAAGCAGGAGATAGATATGTTATCAATCTACCTGATATTGGTAAATGGTTTTTAGACAAGTGCTACGATTCAGATGGAGAAAAATGTTTACCATCAGGATATCTCCAACTTTCTTCATTAGAAGTCGAGGGTTTATTAACAGGATTACAAAAAAGTGATGGGAATGTTCTTAATAAAAATTGGCGTTATGCATCAACCTCGACTAATCTATTAGATCAAATACAAGCACTAGTACATATTAATAATCTTTCAGGTAATTGGTCTCTTGCTCACAAGCAAAACCAAAAACATAAACCAGGGTACTATTTACATATTTCCGATCGTATTAGTCCTAGGGTAGAAATTAACAGTAAGCGATCGCCTTCTTATCAAGAATCTATTAAAAACTACAGTGGTTATGTCTATTGTGCCACCGTATCTACAGGAGCATTAATTATTCGCCGTAATCGAAAAGTTATGGTTTCTGGCAATTGTTTAGAACACCCGCAAATTACCTTCAATGTTGGTTATTTTCCCCATTCGATGATGCAGCAAATCAGGACTCATCGGGTGGGAGTAAGCTTTGATGTGCAATGTTTAGCAGCAGATACGGAAATTACGTTTGTTAATGCAGGTGGTGGATTAAGAAAAATAAAAATTGCCGAGCTTTATGATCTTTGGGTAAATGGCGAGAAAGCAGTTCGTAAGGGCGCGTCCTCTGCGTCGCACGCAGAGGCTTGTGTCGCCCGTGAAAGAAAAATTAAAGGACGACAAGGTGAGTTACCTGGAAAATATCGCCGTGACTGCAAAAAACGCCTGCAAAAAATGCGCTTGCGGGTACTGAATGAAGAGACAAAGATCTTTGAAACCAGTCATCTTAAAGATGTAATATGTAGCGGAGTTCAACCTGTATATCGTTTAACTCTTGAGGATGGTAAAACATTGGACTGTACAACAAATCACAGACTTTTTACCTCTGAAGGTTGGCAAACAATGAGAGAGGCGGTTGGTTTAATTACAGCTGCGGATAATAGTGTAATTGCAACGCAAAAAGATTGTTTCGTTTTATGTAACGGTATTGCAGTTGCTGGTAACGGTTTATATAGAAAACCAATTATTAAACCTGTTGATTGGAACTTCAAATCTAAATCACCTGGAAGAAAATTAACAGCCCATCCAGTAAAAGTTACCAAGGTTGAATATTTGGGATTACAAGTAACTTACGATCTGGAAGTAAGTGAACCTTGGCATAATTTTGTAGCTAATGGTGTGGTTGTTCATAATTCTTTTCGCTATACAGGACAGCGTGTAATTGATGTGGTAGAAGGCAAAAGAGAGCTGGAAGATGTCTTTTATTTACGACCGATTGGCAACTATACTAACCGTCAAGGTAAACGCTATTTCTATTCCGAAGCACAGCGATCGCAAGATCTAGACTGGTGTTTAAAAGCCTGTGAATTATATGCTCAAAGAATCGGTGCAGGTTTATCAGAAGAACACGCCAGAAGTATGATTCCCTTTGATGCCAGACAGCATTTTGTAGTTAGTTGTAATGCTCGTTCTTTAATGCACCTCTTAGATTTGCGCTGGAAAAAGGATGCCCAACTGGAGGCACAAAAATTTTGTGAATTGCTCTATCTCAGATTTGAGGAATGGATGCCTGCGGTAGCTCACTGGTATCGAGAAAATAGAGCCAAAAAAGCCAAATTATCTCCATAGATTACATCAATTTGGAAAATACATAAGACAGATGATGTCTCCCCATCTCCCCGTCTCCCCGTCTCCCCGTCAGCCATCTGTATTAACTAAAAAGTAAAACGATATTAGCTCCCCACCCAGCCAAAATAGATGGTTAAGGGTAAAAGCAAAAATCCCACAGCAATTAAAACAGCTAAAACTAATGCCAAAGTGTAAATTAAAGGACTAAGGCGAGAGTTAAGTAGTCCTAATGATTGCCAGCCACTCCAAATACCATGGCGTAAATGTAAGGCAAGCAATAGCATGGAGCCAAAATAACCGAAAGCATATAAAGGTTGCTGAAATTTTTCAATTACTAAACGAGATAAATCTCTCATCTCAATGCCATTAATAGTTGTGACATAGTAAGTACCAAATTTAAATGTCTGTAAATGAAAGATTAAAAAGATCAGCAAGAGCGAGCCACTAACAATCATAGTGCGAGAAGCAAAAGACTGTTTACTAGGTGTACCCACGCTGTTTAATTGGCTGTAATCGATTGGTCTTGCTTGCCAACTATTGAGCTTGATCTTAATGGCGATCGCTATATGCAAAATAATTGCGCCTAAAAGGATAAATTCAATCCCATACAGTAGAATTCCCAGACTATTAATCCAATGCCCTAGTTGATTGTAAGCTGAGGAATCAGTTAGCAGGAGCAAATTGTCAATCATGTGAACCAAGACAAATAAAGTTAGTCCTAGTCCTGTAACTCCTGTAATAATTTTTTTGCCTATTGGAGAGCTATAAAAACTAAGTAGTTTTGGGCGATCGCTACGAATAGTCATTAAACTAATAAATAAACACAGTCCTACTTTAGCAGGATTTGATGTTCTAGCTTGGATAGTGAATTAATCCAAAAAAACCAGAAAAAAATGGCAACCCTATATCTTCAGGCTGCCAGATTAAGTTAAATTATAAAAAATTAAGTACTATACTAAACCTACTTGTTCAGCTGAACGAAGCAACATTGAAGCAGTACGCTTTCTGGCTGCTTTTTCTTGTTTCAGCATTAACCAACGAGCTTTTTGACTTACACTGGTAGGTGTAGTTGTCGGTGCTGCTGATAGTTGATTCTTATAAGCTACACCGCGATAAGTTAGGTTGGCAGGGGGCTGTAGGACAGGTGGTTTTTTCAAATTGTGAAAACGCCAATCTAGTCCTCGATATTTACCAACTACTTCACCTTCAGTAATTTCAACTGTAGGTGGATTGTATTCGTAGCTAACACCGCGATAATTAAGTTTCATTATTTTCGCCTCCAATATTTTATAGGGATAATGGGGCGCGTTCCTTCGGGAGTTTTCCCTACTTCCGTCTCTAAATAGAGATGAACGATGAGATGAACTACTTATTTGATTTATTTTCTGTATCTATTGTTACCGTTTTTCAAAAAAAAGTCAATAATTAAACAAAAAAAATTAATAATTGCGACGATAAGCTGATTTATTATTTGATTATTATTTTAATTTGCTAGTTATTTGTTCGGTTAATTTAACTAAATCAAAAGGTTTGACGATCGCCTCCGCTACTCCCAAGCGTTCATATAGTCGGCGATCGCTCTGACTCATTCTTTCGGTCAATAAGACCACAGGAATATTTTCCAGTGCAGGACAGGTTTGAATCATTTGCAACATTGTCAGTTCGTCTAAATTGGGCAAGGAAGTGTCTAGTAAAATTAAATCGGGTTTAATTTTGGCGACGAAGGGGAGATTAGGACAATGAAGATAAGTTACAAAAACCTCCCAGCCTGCGATTTCTTGCAAACTCAGTTGAATAATTCGCCCCAAATCATGAGTCTGACTAAAAAGCATAATTCGTCTCGTTTGTTGGGGCGATATCTTATGTTTTGAACTTTTTTGATTTTGAGATGCACTGGTGGCTAATTGGCGATCGACAGATATTTTACCCATGCAAATTTATCTTTTTTAGTGCTGAAAACAGCATAAAAAAAAAACGTGGAGAAATTGTGAAGAAGGATGAAACCTCATCATTCACTGGTGTTTTACCATTTTGAGTTGCGAGCGGTCGGCTAGGCGCAGCCTAATCGCCCGCTCGATTATTTTTTTGGCGATCGTCATTAATTATATAAATATTTATTAGACCAAGGGCGATCGCATCTGGCTAGAAGAGTAATAATTATCGCTAAGGATCGGGTTTAAATACTGCGGTAAAATTAGAGAAGATCGATAAATTCATCTACGGTCAATTCAGCTTTACTAATCAAACTTCTTAATAATCCTGGTGCAAGAGTTTTCTTGTTAGGAACAGATAGTGAATAAATAGAATTAACTTTAGTCAGAATAATGTGACTTCCTCGTTGTCGAGAAACCTCCCAACCCAATTTTTTAAATGCTTTAACCGCATCTTTTCCTGAAATTCTCGGTAATTTAGGCATTGACAGGAACTTCTACTTCAAAATACTCCGTTGTTAAAGGTAAACCTTTTTCTTGGCGTACTTCCAAGCACAACTGAATTGCTTCTTGTATATTTAACAAGGCTTCCTCTTTAGTTTCTCCTTGACTCATGCAGCCTGGAATAGTAAGACATTCAACTACGTACCACCCATCTTCATCTTGATAAAGCGTTACTGGAAATTTCATGATTTGAGACATTTAAATATTGACAATTTTAATTATATATATATTTATTAGCCCAAGGGCGATCGCCAATAGACTTATCTATACTAAGAAAATATTTCTCAACGGCGATCGCCATATAATTAGGATAACTCAATAACTCCTGCTATTAATTTCCAACAAGGAGCGTCTCCTTCCCAGTTTTCATGAGGACGAAATGGTAAACTCAAACTCACTGTTACTAAGCAGGCATTTTGCGGTCTATAACCTGATTCTAAGCGTTTAACAAACTCTGGATCGGTAATACTAGCATCTTCTAATTTATATCCAAAATCATTAATCAGCGTCCCTTTCCATTTGGTACGTCCATCACTTTTTAGTTCTGAGGTAATTTTTAATTTAGAAGTATAGGTTAGTTGAATAGTTCTACGCTCTAAAAAAGGTAAAGATTCTAAATAAGTTACTGTTACATATCGATCTGAATTATGCAAAATTGGGACATTAATTTGACTACACTTAATCATTTGTGCTGCTCTAACTATTCCTATCTTTTCCCAGATACCAGGTAGAATTGGTCTATTTTCAAGAGCATAACTAGATGGAAAAATATTTTGATTTAAAGGAATATCAATAACATCTAAAATTTGCGGTTCTTTACCATTGAGTAACCTTACTTTTTTAGGTATACAACCACCTTTAAGGCGATCGTATATAGGGCGAACCCAATTTTTTGTTTGAATATCAATCCCTGCAATACAACGTTCTCCGTGTTTCCATGAATTAGCTAAACAAATTATTTGAGTCATAAATATATGTTTGTTAAAGATGACATACATTTATATTTCCCATTTTATTGTTTAAATATTCAGCAACTAAACGACGGTGACAATGATGTGGTTTGGCTTCACTGCAAAGTAAACAGCTACTATCTAGAAGTTCTGGAGATAGTTTGTTTTCTATCTGTCGTTTTTTCATTAAATCAAGAAAACTTTTTTCATAGGTATCCCAATCACCCTTTTTTTTCTTGTAGTTATCAAGAATATCTTTAGTTGGTGCTAAATCGAGTATATGTACATATTCAATCCCAGCAATTTCTTGTAAAAAATATTCTAAATCTTTTCGTTTAGCAAAACCTGCTAATTGGGAAACATTGTTTAATCTAGTGTCAATTATTCGCTTGACTTTCGCGTTAATTAATAGGTTAAAAAAATCTTGAGCAGTTTTTTTAGTAAAGCCAATAGTAAACAAATTAATATTTGGGGATCGATTATTCATAATTATTAGTTTTTATAGGCAATTTTGCGACTTTGATTTAGATAAGCTCGTTCGAGAAACTCTTCTCTAGAGATAGAATTAGGTTTTTGCATAGGTTGAGTAGATTGAAACAAATCCAACTGTAATACTTCAGGTATTTTCAATTGATTATTTTCTAGGTCAAATCCATGTAAATCTAATAATCTATCTTCTAGTTTAGAATGAGACTCTATAGTATCTAGATCGATAATATGATTTATTTCGAGCTTAAACTGTCGTAAATACTTACAAATTAAAATAGTACGATGACATGATATAGGGTCTTTTTCAGCACACATCAAAGCGATAGAATAGGTGTTTATTCCTGTCAGTATACGCTCAATACCAGCTTGAAAGAAGTCAGAATCAGCAATCTTGGTGTATACTGCCTTCCCATTGATATAACAGCTTAAATCTTTGGGTCTAGCTCCTAATTCATGACCTAAAAATACATATTTGATTTTAGCTTTCAATAACTCAAATTTAAGTAAGTCTCGATTGAAGTGAGGCAAGTAACTACTATAAGGATGGGAACGAACATCGGCGATCGCATTTATTTCATATCTATAAAGTAAGCTAATAAAATCTTCAATACTAAGATTAGAGTGTCCAACCGTAAACAGTTGTTTAGACATAGAATATTTTAAATATCGTCAATCTATCTTACTGCCAATTTTACTCTGGAAATTTTTGTCTTAGCCAGATAGTTGATTACAGTAGGGAAAATTCACTTCTGGCTGTACTTAGTTTCTCTTCGATGAACATCTCCTTGGGTTCATGAACCAACTATGCTCTATCGCTGAGAGAAGCTTTCAATGTTCCCTGTATGACTTAACGAAGTAAAGGATAACCATAGCTGCCAAAATTACGGCGAGCAATTTTTGAGTGTTTATGGCTTATTGTTATGTATGATTAAACTTAGAAAAATCTGGTTTGACTATTGATTCGATGATTGCAGCCTTGTCTGAAACTACCAATATTGATACCACCTTGCTGTTATGTTTGCTTATTTTTACCAGCTTAACTACTCTATTGGGTCTTTTTTTCTTGTTTAGAGCGTTCAATTATCAAGTAGAAAGCTGGTTTTCTCCGCAAGTCAAAGAAGTTTATCAAACTATATTTGAACCATATCAAAATTGGTTGGTAATACTAGCTGGTTTGTCATTGTTTGACATAATATTTTTAGCACTACCCATACCTAGTTGGTTATTAATTTTTGAGATACTTCTTAGTCTGGTAATTGGTGGTATCTTTATTTGGCTAGGATTTCGGACAATCAATCATTTATTTGACAACTATTTACTAGATGTTGCTCTACAACAAGGACGTAAAATAACAGGTGAATTTATAATTGTTGGTAAATTTTTTGCCAATGTAGCTATTATTATAATTGTTATTTTTCTGTTTGCTCAAACCCATAAAATTAATATCTTAGGACTGATTGCTAGTTTGGGAATCGGTGGTTTGGCATTAGCATTTGCTTCCCAAGAAATTCTTGAACAAATGTTGGCAGGAATTGTTTTGTATCTAGACCGACCCTTTGTAATTGATGATTATATTCATCTCAATGACGGTACTTTTGGCAGAGTAGAATCAATCGGTTGGCGTTCAACCAAAATCAGAACTTCAGGAAAAGGCAGTTTAATCATTATTCCCAATAGTGTATTAACTCAAGTAAATATTGAAAATTTAACTGGAGCTAAAAAAGTCATTTCTTTAATTTATTTGACTTTTTATCGGGCTATGTCTGACGAAGAAAAAGCCTTAATTCGTCAGGTTATTATCGAAAGTACCCAGGATATTTATGGAATCGATCCTCGTAGTACCGAAGTTATATTTAAAAGTTTAGTTGGTGATGCTCAGGAAGATATTACTCAGGCACAAGTTAACTTTTTTATCTTAGGTTCTGGGGAAGTATCTATGGATTTACGTTTTCAACTGCTTGATATTGCTAATCAAAGCATCACTAAACAACTAAAAGAATATGGTATCGCTTTTGACATTGAAGAAAGAACAATCAATGTAGATTCACCGATTACTATTTAAAATAATAGTTAATATTATCTCACTTACATGATGAATATTTGGATAAGCATTAAAGATTGGTTTGATTTTGATGCTGATGAAATTAGAAGGTTTTTATTAGTACACAGTTTAAATATTGGTACATTTTTATTTTTTATATTTTTATCTCTCATAATCGGCAGATACACTACTTGGTTAGTGAAAACAATAATTAAAAAGTTAGCTCCAGCGAAATTTTACCTTGTTTACGATCGATTAATCACTCCTTTAGAAAAGCCAATTAAGATTACGGGCACTTTAATCCTAATTTCGATTTGTTTAAATTTTATTCAGGAATACCGCGCAGTCTACAAAATTTTAAAATTCTTTCTGGATATAGGAGTAATCGCCAGTATAGCCTGGTTAGTGTCTCGTTTATTTCATCAGCTTATTCGAGCTTATGGCATCGATACCCTGAAAAAATTAGGTCTAGAAATAGATGAAATGTTATTAGTTTTTGAGACTATTATCAATGTAATTATTGGCTTTAATGCCGTTATAATTTTTGCACAGAATCAAAATATTAATCTAGTTGGCTTGCTAGCTGGGGTAGGAATTGGCGGTGCGGCGATCGCTTTTGCTTCTCAGAAAACCATTGAACAACTAATAGGAACATTTGTTTTATATTTAGACCGTCCCTTTATAGCAGGAGACTATATTCGCGTAACTCTTAACCCCCATGCAGAGCAAGTTTACGGCAGAATAGAATCAATTGGCTTGCGCTCGACTAAACTGAGAACAGTTGCTAAAAGTACCTTGGTAATTATTCCCAACTCAATCTTGGCTAATTTGGACATCGAGAACATTACTAGAGGTAAAAAAGTAATGGTATTACTCTATCTAGACTTTTTGAAGATTTTAGAAGAAAAAGAACAGGCTTTAGTAGAACAAGTGGTTAATGAAAGCACCGATGTTTTATTTGGTATCGATCCTGGTAGCACCAAACTAAAATTATTCCACCCAGAAGATAAACCAGGTACTCGCGCTAGAATTACCTTTTTTATTCTGGGTTCATCGGAAAGCTCAATTCAACTGCGAAAGCGACTATTGGAATTAGCTAATAAGACGATTTATAAACAGCTTAAGGAATATCAAATTGAATTTGCCATGCAAGAACCAACTATTTATGTTGAATCTCCAGTAACTATTTAAGTCTAATAACTGTTAATTATTTCCCAGACAAATTGGCTAATATCTTGACTCATTGACTGCATTTGTTGCCAAATTTGTGGGGATTTGATGTCAAAAACAAATTGTAGAATTAATAGCAAGGCAATAACAGATAAAGCAGTAGTAATTCCTATTTTAAAAATTTTAATTATTGCCGTAAACACTAGCCAAGCAATGATGACTACGGCGAGGGTGATAATTAATTCAATTGGCATAGACAGAATATTATCTTAAATAGAAGATATCAGTTAAGTAGGTGGGTGTAAATAAATATAAAATCGAGATGAGGTGTTAGTGGTTAGTGGTTAGTGGTTAGTGGTTAGTGGTTAGTAATTAATTTTACCTACCTACTTAGGTGACGTTAGCTATCTGTTGAAAGTTGCTGGCTTGGCGCAGAGATTTAATAGTCGCGATCGCTGTTTTGCCCACGGTTTCTATTTCCTCAAGGGTATTAAACCTACCAATGCCAAAACGAATAGACGCACGGGCTAATTTCTCTGAACGTCCCAAAGCGAGTAAAACATGGGAAGGTGCAGTTGAAGTAGAAGAACAAGCCGAACCAGAAGATACTGCTACCACAGATTGTAAGCCTAGCAATAAAGCCGAACCATCTACCCCATCTACACTCAAGTTTAAATTACCTGGCAGGCTGGAGGTCAAATTACCATTAAGATAAACTCCCTCCAATTGATTTACAATTGACCACAGCTTTTCTTTAAGCTGCAATTGACGCTTAGACTCAGATGCCATTTCTGCTAATGCCAACTCTACTGCCTTGGCAAAGCCTACTATCTGGGGAGTACACAACGTACCACCTCGTTTACCTCTCTCTTGTCCGCCGCCATGAATTTGAGGTGCTAAATTTACCCTGGGGTTACGGCGACGAACATACAAAGCCCCAATTCCCTTTGGTCCATATACTTTATGTGCGGTAAGGGACATCAGATCGATCTGCATTGAGGCGACATCTAAAGGTATTTTGGCGATCGCCTGTGCAGCATCGGTATGAAATAATATTTCCCGTTCGTGACAAATCTGACCAATTGCTTCTAGGGGTTGAATTACACCAATTTCATTATTAGCTGCCATCACCGAAACTAAGATTGTGTCAGGACGAATTGCAGCGGTTAATTCTGCCAAGTCAATTAAGCCATCAGCTTGTACGGGTAAATAAGTAACGCTAAATCCTAAAGTTTCCAGATATCTACAGGGTTCTAAGACTGCATTGTGTTCGGTAGCAACAGTAATAATATGTTTTCCCCGATCGAAATAAGCTTCGGCAACTCCTTTAATGGCTAGATTATTAGCTTCTGTGGCACCGCTAGTAAAGATAATTTCTTCAGCCGTAGCAGCGATCGCTTTGGCGATTAAACTGCGGGCATTTTTAACTGCTGCCCCTGCCTCCCAACCATAGGCATGATTGATACTCGAAGGATTACCAAATTTTTCCCTAAAGTAGGGCAACATTGCCTCTAATACTCTCTCATCCATGGGAGTAGTGGCATTACAGTCTAGGTAGATAGGACGAGACATAGAGCTTAATGGGGATAGTTATCTGCTATTGTGATTGTACAGTGACTTCTAGATAATTATGGCTAATTGTGCGATCGCTTTAGGTAGTAATTTAGGCAATTCCCTAGCTACTCTAGAAAGTTCCTTAACGGTATTAGACCAAACTCCTGGCATTAAACTTAAAGCTACTTCTAGTTGGTATCAAACTCAGCCTGTAGGTAATCAAGAACCGCAACCTGATTATCTCAATGGTTGTGCTGTATTAACAGTAGACCAAACCCCTGAAGAACTATTAGTAATTTTACAAGGGATAGAAATACAATTTGGTCGGGTGAGAACAGTCAAGAATGCTGCCAGAACTTTAGATTTAGATTTATTATTATACGACGATCTGATTTTAAATACTCCTAATCTGACTATTCCCCATCCCAGAATGAACAGACGCGCCTTTGTCTTAGTGCCTTTAGCCGAAATTGCCCCAGATTGGCTTGAACCAGTTTCAGGAGTTAAAATTGTCCAATTATTGCGATCGGTAGATACTTCAGGGTTAAATTTATATATTAAAAAATAAGCCGCAAGCATTAAATACATCTTGCGACTATCTAGTTGAATAGCAAAACCCCAAACCTCAGACTCTGAACTCAGGTGATTTCCCGAAATATTTTTACCAGGTTTTGATCGGAATGTATCAATCATGTGTAGGGGCGCATCGCGATGCGCCCCTACGTCAATCGCGATGCGCCCCTACGTCAATGGTATGTTCTTTCCCAGAAATCACCTCAGATTATCCTAATCCTTCCACCAGAGGATGGAAATAGAAAGCCAATGCTAACACCACGTATGTAGCCAACAATAAACTACCTTCTAACCAATTAGATTCCCCATCTGAACTAATAGAATTGGCAATTAAAACAGCAACCATAACAGCTACTAACTCAAAGGGATTAAAATTTAAATCCATTGGCTGACCAATAATCCAGCCCGCAATTACCAATACGGGTGCCACAAATAAAGCAATTTGCATGCTCGAACCCACAGCCACCGATACCGAGAGATCCATTTTGTCTTTCATTGCCACGGTAACAGCAGTAGCGTGTTCAGCAGCATTACCAATAATCGGTAAGAGAATTACCCCTGTAAACAAAGCAGTCAAACCCAAGGCAGAAGTCGCTTCTTCCAGGGAATCTACTAACAGTTCAGACTCTACCGCTACTGCCAGGGTAACTATCAACAAAATAAACACCCAGAAACCTAGATTTACCTCATGCTTCGCTGCATCTTCTTGCTCTTCCATTTCTTCACCAAACTCAGCTTCTGCTACCTCACAGAGATAGGCATGGGTTTTCATAGAAAACAATAATGTCAGAACATAAACTAAAATTAATACCACTGCCACAGCAACCGATAACTTTTGAATAGTAGCTTCACCAATACCAGAGGATGTATATTCCACAGCGGTGGGTAATAAAATAGCAATAACAGCTAAATTCATGGAAGAAGCATTGAGACGAGCCACAGTAGGTTGGAATTTTTGCTCTTTGTAGCGCAAACCTCCCAATAACATTGAAAAACCCATCACCAGTAGCAAGTTACTAATAATCGAACCAGTAATCGTCGCCTTAACTACGCCAATCAATCCTGCTTTTAAAGCCACAAAAGCCAGAATTAGCTCTGTAGCATTACCAAAGGTAGCATTGAGCAAACCACCAAGATTTTCCCCTGTAACTACGGCAATTTCTTCTGTTGCTGTTCCCATGTAAGCAGCTAAAGGTATGATACCCAAACCCGCGCTGATAAAGACGACAGTGGAACCCCATTCTAAAAAATGAGCCGCGATCGAAACTGGAATAAACAGTAATAAAACTAAAAACAATGTGTCTTTGTTGAACATTTAGACCTTCTATAGATTTTGGCTAGTTTCTTCACCTTCATAGCATGTTCTGTCTAACATATCACCTTTCAAATTTCTACTTGCTACTTACAAAGAGCGATCGCCCTAAGAACGGTTAGGGCTGTTTCATTCTCGAAAAGGATCGTTAACTTATCTCA
>JAAUYH010174370.1_pt1 | contig 15705 bp, 12 predicted proteins | sample 7278061 | NCBI WGS metagenome assembly JAAUYH01 (sample SAMN14350203, study PRJNA611818) | marine sediment metagenome | isolation source: surface marine sediment (0.6m) | place: French Polynesia: Moorea | collected 2018-08
ACCGAAAATGATTAGTGCGATTCGAGAAAGACTACGAACAGTGCGGTTGGCCGCAAGTTAGACGAGAGCGGGTTGCTTTGACAACGTAATTTTGTTGAAAAAAACGAGATCAATATCGACTGTAGCGGTAATGGAGCAATGGAGTTTTCTGCTGACACGCATTTACAATAATTAAGACCGACAATTCCAATAAATCGAACTTATTGAATATCAGTTTGGTACGAATTCTGACAGCTGAGTTCTCAATCATCGTATTATGTAAGATTACTTCTATGATATAGATTAACTTAGTTATCAATTTAAATCAAAAGCCAACACTATATTCAAAATAGATCGAAGTATTTCTTATCCAATCGGCTCTATTTCGGGAACGATCTCAAATTGCATGAAATGTATCAACAACCTTGTAAAACTGCGAAATGTCATAAATTATTTGCAAACATTTATAATCCCACACACTAGTACAATAAATATCCAATATTGCAGTGTTTCAATCGAATAGGGAGAGTAAAATTGACCTTCTATTACTGTTATCAAGCCCGATCGGCTCCGCGTTAAGAAAGATTCATTCCAAAATCAAGCATATGGAATACATCGAATAACAGTGGGGCTACCAATACGATACGATATTTCAATAGGCAAAGCGAGTCGATTAACTTGAAAGAAAAATGGCTGAGACATGTGCTTCGAAATTTGATCAAAGAAAGTTCCGAAGGCAGAGTTGATGTTAAGTTAGAAACTGTACCGATTGCAAAAAACGCAATGATATTGTAGATGTCAGTTTTAGTTTGACTTCTGTGCTCAAATCCCGCATACTTGGGCTATAACTAGAAGCATCTTCCACACAAATAAAACTTTTATATCTTCATCGGTATATGTGTAAATTATTTTTCAAAAGTCACTAAATTCCATTAGAATTTTCCGAAAATTTTGGACGCAATGAAACGTTAATAACTTACACTATAAAGTCTATAATTGGATCAGCTCATGAGTTTGCACATTGTCCTGATTTGAAGCGCTTAGATAGATTAAAAATTCAATCTTATCAGTGTATTGCATTTGTCGAGAACCGTTTGTGTTGCATCATAATGAAAATATTGGAAAATAGCGATAAATCGTTCTTTTGTATTATTATTTGCACTGGTAGTTGGGTATTCACGACTTTTTCTTGCACACCCGTCCACTGTGCAAGCTCAAAATTCACTATTCTGTCATAAATCAACATAGGATGTAGATGTATTAGTGGATACTCTAGGTTTACTTTGACAGCACTAGGCTCGATTATAATTTCTTTTGTTGCTGCAAGTCGTACGATTTTTGTTGAGGATATGTAACGTAATAGCTCCCAATTTTGGAACTTTACACTACTAGAATTAAAAGCAAAATTTTATCACCGTATTGTTCTGTTTGGATTACCAACCCTAGGTCTTGACACTAACGGTTCTTCTGTTAGTTTCCTCACTGTTTTCTCCATGGCTTTGCAAAACCCATCACGGTTTATCCAAACCTTCTCTGTGGCGAATTGTTTTAAATGAGACATAGTTCTGTTCGCATCTATGCGACCGTTTAGACCGCCGAAACGAAAGACTTCACGATTAAGAAGAAAATGAGCGGAATATATCTTCATCATTGGCTCTTGTCCTTCTTCAATCAGAAATCCATTCTGTTTCACTGTCCTGTCGAACGTCCTAGACCATTCCTCTTTTAGATTCGCATACGAGGGGGTGAGCGATTTCGGGTCAGTTCCTATACTGTTAATTACATTCGCTATAGCATGTCCGGGTATTTTCCGTGGTAAATTTCTACCTAGAACTGTACAAATTCGATTGTAAATTTGATGTTCATTTATTGAACGGAATTTGAGATCATTGAAAACTCGATTAACTTCATGTATCGCTCTGTCAGGGGTCAAGCCGTGAAACCAATTCGTCCAAATGAACGACGAATATCTCGAATTTGAGTAGACAAAGATTCCGTGAGGAAGAGTTTTGGCTCCTACTTTAAATGTGAACACTTCAGATGACATCGGTAACTTCAAGTACAGATCAGGAGTTTAGAGTTGGGAGTTATTTTTAATCTATTTTGATGTCACCCACCTGGCTTTATAAGTAATATGATTACGAAATTCATGCCTTTTTTCTGCTATGTTTACGATCTCGAAACAAGCCGTGAATTTATGACATAGATCATATTCAAAAATCTTTTATGCAAGAAAACTGCAAAACAAATAAAGAAATACAATTTCCTATTACGATCGAAAAAGGTTCACAGGGCCCTGAGTTATTTGGAGTTATGATTGCGTTTCTAGGATATGAAGAAAAAGGTCAATTCTTAGCGAGTCATTTTTCCTGCATTCGATAAATTAATTTGAGGTAATTAAGATATTTTCGATGTCCTCGCGTATGAACCATTCCTCTTCTTCCGATGCGTTTTAGAATGTAAGAGTTTTAAATAGTTGTGATTTCCACGCGATTGCAATCACCACAGTCTTGCTCAGCCCCGTTGATTTCGGATATTTGAGAAGGTATCAACCTATATTTGGTCCTGTGTGATCATTTTTCGTGGACTTACTGTAGGAAAGAGCAAAACTTTTCACGTTGTAGGGGTCACAAGGCAACAATGAACATGTATGAATAATAGATAAAAATAAAATGATGACATTCAAAGAAGTAATAGAAACAACAAACTCTCCTCGGCCGGGGTAGTCTTGCATTCTTGGTTATCAATTCTTGCAATTAACTAATCATGACCAAATCAAAAGGAACTATCATACCGTGGTTACGAATCAGGTCGAGGTAAAGCCTGTCTATTGTAAACTCAAAAGAGTTTTGCCCTAGTCGCTATTCGACTAGAGCTGTTATGATATTCTCAAGCATAGATATGATTGTACTGTCACATTGTGTTCGTATACTCTTTTCTAAAAAACCGGTACAGTAGGCTCAGGACGCTATCGCGAATGTGCATGCTCAGTCTGGAACGGATGCAGTGATTGTTCAAATATTGAGGAACCGCACTTCAACCGTCATAATTTTTCCCATAGTCCTTAAAGCTTTCAAGAAAATGCAAGGTACTACTAAAGCACTCTCGTGGCCTAACAATGAATTAAATAATTGTCGACGGTTCTCAGAAATTGAGTTTATGAAATTCATGTGCATGAACCTTCCTCGAGAGATGTACAGTACAGTACTATAGTAGTGTCCGATCCGAGAGTCGTTAGTCCAACATCACATACGCACGATAACTCACTCCGATATCATAATATTTGTATTCATCTAACAAGCAACGGCGCCTTCTTAATTCGAGGATATCGTAGCTGAGTTAATCGATCTCTATTTCGAAACTGGAACTTCCCAACTAAAACGCCGATTTTCTCAAAATTAATTTCAGTATTAAGATGTTCTACCGTATAATTTGCAATTGGAATACAAACCTGAATTCGGTTTCCGAACGTGAAGAATAAGTATCGTTAACATTAATCGATACTATTTCAGCGAACGTGGGCGTTCAAATTCAGCATGTATCCTTCTATTGGGTTATTGAAATAAATGAATTTGATATTCTCACACTGCTCGCTTTTTTATGTCTGGACTAGGACCCTTGGTTACCCTCCAACGAGACGCACAGTACCCATCATGTTGTATGGAAAACAAGAATTCAGTCAACTTGAAATCGATATTCGTCAATAAAAGAGTGAAACATGTTGACGTCAAGGTAAATCTGTTGAAAATCTCAATTCAGCTAACAAAATTAAAATCTGCTGAGATATTTGTCACAGGACGAGATCCCCAGTGTAGGGCCACACTCCTCATGGCACACAGCTCTGAAACCAAATTCTTCGATCAAGTGGAACTATATTCCCGTCCGTTTCTGGGATAGTTGTGTGGTACTACGGCCTAACCCGCGCAATTAAAAGGGCGAGTCTAATCTGTTAGACTACGCGGGGTGTTCCCCTTAGCGTAACGGAGTGTACAGTACCGTGCTGAGGGATTGTCTCTATCTCTATTTCATCTCGATCTTGAGAATAGGCCGCCTGACGACCGCACAGAGTTTTAACAGAAACAAAGAATAGGGTAGGAAAGTGAACGCAAGAACGCATGCAAGCGCTAATAAACACACGGATCGATACGCACTAACAAACGAGAAGATTCAAACAAAGATTCCGACTATGTTACATGTGTCGCCAGAGTGCAGGAGCAGCGCGTGTGGACGAGGCACCGGATGGGTGCTGCTCACACGCACGAAATACTTTACAACTGAACAGGGTGTGCGGAACCACACCAAATCCAGCAAGCGCCAAAACTACAAGTTACGCGGCGGCGGTGACCGACTGTTTCAGGTCGACCTCATCCTCGTCATCACTGGGCATGTGCTCGTTGCCATGAGTGTTGCCTGCGAGGTAACGCTCGAGGGCGCCCTCCCCGTAGAGTATTCGGCAAGCGACGGGTAGCGCGCCCTGCACGTGTTCGTCGTAATCTACAACAATCGCGGAGGCGGTGTCCTGGTCGGGGACGTCGTACATCGCGTCGTTAAGCACCTTCTCCATGATCTGGCGCAGGCCCCTGGCGCCGGTGCCGTTCTCGATGGCCACCTCGGCAATCGCGCGCAGCGCGCCGTCGGTGACGTGCAAGTTCACGCCGTTCATGCGCACCAGCTCACGGAACTGCTTGACCAGCGCATTCTTCGGCTTGGTGAGAATGTCGACGAGTTGGTCCAGCGTGAGCGATTGCAGGTTGATCATCACCGGTAACCGCCCTACAAACTCGGGGATCAGTCCGAACTTCACAAAGTCCTGCGACTCCACGTCGGACAGAACGTCAAAATTCACGGGCGCGTCACTCCCGCTCACATGTGCGCCGAACCCAATGCTGGATGCGGTTTTCCGCTCAGCGACAATGCGCTCCAAGCCCGCGAACGCGCCCCCACAAATAAACAGGATGTTGGTGGTGTCCACCTGGATGAAGTCACCGCGTGGATTCTTTCTTCCACCCTTCTCGGGCACGTTTACGACGGTGCCCTCCAAGATTTTCAAGAGCGCTTGTTGCACGCCCTCACCCGACACGTCACGCGTGATGCTCACGTTCTCGCTCTTCCGCGCGCACTTGTCCATCTCGTCGATGTACACCACGCCACGCTGCGCATGCGCCACATTGAACTCGGCCGCTTGTAGCAACTTGTACAGAATGGACTCTACGTCCTCGCCCACGTAGCCCGCCTGCGTGAGCGTGGTGGCGTCCACGATCACAAACGGCACGTTGATCCGTCGCGCGAGCGTGCGTGCGAGGTGTGTTTTCCCACTGCCCGTGGGCCCGATCAGTAAGATATTGCTTTTCTCCAGTTCCACCGAGCCCGCCAGGATGTGCGCGGCCTCTAGCGCCTTGTGCCGCAACAGCGACGCACGTACCGGCAAAGTGGACGGGTGTGCCGAGGGCGGCGGCGGTGAGGACCCGGTTTCACCGAACAGGTCGGGATTCACTTGTGCCTCGCGCGACGACACGAGTTGATTTGACAAATTCCGACTCACCAAACCATCGCCCATCGTTACGTCGGGCTGCGTCGTACTTGATGGCGGCGTGTTGGCAGCTGGCGTACTCTCCTTTCGTGTCGGCGGGCCGTACCACTCACGCGCGCGGTCGCCACGGTCCGACTCGGACTCCGGTGTGCTGGCCGGCGCGTCCTGCGCCGCGGCCGCATGCACCTGTGCCTCATGTTGCAACTGTGCGGCAGCGGCGGCAGCCTCGTTCGCCGCGACACGCTTGTAATGGTTGTACACGGCGACCGACAATACTTTCTTCGCACGATTCTGTCCCACCACATACTCGTCGAGTCCATTTCGGATGGTGGAAGGATTGGGGATGGTTTCCACGAGGCGGCGCAGCGCCTCGCGCCGCGCGCCCTGGCGTCCACCCCCAGCGGGCGCGGCGCCCGCGCCGGCGGCGGCGCTGTGCGTGCGGTACACCAGTGCACCGCGCGGGGCACTTTGCAACGCGCGTCGGAAATGCATGTCGGGTAGGAAAGAACGTGACTCGGTGGATTGCCTGCCGGCAGGTGTGAAAGCGGGGAGCAACCTCCAGGCGGTCAGGGGGCGTCAGCGCGGCAATGATGCAAGTGAATCACAATCCAAGTGTCCCTCGCACCAATCACAGCGCGGTATCTCGTGATTAAGAATTCATAGACCACACGTGTTACAGTAAGTTTCAGATTACTATCTTCTATATGCCAATCGAAATTCAGCACTTTAAGTTTTTTTACATAACGTCTCCCAGGTGATTCGCATTCCAACCGTCTATATCCCTCCCCTCGTCCTGAGTTTATATCATCGCATCCCGCCGCACAATAGAAATATCGCCCGAATTGGTTATTCACAGAATAGATTTGTGGAACAACCTGGTTTTTTTTATTAACTATCGAATTTACACTTGCGAGATTTGGTAAGGAGGCTTGTAATTAATGTTGGAATATTTCGATTCATATACCATACATCAGCTCATTGGAAAAGACTAGGGGCATGGAGAAAATCAACACTGAAGTTGCGATGAATTGTCTCTGAACCCATCAATTTGTTGAATGTTTTCCACAGCTTGTGAGTCTTTTGGAACTTTTTCTAGTCATGTTACTTCTATATGATTTGATCGTAATAAGTTAATTGCAGAAATTGATGAGACTTTCCTGTCTTGAGAGAGTTGGTATTTTTACCGAAATCAATACGTGGACATTTTTTTGTTTCTGGTAGACTACCACTCAACGTTACCATTTATTTCTATCCATTATTTGCAATAAATTTATTGGTTGCCACGTGATCCTTACAAAGTGACCGAGTTCTGCTATTTCCTTCTGCGTGTGTCCATAAAAAATGATCATGCAAAAAGAAGGTTATGGACATAACTATTTCGACATCCAGAATTAACGGGGCCGAGCATTAGTCCTGTGGCTTCAATCTCGTAGAAATCACAACTATTTAAAACTTTTACATCCGAGAAAAATGCCTCCATTACCTCGAATTAATTTATCGAATGCAGGAATAATTACTCGATATTGAATGACTGAAAAAATAAAACTCAAATCAAATCCTTCCAATTTCTATTTCTTCATGTTCCGGGAACAAAATTATAACAGCAAATAGTTCACGGTACAGTGAAGCTTTTCAGATCGTGATCATAAATGTTTTTCTCTATTTGTTATACAACATTCCTCGCATAAAAGAAGTTTCAATATCATCTACGTCATAAATTAGATGACTTGTATCGAGGTCGTAAACTCGGCACAAAATTTCATAAATTTCACTATCATGTTAGTCAAAAAGCCAGGAGGGTGAAATCAAAACAGATTAGAAATCACATTCAAATCTAATCGCTTGTTCACATTTAAAGTAGGTGCCAATGCTCTACCTCATCAAATCTTTGCTTACTCAAATTCGAGACATTCGTTGTTTATTGCGACAAATTGGTTTCGCGGCCAGACGCCTGCTCGATCTCGAATTCCGTTCCATAGAAGAAGATCGAATTCACAATCGACTATGTATAATTCTGGGTTGTAGACGTACGGTGAAGAGGACCAAGCCGAAATTGTCGAGTTCATTGACAGAACGAATTCGTGGAACATTTCAAGGTCTAATCGGTATACATGACGATTTTGTAGTGTAATACGTATGCTTTGACAGAAGCTGGCCATGATGGTGTAGTGTTCTCTTTTGAGGATGGTTTCGTATTTGTGAAGTGGCAGTAAATGGCTTCATAAAAGGCAAGACTGATTCACAGAGCGACACAGTCCCCATCCATTCCGCCAAACGACTGAATCAGTTATGAAGAACAGCATCAAGTTCATTACCACAGCAATAGTGTGTAGTGCCATTTGCATTGCATTTGCAGATGGGTGCAGCAGGAATGATTGGCATGCAGCGAAGCAAATGTTGAGGTTGAAGATCCGTGCAAAGCGTGGATTTTTCAATGGTTCATTCCGCTGGCCTGCGCGCTTGCTGCGATTCGGATTTCACGACTGCTTCGCAGGTAGCTGCGACGGAAGTATCCAGTTTGAGATGCGCCGACGTGAGAATCGCGGGATGGGGTCTGTTCAGCAGCTATATCAAGAGGTGAGGCGCCATTCATGCGTGTCGATGGCTGACCTGGTGAAGATTGGGCTGGAGTTATCCATGGAGTTGTCGGGTGGGCCGAAGTTGCGATGCCCGCTGGGCAACAAGCAAGATGCAACGCGGGCGAATCCCAACGGCCGCATCCTAACGCAGAGAGAAAGTGCGAGGAAAATCATACACAGGTTCAGGAATAAGGGATTCACCGACCGCGAGGCGCTGGCAGGCAACTTTGGTGGTCACTCACTCGGATTAATGCGATTCGGAATCTTCGCGTTCACATCGCGCGTGGATCGGTATGGTCGACGCTTCACGCAGTTCGTGAACGGATTGCCGTGGTCTCGCTTCCGTTTCAAGTACATACTGTTCAATTATTTGCGGTCGGACTTCAGGTTGCGCAATTATAATAGAGGTGTGGTGAAGCAGTTTGCGAAACGTCGAGGCGCGTTGGACCATGAGTTCAGCAAGTTCATGCACAAACTATGCAAGCTGTAGCTGGTAGGAGAGGTAGAGTGCAAAGTGGGGTCGGGAATGTACAGAGGAAGATTCGATCAGACGATCCACAATAAGTAGTTGAGAATTGGAATGTGAATACGTGAATTCTAGCTATGAATCCGATCGGCTCTTTCTAGAATAAAATCTGGAAAGATAAATCAAGTAATGTGACGAGTACGTCAGAGTTGTTTGTTCTAGAACTTTGCTGAAAGAATATCGTTATTCTACTGGCACGTTGTCATGGCCCGTCCAGTATAGGCTCTTCCTGAAACTTAAAATCAGAGAGATCTATTTCTAGCTCCGTGGACTCCAATGTCGCACATCAGATTAGGAATCTCATGGTTAGTCGCATACCAACACATTTATTATTTATCAAAGGGGAAGTCTCAGTAAGATCCTCCAAAAATGATACTATTCATTTATTCAAGCCCAGAATAGTGATCGAGTGAATTATGTGCACTAACGATGATCATTGAATAAATACTTCTTCTGAAACGGGAGTCAAAAAAATGAATTATTCATAGTATGTGGAATACTTTCAATAACACCCAAAATTTCGATAGATTTCACGATTGCTGTAGTCGAATTTATGTTAACTGCAAGAATGAAAATTTATTGCAAGTCGATGCCAGAATAAGTAGTCTTTTCGTTGGATGCCGAAATAAATGAATAAGAAATATCTTTCGAGCGTCTGAGTCTCACTGAATCCTTCGTGCCGGATCGTTGAGTTCAACCAATATTTCATACAAAGAGAAAGAACTGAGGCTTGACAGCGAGAGTTACTTCGAATTAACTGGAAACTTGCTTTAAGCTACAGGCCTTCAGTTGACTAACCGTGGACGTTTTGGTTTCATGAACTAGTTGAAGATATGTGCTCCATATTTACTGCGAATTCACTGATACAAACGGTCCTCAAAAGAGAGCAGTTCCCCTTCACAGCAACTAGTGTTAAGGTAAGAACGCCCATTACGCAACATAGTCAAAAAGTATATGAAAAACTACGCAATGTTCTCCACTACCGTTTTGTCAAGGAACTAGACGATTTCGGTATTTCCATTCCGCTGCACGTCTACAACCTGCACAGCTTCGTCATGAACTTCGTGAACTCAGTGTCCAATTGCCTGCGGGTCGCTGCGAAGCGTTGCACCACATGCCTCTCCGCTTCAACAAGCGCCACGTCGGACGGAAGGTGGTTGAACGCCGCAAACCTCGGCAGACTCTCCGTGCGCGGCAGACCTACGACATACACTGCAAAGTCTTTGCCGTACTTGTCCACTCTTGACGTGAACGGGCGTGTACCGTTCCTCGAGAACCCAAGCGAATGCCCACCAAAGTTCCCAGCGAGCGCCTCACGCCTGGTGAATCGCTTGCTCGTGAACTTGCGCAAGATCGTGGCGGCATCTTCGCGAACACTGGGCAACTGATCCTCTGGATTCGCCTCGGTGGCATCCGCCCTGTTCCCCAAAGGACAGCGGAACCGCACACCGCCCGATAACTCCATCGACACGATCAGGCCGATCTTCAAAATGTCGGCCAGAGCGACGCAGGAATCGCCCTGTACCTCACGCAAAAATTCGACTGTTCGTTCAATCCCAGCATTCTCTCGACGATTCAACTCGAACTGCAGGCTCCCATCACAGCTTTTCGGCAGGCAGTCATGAAATCCGGCACGTAGCAAGCGACCGGGCCATACTTTCGGATCAGTACTCGCTTCGACCATCTGAATCATCCGCCGTTTGGCTGCCGTCCAGTCCTCCTTTCCGCACCCGCGCACAGAGCTAGCGGAGAGAAGAAGAAGGTACAGGACGAGGAGAGTAGAAGAAGATGATTTGGCCATCGTGAATCGATCGAATTGCAGGAAATAGTTGCTCGGCAGTTTTCAGATAACGATGATCGCTGTGTGACGTTGCTCGACATCCTGCGCAGCTTAAGTACTCGTATCCGAATGGGAGCAAAGAGTCAAAATGCAATTGGCGACCAACTGGCAGAAAGGTCATGTCAGGACAGTCTGACAGCATAGACGATGTACTGTACATGCCATCGGTGATTTCAGCCTCTACGTGTAGTGTGACCAACAATGTCTACATTTTTAGTTGCTCCATAGTTGCGCTTAAGCAAGATCGTCCTGGTTCAACTGGGGTAGACGTTTCGGTACGGCAACGTAAAGTTGTGAAATTCACAGAAGGACGAACTCCTTTTGCTTTGTACTCGAGCCGTTGAATATTAGCTGGCGAGTGCAGGAGAGAAGCGATTGTCAAAGACCACCCTCCAGGTTCCGACTGCCCTTGATCAACCATCATCACATGAGAGTGAAAATACGGAGGATGCTGAACGGTTTCTAATTGAGAATAAGAAAAACGGTCGATTTATGTTGCATAACTCATATTTCCATGAGATGTTGCTGCTTGTTGAGCGCTAGCGACAGTTCTTCTATCTAGCACTGTTGCAGCGCCGACTCTTTTCTCTGCCGACATTCGTTTCTTGTTAGAAACGAACAGGTTTGATGAACGACCAAAGCAGGTACTGTACACCTCACGTTTCGATGCAGTGCCTAGCCCCTGCGCAAGTAATCAGGCAAATGATCGCCAATAACAAAAACGGCCATGGCACAGTAATTTGGTGTGTTGCATTAATCAACGAACATGCCTTTCCCGATTTCGTTATCAACGTGGATTGGGGACTTACGTGCGCATGTGAACAAGAGGAAAACGTAGGAATTCGATTCCCGCCCCATCTTGTCTCTGTTACCTCCGAAGTCTTGGAGAGAATAACCAGAAGTGTGTCAGCGGCAAGTGAGTTTTTCTTGATTTCATCAATAGTTGAACTAAACTACCCAAACAAATTGATTACTGCCGATACCATGTGTGAGCGTAGCGACAGAATGGGCGATAGTAACGAACCGAATCCGTAATGTACTCATCTCATCGAATTCTTACTACACTTCTACCTCGGAAATTCGCAGATCTGATGCAGCGTGTGAAGGAAGTACCATACTTCAGTTGTTGTCTGCTTTTCACCGCACATTGCAGTTTACACATTGAAGATCAACGGCCGGATGGCTGCTTGGTTTGATGAGGAACTACCGAGGTCTATTTCAGAACGAACCAACAAGACAACGGGATTAAATAGTGTTTCAATTCTAGCTTCAGAAATTCCCCATCTGAAAACGAATAGTTCGTGTATCGGAAAAGCACGACTCAGCACAAAGACCTTCCTGCTCAGTGATACACCAGAAGGAAGTCCAGGGGAGAATGGGCGTAGCGCCAGCGACGTACGCCGCTTATCGGCGCACGATACGACTCGCGCGCGCGCTGCCCTCGCCGGCGTTACGAGACGCGACCATCTCGCAAATTCGGCATTTAGCGCGCTACGACGTGAACATCGAGGAGAAGCTGGAATCGCGTGCCGCGGCGTTACGAGCAATGCTGCCACGCCGTTTGTGGCCCGCATCTGAACTAGGCCGCCTCACACCCGCCGATAATTGCGACGTCATTACGGTGAACCGAGAGGGACGCCCGCGACAACGTTCGGGGAAATATACCTCCAAGGTGCCAGGCGTGCACGCTGATGATCTAGCGCGGCATCGCGCGTTGCAGGAGCGCTTCCATTTCGGTGGCCCCGTGTGGCGGCGGTGACGATTGAACTCCGTCCGTTGGTGCGAAGATTTTGGCAAAACTGTTGCACAAAGTCGACGTTTGGATGTGCCATGACTCGCATTTGTGTAATAGCAGACAAATACCTTTCTTACTACGCGCATTGTCATGCAAGTCGAAAGTCGATTCAATACAAAACTCGTCATTTACTCGGGAATTATACGAGGCTGACGCAGTATACTTCTACGCTCTTCCTTCGTCGGCGCACGCAATAAACCCGTGCTTCCATCGCGCAACCAAACAGCCCTGTTCTCATCGTTCGAGCCCTTGCCAACCTCGATGAAGGCAAAGGTGGACTTTCGAATAGTCTCAAACTTACCCTCCGCTATCTTGCCGCGCACCCAGTCCGCGGTCTCCGTGCTACCCACGTAATCGTCGGGTTCTTCGTCATCTTCGAAATCCTCGTCGTCCTCTGTTTCCCCTTCGGCAGCGGACGCCGGGGCCGGAATAGGAGGGCGCGCAGTTATCGGGCGGCGCTCGCGTGGCTCCAGCTCGAGCCACGCATTCTCCAGCGCCTTCGCCGACTCCAGATGCTCATCGGACATTTCTTTTCGAAGCCGTGCAAGTCGCAGCACCGCCGATACGTTCTCACGCGCCACTCCGAAACGCGCCGCTAATGTCGTCGCCGTCCATCGCTCCGGCTCCGATTCATGCAGCCCGCGCAGTTCGCCGCGCAGCTTCTCGTCGAGCACCGTGGCGGGTACTCCACTGCGCGTTGTGGACAGTGCGCGCGTGCGTGTTAGCGCTAGCGCGGCGCGACGGTACACCATTGCAGGTGGTGTATCACAAGGGTAGAACGACGTCGGGATTATATCGAATCTGAAATTGACTTACACGTGTCAATTAAGAAGTCCTATTTCAGTTGACCGCCACTACCAGCCCTCGGAAATGAAATCAGTCTCGGCTACGGTAACTCTTCATGTCTTCCAAGACTAACGCAAGCACAAGCTTTTGAAAGAACAATAGTTGAATATTCTGCACATGGAGGAGTCGAGAACGAAGTAATGGATTTCATATGGTACTGGAACTAGCTTTGGTAGGCAAGATGTTACTTGACGCGAAACGAATGAAGTATCCCCGCTTAATACCTTCTCCGCTGGTGAATGTCACATTCCTCTTCGTTAGCTTCGCAACGGTATACGAATTCCTCAGTCGACGGAGCTATTCTATTGAAAGTTTGAATGAACAAAACTTCCTCTACTAACACACAAACTCTCGAACTTGCGTGTGAAATAATACTGTATCTACTTCTGTTCACGCTCTACGAAATATTGTACTGGTAGATTTCGGATCCACTAAAACCAAGCCACAAAGCCTATGAGTTCCTCAAATCGTTCGATTTTCGCAGTACCAATACTTGGACAGGCTGAATTCATACTGCAGTGTGTTCTATAGTGTCATCTGCGGCTCGTCTCTTGCCCAGAAAGCATGAGGTATAACAACGTGTCCTCTAAAGTAATTCCTTCGATTTACGTGTGGCGTTTAAGTCGGTCATCAAACACAGGACTACAATGCGCATATGCAGAACTTATTTCGAGGATAAGTGAGCAGGATGCTCTATTAAGCTTCATTTCACTCGTACACTATAATGGTCAGCCTGAAGGAAGTTCAACTGATTCACTTTTGAGGAGGTGAGCCTTGGATTCTTCTTAAGTTAAGTAGGTGCTTGGACTTGGTGAAAAGAATTTGGATACATGCTCCATTCGAAGCACTACCGTATGTGGCATTGCGTGTGAGTGTGTCTATGAATGTCCGAGTCTATAGATTTATGGATGTAGGCATCCGTCGATCGATCCATGTACGTCGAAATGACAACAAGACACTGTAATGTACAGGGGGCAAAGGCTGTGCACAGATAACATCGCAGTGTTGAACACCACTCACCTTCGCAACGGGACTCGGCACACTCGGCGCGATAATGGTTGCAAGAATTTATTCGGCAGTGATTGGCGCACGCAGCGGCCGAAGAAGTAACTGTACACATAGATGAAATCGGGGTGAAATTATGATTCCGGGAAATCATTGAGACGCTGCCATTTGAAGATACGCTCATTCATTGCACGGGTGAAGGTGGTCATTGTTGTCAAAGGTATCCGGCGGTGCGAGGAGCCCGAATTTCTAGAAGAAGAATCGAAAGAAATCAAAAGGTGTCGGAAAACCTTCATTCGTGCTACCTGGTGCATCTGCCACTGCAATTGCCTCTGATGCAAGTGCCATTCTAACTCATAGGACAATGAGAATTGAGGACGACGTCTTTAAGGACGGATATTAGATAAATGCAAGTATTCAAATTTAGCGGAATATTGGGAGATCGACGGTGGCCGTCTTTATAACGGCCTTCTGTGGTTTGCTCCGATTCAGGAACTAGTACTTAAACTGGGTAGGCTTCCAACCAGACAGAGCATCTGTCTTCATCAGCTATCCGAAGATTGTCAAGGAATCACACTGTGCACTTCTACCGATCGCTCGATTGCACATTCGTTCTCTCGCACAATTCAATTCACAATGGCCTCGTTCACCTCTTCTACCCTCGTTCTTCTCTTCACTCTTCTCTTCTCCGCCCACTCCGTCCAAGGATGTGGACGAGCGGACTGGGCAGCCGCCAAGCGTCGCATTACTAAGATGGTCGATGCGAGCGATAATCCTAAAGTATGGCCAGCTCGCTTGCTACGTGCAGGCTTTCACGACTGCATGCCGGAAAGCTGCGACGGAAGCATTCAGTTTGAGTTAGATCGCCGTGAGAATGGGGGCATTATGCCGGCAGTCGAGTTTCTGCGTGAGGCACAGGGCGATTCTTGTGTCACATTGTCGGATATGTTGAAGATTGGGATGGTAGTGTCTATGGAGTTATCGGGCGGGGTACGGTTCCCGTGCCCGTTGGGAAACAGGGAGGACGCTACGGAAGCGAATCCGACCGGTCAGTTGCCTGGTCTTGGCGACGACGCGGACACGATGTTCCGCAAGTTCAGGAGCAAGGGATTCACTGACCGCGAGACGCTGGCTGGGAACTATGCAGGCCATTCGATCGGATTCTTCGATCTGGGTAAGACTCCGTTCACATCACGAGTGGACAGGTACAGCAATAGGTTTGCCAGGTATGTGTTGGGTCTTCCTCGCTCAGAGAACCTGCCAAGGTTTGCTTCGTTTAATCATCTGGTGACCGATGTGAGGCTTGTTGAAGCAAAGAGGGGTGTTGTGAGACGCTTCGCAAGGAACCGCAGAGCAATGGATTTCCAGTTCAGGAATTTTATGAGGAAGCTGTGCAAGTTGTAGTGCATTACGGCAGGAAGATAGTCCGATTGTTGATTTTGTGGAGGAATTAGTGTGAGTTCGCATGTGGCAGCTGGGGTTGACACAGCAGTGTTCCCTTTCGATAACCGTTTTTGAGCAAAGGGAGGGGGGGGGGGGGTAAAAAACCAACAAAATAAGCGTTAAATTGGTTCACATTGCAAAAATGTACGCAATTGCCCTCCC
>JAAUYH010089973.1_pt1 | contig 15701 bp, 14 predicted proteins | sample 7278061 | NCBI WGS metagenome assembly JAAUYH01 (sample SAMN14350203, study PRJNA611818) | marine sediment metagenome | isolation source: surface marine sediment (0.6m) | place: French Polynesia: Moorea | collected 2018-08
CGTACTTACGTGAAGCGCGCGTGCGCTTGTGTAGTTGTAAATCTGGCGATATACTTACTGTTTCTATTGTAACCCAAATGTGCGGAGTAAGGCGTCTGCGCGCCGAGGGACGGGGAATGTGGTGGCCGGACAACGCAATTCAAGCGTGTTACTGTACACGGCAGCTGTGGCGGCGCTAGTGTGGATGTGGTGTGCGGCAGCCAGTGGAACTGTGCGAGCCACACCGCGGTATGATTGGGCTGCCGTGAAACCCAAACGACGCGCAACAACCCTAGCCTGGCACTTTAAAATCTGTCCTCTGCCTCGAGCTCGTTCTCAACAAACGCGATGTCACAATCGGTGCACCTCGGCTCCCTCGTCGACGCCCGTTGCCTGCCGCACACTGCACACCGACCCCCGCCGTGCGTCTGGTAGTGCAGCAATGATCGCCTTCATCGCGGCGGCCCCACTTCCGCACGCGTGCGCCGCCAGCGCGCCGCTCGCCTGCCGCAAGCGCCCCGCGCGCGTCGCGGCGTGTGTGAATGCGAGCGCGGAGGCGCCCTCGTCGCTGGGCGCGCCGATGCCGGACGTGAGCGACGCGGCCTCGAACGGGGTGGCGGCGGCGGCGCCTCAGCTGTACGAGCGCAACGGGCGCGTGTTCGAGGAGCTGACGTGGCCCTACGTGTCGCAGCTGGCCGCGCGGCTGGTGGACGAGCTGAAGGGCGGGCGCTGGGACCTGGTGCTGGCGGTGACGCGCGGGGGGCTGGTGCCAGCCGCGCTGCTGGCCGAGGGCCTGGGCGTGCGCAACGTGCTCGCGGCCACCGTCATGTTCTACACCGACAACGGTGACGTGTTCTACGGCCTCCACCAGCCCCGCTTCCTCGCCTTCCCCAGCGCCGCCCTCCTCCAGGGCCGCCGCGTCCTCGTCGTCGACGACGTCTGGGACTCCGGCCGCACCGCACGCGCCGTGCGCGAGCGCGTCGCACGCAGCGGCGCGCAGAAGGTCGCCGTCGCCGTCCTCCACTTCAAGCACGAGAGCAGCCAGGCCGGCCGCCCCGAGTTCTTCGCCGCCACCACCGACCGCTGGGTCCTCTACCCCTGGGAGCTGCTCGCCGTCGAGCACGTCAAGAAGTAGCGCCCGGGGTTGCGCTGTTTCCAATTTTCTCGTGCTGCGCAGGGTTTGGCGCGGCGCGTATCGGGGCGTTACGGTGGTAGCTACGGTGCTCGCTAGTTTGTACGGTAAACTCGTTGAAAGGGTACGATTCAACTTCATGGGACACCGAGGTTTAGGTTCATTCATATTGCGAAATGCAGAGTCGACTTGGCAGTCCTCCAAGCCGATGACGGCTGAGAAATCGAATCGTAACCAACAGGATCGGGAGGCAGGTACATGTACCGACACGGTCCGGTACCGGCATCCCTCCCGTTTATCCGATGGTAATATTTGAAACGGAAGAGCACGTCAAACATTACGCAGTAGAGCACCCCAACAAGTTGCGAGCTAATTAATGTGCGTGTCCCGCAACCCGTTTACTGTTGCGCGCCAACGGCCAACCCACGCTGCATCGCCGCGCCAATGTTGGCGGCTGCCGCAGCCGGGTCCTCGGCCGCCATCACCGCCGACACTACGGCGACGCCATCCGCACCCGCACGGGCGCAATCCTCGGCATTCTCCACCTTCACGCCGCCGATAGCCACCACCTTGCAGCGCCCCTCAACCGCACCCACCACCTCGCGCAGCCCCTCGAGCCCGATTGGCGCACCAGCATCTTCCTTCGTGCTAGTTCCGTACACCGCCCCCACACCGACATAGTCCGCGCCATCACGTATCGCCTTCACGGCCTCTTCCGGCGTTCCCGCCGACACGCCTAATATCCGTACGCGGCTCCGCACCGACGCCGCCGCCGCGTCCTCCTGCCCCACGTGCAGCCCGTCCGCGCCGATGGCCTCCGCCAGCTCGACGTTGTCGTTCACGATGAGCAGCGCGCCCGTGCGCCGCGTCACCTTGCGCAGCGCCAGGCCGAGTTGCAGCGAGTCCTCGAACGCGACGTTCTTGTCGCGCAATCTGTGCGTGTCAGCATGGGATAGCTTGGGTGAATTGCGTGAGGTTTGCTACATACTGCACTATGGTAGCGCGGCGGCCAGGCCCCTCGCCCTCCAACGCACGCTCAACCGTGTACAGGACGCCGCGCGGCCCCGCTAATCGGCGGTCCGTCACCAGGTAGACGCTCGTGTCCAGGTCCATGCTGGCCTTCGGTTGCAGTAAGCAAGAAAATTGTGCGCGCTTCGTCAGCCGCCACCTGCCCGTGGTGCTCAGTGCTACACTGGTGGCGAATGCCATTGTTGTGCTGCTCAGCGCTTGAGATCATCAATGAGCAGAATCGAATTCAAAATGCCTAAACTAGGTGCTGAAACTCGGAAGATGCACTGCTCGCATCTGATGCAGATTTCCTCCTCTATCAAAGGCGTCCCTCGCAACTATTCCTACAGTACGAACATCTTTCTTGTAGACTCTGCAGGTACAGTACTGGTACAGGATTGCAGAACCATCGCGGTGGTTGGTACAACAGAACAGTTTTGTGCGACACGTGAAACATGCGCCTAACTAGTGCGCGCCCAGATAGGGGATCAGTCAGTTGGTAATTGGCGGAACTGTAATTGAAGGGGACGAGATTGCTCCATCTGGGCACTGCTAATCTCTACACATAACGCGCACGATTAAGACTCCCTCGAGCTCCCGACGTTGTCCCCACTCCCGACACGCCATGCACGATCGCGTCCTGTTCGTCACGGGGCCGCCGCTGCGCCCGCGTGCGCAGCGTGCACGGCCGAGCCGCGCCGTCGCGCCGCGCATGCGCAACGACGTGGGCGTGCCGTCTGACCGCGTCGGCCGGCAGGAGCAGCTGGTGGCAGAGGTGCAGGTCGCACAGAAGCCAATACACAACCTGGCCCAGTTCGCTAAGGCGCACCCCGGCCGCGTGGGCGCCATGGCCCTCGCCGCGCCCCTGCTCGTGCGGTGGGCGCTGAATCGCAAAAAGAACGGCAACCTGAAGAACGGCGCCGCCACAGCTGCTTCTGCGCCCAACGGCGGCACTGTAGCTGCGGGCACCCTGAAACGTGCCATCCCCCGACGTCATGAAACTAGAGCAGAGGCGTTCGATCTCCTCGGCAACACCGCACGCAAATATATCATCGTGGGCGGCAAGGGCGGCGTGGGCAAAACATCCATGTCTGCGGCGGTTGCTACGTCCTTCGCGGACCGTGGGCAGAAGACACTGATTGTGTCGACGGATCCCGCGCACTCCCTCTCTGACGCTTTCGGTCAGAGCGTCGGTGGTGGCGACCCGGTGCCCGTGCTGGGCATCGAGAACCTCTACGCGCAGGAGGTGGACCCGGAGTCGATGAAGCGCACGTTCAAGATGATGAACCAGAACGGGGCGGCGGGGCAGATGGCGGGGCTGGAGGACATGGGGCTGGACGATCTCAACTCACTGTTCGAGACGTTGCCGCCTGGTTTCGACGAGGCTGTGGCGCTGGTGGAGATCATCAAGTACATCGAGGGCGACGCGGCGTACCAACGGTTCGACCGCATCGTCTTCGACACGGCGCCCACCGGCCACACGCTGCGGCTGCTGAGCCTGCCCGACTTTTTGGATGGGTTCTTCGGCAAGATTATCTCGATGAAGACCAAGTTCTCGGGGATGATGAACCAATTCAAGGGCATGTTCGGCGGCGCCAGCGACGCCGACATGAACGCCAGCATGGCCGACATGGAGGAGCTGAAGCGCAGCATGGGGCGCGTGCGCGACCTGTTCCGCGACGAGTACCAGACCGAGTTCGTGGTGGCGACTATCCCCAACATGATGGCGATTTCCGAGAGTCGGCGGCTGCTGGACGAGCTGAGGAAGGAGAACATCCCCGTGCGACACGTGTTCGTGAACCAGGTGCAGCCCGAGAACGACGGGTGCACGTTCTGCAGCGCGCGGTGGAAGGAACACTCGGCCAACATGGCCTACATTCAGCAGCAGTTCGAGGGACTGCAGATTTCTACCGTGCAGTCGTTCGACCGCGAGATCAAGGGCGCAGGCGCCCTGCGCACCATGGGCAGCCAGCTGTTCCCCAACAACGCGCAGGCGCCCGCGCCGCCCGCGGTCACGGACTGCTGCAACGAGAAGGAGAAGGCGGGCGTCAAGGTGCCGTCGGCGGCGCCCGGCGCGAAGGACGTGCCCAAGGCTGCGGCGGAGGTCGTCGAATAGCGCGGCGTGGGTGCGGACGCGCGCAGTGTATTCATTCCGGTGTGCGCGCCGCGCTGGGTGGGTGGACTGTACGAGTAATTTGCCGTCGCAGACGGGTGTGGTGTGCTTGGTCGCGTAGGGTGCATAACAGTAAACTGCATGCGATGGGCTGCGTGTACTTTTTGAGCGCGCTATTGACGGCGGGAGGCGGTGCATCGCTTCTGCGCATAGATATTTCGTAGATTCGCGCCGCCTCAAAGCGTGCACGCGGATCAGCCTGGTGCAGATACGAAATACAAGGTGCGTGCTGGGACTGGGCTGCTCGTTTGGCTACGTTTCTTTCAATCGCGGCGCTATGAGGACGACGCGCGTCATATGCTCGTGATATCTGTGAAGCAAGTGCGAATGCTGGAACTGGGCGAGTGTTCGCGACCATTTCACACCGATTCTCGTCGAAATTGCAAGACTGTTTCTCTGCAATGTAAAGCAAGGTTCGTGGCACAGAGGATAAACGGTACAGTAGGGCGTATTGGGTTGTATTTCTTGAGGTAATGGATCGAAACTCCGTTTCATACCTTCACGTGGTAATGTAGATTGTGCCACACTTGTATCGGGATGATTCTAGCAGTGTGACCTTTTATCTCAATGAAAGCGGCAGAAGCTGCACACCTGAAGAAATCGTGCAATGCAAAGACATTGAAGCGGAGCTCTGCACTTTTTGGGTGCCAGGACCGGTGAAACTTGGAATGAAATTGGTTCTGCGAGCAGTTGTAGGGTGCAGTCTATGTGCAGTTTGACCGAGCAACTGTCTGTTGATTTGGTCGGGATTCAAGCGACTGACGACTTGCTCGCAGTCAACAACTTCCAGGTGAGCATGCAAGGCCCATTCCACTTGCGGCCTCTGCTTGTGCTATCGAATGCCCATGGCCTTGGCGTGGTTGCGAGAAGTATTCCCGACTGCAATGAAATGTTGGTTTCCAATTCACGTGGTATGCGCGGCCCTGCAAAAGAAACTCGCAGTACAGTTCACCGGGCACGTCGCGGCCACTACCAACGATTTGTAATGCGCTAGAATTCGCGTTCCTGTGTGGTATAAATGGTCTTCCTAACAGCGAACTAACGACCACCAGCAAACAACTAATCCTTCCTCTCCTCTTCTCCACCGCCCAACCCACCCAGCTCAAATGAAGACCGCCGTGTTCGCATTCTTCGGCCTCGTCGCCACCGCCTTGTCCGCCAAGGTCGACCTCGACACCCTGGAGGGCGTGCTGGCCAAGGGCGAGGGCGCCGTGACCGCGGCCGCCGCCTCCGACGAGAAGTCCGGCGCCGCCTCGGGCGCCGTCGACGGCGATGGCGCGGTTCTCGGCATGGCGCAGCCGGGTGGTGCCCTTGCTGGTGCCCTCTCCTCGCCGTACTTGTAAACTCGTGGCGGCTGTATCTTTCGTTGGATAGTGAAGTATGCGCTGCTGGAAATACGCGGCGGCGATTCTAACGGTTGGGTCTGGGTTGGAGCTTGAGCCATGTTTCATGTGCCTAGCATCTCATACGTTATACTAAGTGGCACTATGGAATATGTTCTCAATAAACTCTGGTCATTTTCGGGTTCTACTTCCTTGCGTTTGTGCCAGCCTTCACGTGAGAGCATCTAGTGCTGCAATCATGCGTCATTGCGTCTCCATTACTGCACCGGGTAGATGAGTCTCTGCGTGCGTCCTCCGAGGGAGGTGTCGATTAAACAGGACTTACGAAAAACTAGAGCTACTGCACACCCGCAGCAAAAAAGGTATGATTCGCATTCATGGGAAGCTTATGATAAATGAAGAGAAACATTCCTACTTAAGTTATTTCGTTCCAATTCAATGGCGTTCGTTCCACGTTGGAAAAGGGTACGGGGCAACGTGCAATCGACCCCCATCGATCCTTCCATAGTCATACGACGGCTAACTGCTACAGTTCCGCATTCTCACGATCGAAACTTTGACCAATAAAACACAGAAGATTCTACGCCATACGAAGAGTTGCGTTTCATCTCGACGAACAGCTGAATCCGACCGTGACCGCAGTCGTACATTGGACTCGGTTTCTAACAGTCTGTACTTTGCTGCAGGCGGTGTCTGTTGGCACATGGCATCGTCTTTTACCGCTAGGGACGAGGAGGGGGTGGTACGCGGAGCAATGTGAGTTCTGAACGGTTCGGTAAAGGCACGTACAACTTTAACAAACCAAGCGCAGCAACAAACTATTATGGCTTACAGGGAGCGATGTGAAAAGGCGGCACTTAGAAAGGAGTGACGATTCCGCCGTGCGCGAACCACTCGCCTGCGTTGATCTGCTCGACCAGCCCCTTGCCGGTGATGAGGCTGTGGTGGATGGCGCCGCCAATCGCGCACATGGCGAGGCGGCCGTTCTTGATTTCGGAGAGCTGCATGCGGGCCTTGGCCGCGGGGGACTTGGCCAAGCCGAGGGGGTCCTGCGTTCGTGTTAGTGTCGTCGCGCGTGGTGGGGGGTGGGCGTACGTACGAAGCCGAAGTCGCCGCCCGCGCTGCCGCTGTACTGCTTCTCCCAGGTGGCGGCCTCGAGGACGGCGATACCGAGGAAGATCTGCAGCATGGGGCCCCAGCCGACCATGGCGGGCGCGTCGAGCGGGTTCACCGCGGAGTACATCTCATTGGGCAGGTGGTACACGGCCTCGGGGAACACCCAGCCCAGCATGGCCAGCATGCAGATGCGGCCGTGCTTCACTGCGGCGCACGCGTGTTAGTGCGTGCGTGGATGCGCGGCGCGATTGTACGCACCTTCAGACTCGCGCAGGAAGTTCAGATCGAAGAAGTTGGAGAAGCCCAGCGGGTCGAACCCGACGTCGCCCGGCAGCGTCCCGTTCAGCTTGGGCGGCTTCTCCAGGAACGGCACCGCCTTCGACATCTCCGCCGCCATGCGCACGCGCGCCGCGCCGCGCCGCGACACCGCGCCCACGGGCGCCGTCGCGCGCGACGCAAGGGTGGCACCGAGGAAGGAGGTCACGAACGCCATGCTGTGTGGTTCCGGTGTCGCTTCGGGGATAGAGCGTCTGTCGGCGGCTTGTAACGTTACTGTTGCCGATTAATTACTAGAACGATTTCGATCGGGATACTGGGCACCTCGTGGTACCCAGGAGATTTTGCATAGTTGCTGCTCCATGAGATAATTACCGCCTGACACGCCCTGGACACGTGTGCCCCGTGGCCCGGCTCGACTCGCATCTCCACCCACGACACGTCGCCGTGATCTGCGCAATGGCGTTCGCACTCAATGTTCTCGTGCTGACCAAGCGATCTTCCCGCCAGAAGGTGTGTGCGTGTGGGAATCGAAGTGTCAGGATGGAAGCCGCGCCCTACACCCCGTCCAAGTCACATGTTGGACCCGTTCCCATTTCGTTCGGCGAGAGAATTGCCACCGAGCAGCGCCCGACACGCTTGGCCAACCCGGCGAAGAAGCGAGTGCGCCAACATCTGAACCCGCTCGCAGCCAGGTGGCGCGGGCGTGTGGATGTGGACCAGTCGTGGTATTCGACCGCGTTTGAAGATGTGGGCTTACCTCTGCTCGTCGACGTGGGGTGCGGGAAGGGCCGTTTCGCCGAATCGCTGGCGCAGAAAGAGCAGCACATGAATGTGCTGGCACTCGAGATTCGAGAACCGCTCGTCGATATGGCGAATGCGCGCGCGAAGGCAAGAGGAATACCGAATTTGCATTTCCTCGCTTGCAACGCGAATGTCTCCCTGAAAGACGTGCTGGACGCGGCGCCGGGAAACGCCCTGAAGATGGTGACACTGCAGTTTTGTGACCCGTGGTTCAAGAAAAGACACGCGAAGCGGCGCATGGTCGATGGCCCCCTCGTGGTGGTGATCCACGATGCATTGAGAAATGCGGGCGTGGATGGAAGAGTGTTCATGCAAACCGACGTGCTGCCGCTGGCTGTGCAAATGCGTGGCACGCTCGATGCGCACCGTGGGCTTACTCGTGCGGAGGATGTGGAATGGTCGAAGGACGGATGGTTGACTAAGAACCCTTTGGCGGTGAAGACTGAGCGTGAGATTTGCGTTGAGCGCAGTGACAAACCTGTGTATCGCGCAATGTACCAACTGTCGGGTGCCGATTGGGATCGTGATGGGATTTGGGACTCTGATTTATTGCAGCGTGTATCTGAGCCGACCAGCCTGAACGTTGCGATGCACGATGGGGCTATGGTGGATCTGTTCGCAGATTCGCACTGATAAGTCGAAGTAGGCGGACAAGGCCGAGATGATTTTCAATTATTTTCTGGTAGAGCGTGTCCCGCTCTCCCAACCCACGCGGGGGTACGTGGTAGATGCGGCGGGAAGGCGTGGTCGCCAACAACCTCCGGTCCAGTCCCGGCAGGTTTCCCTTGGCCGAGAGCCACTTGGAACTTACGAAAACTACGTTGGTGTGCGTCATGCATGAATCAAACTGTTCTGTTTATCCACCAATATTTCGTTTAAAAGCTCGTCTGACTCAACGAGCCGTTTTGACAGCTCCTCTATCTTTCGTAGCGGCTCTTGTTCCCTCAGCTTTTGATTCATCCGCTGCACTTGTACTTCAGCCGCTTCCCTGTCACGCGCTTCCGATTCAATATTCGCATGCGCTTGTCTGATCAGTAGTTCGTTCTCGCCAAGTGCCACCGCATCATTCAGATCACTTTTTCGCGCCTCCAAAACTCCCATCGCGATATTCATCAGCTGGATATTCGACGTGCACCGCCGCACCACGTCCTGATGTTCCACGCTCCACGTTTTCAGGTCTCTGACCGCCACACTCGACAGGCAAAGCTTGTGTAGACATCGATAGGGTATCACGTCCAGCATTTCAGTGGTCGTGTCTTCCTCGACGCGGCAGGCTTGACCATTAACCTCTTCTTTCCTCATTTCGGAGGTGTCCTTCTTCTTGGCAGTAGCAAGCCGACGGTTCAGGGCGGTCACAATCTCTTCCAGTTGTTTTTCCCGCTCCGCCGAACGACCGGCTTCCGATTGTTCTGCGAGGCAATTTCTCTTCCCTTCTCCCATTTCGAGGACTGCGCTTCGTCAGCGTAGATGTCGATGGCACCAAATGGCGGCACAACGAAATTTTCAGCTGCGATGCGCGTTATGTAAATGCCAGGCAGCCGTGCAGAACGTGTGCGAGATGGATCGCGGCGCTTTTCCTGAGCCCGATCGATTACTATACTAGGCTAAGTTTACTTAGGTGCGTTGAATCTGAGTTTGACAAATCAAAATTGTTAGGTAATTTTGATACAAATAATAACGTGGCAATGCGATCACAGGGAGCCTAAACTTTCGAGCTGGGCAGCTGTAGTACTGTACAGTACACATTAGTTCTCTTCAGTGCAGCGGTGTTCTAATGCAGGCTGTTCTCACTCTGTAGGCAGAACCAACCAAATAACGCCATGAACAAAAGAAAAGAATCCACCCTTCAGGTTCGACATGTCGTCAAGTGAGATCCTGCACAACGCCGATGAACATATCGAAATTCTTGCAGCCATACATGTGAACAGTTTCAGCCATGAGCAGGGTCGATTCGTGATATTGATTTCACCAATATCGAGTTGCTCCAGTTGCGCACAGCCTTTCAACCTTCTCACAACCTCGACAGCACATTTCCGGAGGTTTCGAGACCGATTTGTAAGAGAAATTGTGCGGGAGTGGTGCAGATTTCACGCGTGGAGAACCGACCAACGCATTTAAATCCTCCCTTGCAACGATTCGTACGTTGATATGGTGAACGACTCGAGATTTGTTAAATTGCAGGCTATAACATCGCTGACATCCTTCTTCGAATTGATATCAAATACGCTCTGAGTACATGCCATTGTAGTAGTTGATTTCAGGCTTTCGACTTCCTCTAATACAGAGCAAGCCAACAGAACAGAGAGAAATCGATCTTCAAAAGGCAGATTTATTGCAGCCCTTATATGAACCACGCAGCCTGAACGTTGCGATGCATGATGACCATATGGTGAATTTGTTCGCAGATACGCACAGATTATTCAGTGTACGCGGGCAAGGTCGAGATGATATGCAATTATTTTCCGTGAGAGCCTGCTCCACTCACGCTCCTGACACTGCGAGAAGTGCCAACAACTTGCAGCCCAGTCTCGATAGGTTTCGCTTGACTAAGAACAGCGATGAGAGAAGTAGTGAATGTGCAACTTAGTACTTACACAAACTACAGTGGTAAAGCTCAGTCTGTCTGTACTTTTTTGTGAAGTAGGCCATGCAAAACTACACAATTCCCAGCGCCGTTTAACAGTTGATGCGTCTGCTGCATTAGGGAGTCCTTCACTTGAATGACGAAGATTATCAACCCAGGAACGATATTCGAAATTATGGGATTGTCGAGTTGGGGAGACGTCGTAGGTAAGGTAAGCGTGGACGATGGGTCTCGCATTATGCAGAAGAGGCTTGAGAATACCTCAAATTCGGAATATGTCGTTCAGCGCAGAGCAATAACCTCCGTACTGCCGGCAAGTGTGTTGTTCGATTCGAGTTTTGATGGTAGTGGCACACGGGCAAATCGAACGGGATTCTCCTGCCGTGTACTCATTACTCCTTCTTATACACTGAACGAAGAAGCACCGTACGATGAAATGGTTCCGTTCACTACTAGACGCACTTCTCTAGCGACACAAGTCCTATCGGTACCGTACAGCCCGATTGGCGCGGCATCGTGCACATCCGCATTCAAGCTTGTTCATCCCCGTGCAATTTAAAGATCGCCATAGCTTTGCTTTTCAATTCTTGCGTTAGCACTTGATGTTGCAATCTCTCCACTCTGAATATCAATTGTTGAATTTTCCACCGGTTCTACGTAAACTAGCCGCAGTATTCTTTGTTACTGTGATGAGTTCTATGTTTGCTGAATTCTCTCAGGTTTCTGGCGCCTATCTCAGCAAACGCGATGAACCTACGCCTTCGTTCTGCAGCCTTCTGTACTATGTAGTTTTCTGCTTGCGTTGAACAATTGTATATTCGTGTTGGGCGCCAAGCGCGAATAGTTCATCTTCCAATGACTTCACACTGAGGTTCTCGCTGTTCAAATCGGAGAGATGCGAACATGTGGTCGTGGCCTTGCGTTCGCTTGTGAAAACATTACGGTCGAAGATGTGTTGGAGTCGATGATTGCCCTGATCGTTTATTCGTCTATACTTTCGTTATGGACTGCTTTAACTTCTCCAGATCAAGAGACAAGTTCAACAGCCTTTCGAAGTCCACTAGCTTCAGACGCTTCGTTACCATTAAGATCTCCATCATCATTTTATCCACGCGTTTTGCTTCGGTCATAGCATCTTCCTTTTTCCTTAATTCCGATTCAATACTCACAAACGCTTGTCTTTTTAGTCGCTCATCGTTATCGAATTTCACATCTTCCACATCAGTTCCTCCGTCTGTGGCGACTACTTGTTTCATTGCAATCCTCATCAGCTTCACATTTAACGAAGACCGCTGCACGACATTTCGATGTTCCACTCTTGCCTTCTTGAATTCACTTTCGGCTAACTCCAACTTGCCGAGGTCGTTTAGGCATCGGTAACGCACCACCTCCAGGATCATCGTTAACGGCATTTCTTCAACCACTAGCCTCGCGTAGTTGTCGGCTTGATCGTCAACTTCTTCTTCCTTAACTTCCGATGTATCCTTCTTTCCGGCGGTAGCAAGCCGACGCTGTATGGCGATTTCAAATTTCTTTTGTTCTGTTTCGCACTGCTTGACACAATCACCTTCCGATACCTCGGTCGACGGATTCCTCTTCCTCTTCCTCATTTCGGAAGGTTTCGTGGGGGTAGGTGTCAGTGATATGGGATGGCGGAATATCGAAATTTTCAGCTCCGATGTGACATGCAGTATACAATTGCCAAACAGCTGTACTGTACAGTACAATACCATACACGGTTGAGCCTGCACAAATATAGAATGGGAATTTTTGATAAAATTTACTGTGTGCACCTGGAACGACATTTTTAAAACACCAGTTTCGGAGTTGTTTAGTAATTTCGCTTTAATCTAACGTGGAAATATGATTACAAACAACCTGAAATTTCGAGCTGGGCAGCTGTACTACGGAACCCATCCTTGAGTTTCGAGATGTCACAAAGTACGATACTGCACACCGCCGATAAACATATCGAAATCCTTCCGGCCATACATGAGAGCAGCTTCAGCAATGGCTGGGGACTGATTCTTGATATTGATGTCATCAATGTCGAGTTCCACCAGTTGCGCACAGTCTTTCAACGTTTTCACAACCTCGACTGCACCTTTCTCCGGTGGTTTCGATACCGATTTCTCGGAGAACCTGTGTCGGAGTGTCACAGACTTTAGGCGTGGTAAACCAACCAAGGCATTTACGTCCTCGCCGTTCAATGATGCGCACGTCGATATGGTGAACGATTCGAGATTTGCCAAATTGCAGGCTACTATATCGATGACATCCTCCTTGGGGTCGACATCAGCTACACTCAGAACACACGTCATTGCAGTCACTGATTCCAGGCTCTCGAACAACTTGCGGAGCAGTGCCGCGGGGACCGCCATCCATACGAGGAGTTCGACTTCTTTAAGTGCCGAACAAGCGGATAGAACAGAGAAAAATCGATCTTCGCTCGGCATCGGGTTATGCAATGTCAAGGAAACCAGTTTCGTGCGCATCAAAGAGAGAACATCTGTGGCTTCCCCAGAAGCGTACAGTTCAAGATGAACCGCCTCGAGGTTCGTGCACGCACTGCACACCTCACGCCACGGCGCAAGGTTTAGGCCCAGTTCGTCCTTGACACCGAGAACACGAAGCCGACTGCCGAGTGCGGCCAACAGGTCGGCTATCGCGTGGTTCATCGTCAGCACGTCCACACGACGCAGGCTCACGCAGTGCTCCACCAAGTCGGGCTGGCCGAGAGCGGAAAAGTGCCAACCGATGTAAACGCGTGTCAAGGTGGAGCCGAGTGCACGCCATATCGGCGCCAGTGTGCCCCCGACGTGATTGCCGTGGATTGCGAGCAATGAGAGGCTCGTGCAGTGCGTGGCAATGGCGTGGATATCGGCTTCGGTGACCACGGCCCATCCCCACCCAGCGTTCACAACGAGCTCCCGCAATTCGGCGCCGCACCCGGGAAGCAAGTCGGCCAACACTTCCTCGCCGGGAAGGTCGAGAACAAGGCGACGGAGAGGGAGGCGCTGCACAAGTGGACGCAGAATCGAGGCGTCGTGTGCGATATCGAAGGTAATGCCGTCCTTGCCCCCGACGCTGTGGAATTCCAATGACGCGGCGCGCGCGAGTGCGGCGACGTCGAGGGCGGTGTTCACCGTGAACGCGGTGACGTAGGCGTGCCAGTTCCGGTGTCGTGGGCGGCGCGACAAGAAGCGAAGCATTAGCCGCAAGCTGTCATCTGGGAGCGTGTGGAGATACGTCGCGCACATCGTCTGGCGTTGGCGGGGGCGCTGCGCGAGACCGTGTGCACCGGTGTTCCGCGAACATTCGCAAACAAGAGGGCGGGGTGCAGCGGGCCTCGTCTCAGGGTGAGCTGTCGGGTGTGGCGAACTCTTGAGGGTAGTAGCAGAGTTAGAGAGGCATGTATTAAAGCGCAACAAGGAGGCAGCTTGTTTTTCTTCGCTGCGTCACGAGTCCGACCGCCGATTGGAGCGATTATTCGCGACAGGGATTCCGCATTAGAAAATGCAGCTGTTCGGTTACAGCGCAGTGTCGATGAGAACGATTCCACGGTATTCGCCCCAAGTTTGTGATACAACTATGGGCGACAGGTAATGAACGCGCGAATGAGAAATTTCGCCACGAATTGAATGTCACTTGTGTCATGCACATGCGAAATCGTTCTGCCTCCACTCTCCTGACTTTTGCACTTTCAGGACATTAAATTTAACTAGTTAACTCGCCAAGCTCGTTTCGGCATCAATACCGCATCAGCGCCAGAATCACAGCTATCGCTGCGTTCTCAACTAATAGCCTCGCGTAGTGGTGAGCTTGACCATCAAACTCTTCTTCCTCCTTCTCGGACGTGTTCTTCTACTGGCAGTAGCGAGCCGACAAAGTACGGCGGTTCCAAATTCTTTTCGTTCTGCTTCAGGCTGCCCCAAACGACCAGCTTCCGACACCTCTCCAAGAGAGTTCCTCTTCCCCTAGTTGGGCACGCGTCGTAGACGTGTCGGTGGTATATGATGGCGGAAAAACGAAATTGCAGCTGCGATGCACGAACAGCTGCACGTGTGTGGGATGGGTTGTGGCGCTCCACCAAGCCTGATGGATGAACAGGCAATCAAATGCACTGAATCTGAGTTCGAGATGCACGTTCTACTTGACATCGTTGATCCAACGCAAAGTGAGAATTGAAATTGTTGTTAACTGTTAACCTGGTACGTATTTTGAAACCCCTAATTTCCGAATTTCTTAGTTGTTTCGCTTCAAATAATAACGTGGAAACGGGATTTAACGAACCTGAACTTTCGAGCCGGGCAGCTGTAGTACAGTGCACAAGTTCTCCTATGTGCTGGGTATTGCCGACGACACAAACTTCTAAAATGACGACTGATCAAGGGGGTTGCCAGTGGATGGTAGTTTTACTGTTAGTCACACTTGAACCACACAGTTTACGTAATATCCCAAAGCAGCAGAAGAACTTAGCGGGCGGGCGGGCGGGCGGGCGAATCGCGGTTACAACTGTCACCTAAGCATATTTGGCGATTTGTTTAGAAGATTCTATGCATAGGGCGTGATTTAAATTCTAAAAGGATTGAACTGAGTCAGAAGCTGCGAGGATGATCGAAAAAATAAAGCGCAATTTGGATTACAGTAGCGCGAATCGATGGCGGGGTGCGGGCACTGGCGTTGAGTGCACTGGCGTTACTGCTGTGCGAGCTACGAGTTGGAACTGTAGTCCGCGAGCGGTGCGTAGCGCGAGGCCACAAGTCTAGCACCGTACAGTCGGAGTTCGCAGTGCAGAGTGCATCGGCAATCGGGGGGCGCACTGGTGCGGCGAAGCGCATGCGGTTGGCACTGGGCGCCAGTCAAGGCGGCAGAGATGCATTCGGCGGGGACGCCGCTGAACGCGCACCGGTCGACGCCGGCGCTAGCGGGCGAAGGGGGCGGGGGCGAGGACGACGACGCGAGCCTGGACGCGTTCCGGCGGCGCGCGGTGTCGGAGGTGGTGCGGCAGTCTTCGGGCAAGTGGCGGCTCGTCGCGGCGTTTAGCTCGCTGCGCAAGTCGTGGGAGAAGAACACGCCGGCAGCGGCGGCGACGCCGGGTGGGGCGGCGGATGCCATCGGGGACAGCGACATGGAGGACTCGTGCGGGAGCTTCGCGGCGGTGGCGGGTGAGATGAAGAAGCCAGCGGATGAGGAGGCGAGCCGCAACACCAGCGATGCGAAGCCGCGGCGGAGGGTGTCCCTGTTCCTGCGGCGCCGTGGCCGGTTCCGCGACGGCAACACGCC